>Ga0209196_1002106_pt1 | contig 13111 bp, 8 predicted proteins | sample COGITO_mtgs_1105_5_FD_184801 | JGI IMG/M metagenome (GOLD analysis project Ga0209196, IMG submission 184801) | Pelagic marine microbial communities from North Sea - COGITO_mtgs_110509 (SPAdes) (version 2) | ecosystem: Environmental > Aquatic > Marine > Epipelagic ... | reverse complement strand
GGGGTAGAGGGCCATGAAGCGGGTGTAGTGGCCACCCTTGCCATCTTCATTGCTACCCAACACAGTGGCGATCTGGGTCTGCTGCAGCATGATTTCTGATACCAGAATCGCCCAAGGCTCCGTGGTTTCACGCCACGGGTAGGCCTTGCCCTCCTGACCAAACCATTTCACCAGTGTGTTCTGATATGCACGCTTGTTGGCTAGCGGGTCTTTGCTGGCCCGGGGTTTGGGATCGGGCTCGGGATCGGGCTTGGGTTGAGCTTGGGTAGCCGGTGGCATGGCGGATAACGATGGACGATGGACGATGGACGAAGAGGGAAGAAAGCTGAAGGAATAGTGAACAGCGAACAGTGATTTGTCTGGAAAAAAGTGGCGAATAATGTGATTTGGGTGATGTTACACCTACAAGATTATGAAGAAACTTACAACAGCCATGGATATGCTTGCCCTAAGTGTCGTCATGCTGGCCCTTGTTTTGGCCAGCTGCAACAAGAAGCAGCTTGATTCAGGGAGTAATGGCAGTGGCGGTAGGTCAGTGGCTCCGTGCTGAGGCAGCGGACGCTAGGACGCGAGTTTCGCGGGCCGCCGGAGGCGGCAGTTAGCCACTTCGTGGCAGTTCGAGTTGAGAGTTCGAGTTGGGAGCCGCCGGAGGCGGTAGTTTAAGTGGGAGCCACTACGTGGCAGTTGAAGTTTAAGTTAGCCGCTTGGCGGCCGTTCTTGGTTCTTGGTTGGTCGCCTTTAAATTTTATGTTTCCATAAATATAAAAACATTTGCGTTGGGAAACGTGATCGATGTCAGCATTTTTAATGCTTTCCCCTGCCTGAGGAATCTTTGTCGGCCGATCTAGCCGATGCAGTCAGCACCGAAATAGGACGCCAGGGCTTCAGGTATCTTGATGCTGCCATCGGGCTGCTGATACTGCTCGATCAGCGCCACATAGAGGCGGGGTAGGGCGGTGCCTGAGCCGTTGAGGGTATGGCAGATCTGGTTTTTGCCGTTGGCGTCCTTGAAGCGTAGGCGCATGCGGCGTGCCTGGTAGTCGGCGAAATTGGAGCAAGAGGAGACCTCGAGGAACTTATCCTGGCCGGGTGACCAGACTTCGATGTCGTAGGTTTTGGTGGCAGAAAAACCAATGTCACCGGTGCAGAGCTCGATGACACGGTAGTGCAGGCCGAGTTTTTGCAGGATGGCCTCGGCGTGGCCGGTGAGTTCTTCGAGCAGGGCGGTGGATTGATCCGGGTGGGCGATCTGGACCAGCTCAACCTTGTCGAACTGGTGCGTGCGGATAATGCCGCGGTTATCACGGCCGGCGCTGCCAGCCTCGCGGCGGAAACAGGGAGTGTAGGCGGTGAGTTTCACTGGTAGCTGGTCTTCGCTGAGCAGGGTGTCACGGTAGAGATTGGTCACTGGCACCTCAGCGGTGGGGGCGAGGAACAATGAATTATCCTCGATGCCATACATGTCGTCCTCAAACTTGGGTAACTGGCCCGTTCCCTCCATGCACTCACGTTTGATGATGTGGGGCACATTGACCTCCTCATAGCCGTGCTCGGTGGTTTGGGTATCGAGTAGAAACTGAATCAAGGCGCGCTCGAGCCGGGCACCTTGGCCTCGGTAAACAACGTAGCCAGAGCCTGTCACACGGGCGCCGTCTTCGAAGCTGAACAGGCCGTGCTTTTCTGCCAGGCCGACGTGGTCGAGAGGTTCGGCAATCACGGGCTTTTCTCCCCAGACGCGCAGTTCTGGATTGGCATCCTCATCGCTACCCACCGGGCAATCTGCATGCGGTAGGTTGGGAATGCTCATGAGTAGCTGAGTTTGGCGGTCACCGGCGGTGTCGGAGGCGATATCGAGCTCGGCGATTTGCTCGCCGACGACGCGGACCTGCTCCTTAATGCCCTCTGCCTCGTCAGCCTTGCCTTGCCCCATGAGCGCGCCGATTTGCTTGGAAAGCTGTTTACGTTGGGACTGCAGTTCCTGTTTTTGCGTTTCCGCTTTACGGCGTGTTTCGTCACAGGCGAGAACTTCATCGATGAGTAAATGAGCGTCACCACCTCGGCTGCTGAGGCGGTTTTTGATGGTGTCTGCGTCTTCGCGGATGGCTTTGATGTCAAGCATGGCGGAGTAGTGATAGCGGGTTTTGATTTTTTTTGAACCGAGAAATACACCAAACAGGCTAAAACTTTTCCAATTTGGTATTTGGCGTTGGTAGACGAAAACCTAAAGTGAAGCGGATGTCAGCAAAGAGAGCGAGTTGGGCAAGTGTGTGCTCGGGCATAGCCCAGATGATTCTGCATACGCGGGTGATGCGGCGCAAGGTGCTGCTGCAGCTGGTGGTTGTCTTGCTCGTACTGGTGGTGCTCGGTGCCTGGCCACTGGCCGGCTGGTTGAGTGGTAACATGTGGCTGTTTCTACTCTGGTGGGGGGCATCCCTGTTTTATGGTCTGATGGTCATTTTACTCGCCATTTATGACATGCTGGCCGTCCTCAAGGAAGAGCGGGAAAGCATGTAAATATGGGCTCCTGAAGCGCGCCCGAAAGATTACACAAACCCCCACTTTTTGAGGGTTTTAGCTTGTTGCGCAGAAAATGTAGCTGACCCGTCTGAAGCGGTAGCTGGAGTGGACTTGGGCGAAGTCGGCGCTAGATGCCAGGTAAGCCTTTAGGCTTCGGAATCCTCAGCTGGCTCAACTGGCTTAACTGGCTCAACTGGCTCAACTGGTTTGTCAGGCTTGGCGGGTTTGTTGCGGGTGGCTTGTTTGACGAGGATCTCGACGTAGACGGTGTCATTACCTTCTTCGAGTACTTGGCCAATGGCCTTAGAGACGGCAGAAATATGCTGCTCGTCTGCGCTAGCTGCATCAGCACCAACCTTGCAGTCGAAGTCCCAGAAATCGACCCCTTCGGGAAGTTCCTTGTTTCGCTCGCGCTTGATGTATTTGCTTATCTCCGCACGGATGGAGTCTGCCAAGCGTGCGGGTTTGATCTTGGGGTGGGTGAGGGGGAAGGTTTTTTTCATGAGATGGGAGCCGGCCGCCTGTGGCGGAATGGTGAATAGAGAATAGTGAATAGTGAAGTGGGAGCCGCTGCGCGGCTGTTCCTAGTTCTTAGTTCTTGGTTCTTGGTTGGCCACTTTGTGGCAGTCAGTCGCTTTGGGTGGCCGTTACGAAGACTTCACCGTTACGAAGACTTCAACTGCCGACGAAGGCGGATCACTTCAACTTCAACTACTGCCGCCTTGGGCGGCAGGCTTTAGGCTTCGCGCCCACAGCACTTTTTGTATTTCTTGCCGGAGCCGCAGGGACAGGTGTCGTTGCGATTGACTTTGAGCGTGGGGCGGCGTTTGGGCAGGTTGATTTTGATCTGCTGACCGTCCTCAGTTGGGGTCATGGCAAGGTTACTAGTATTGCCCGTCTGGGCGATGTTAGCCTTGGAGGTGGCTCCAGCGGCTCCAAGGGCTCCAGCAGGCTGGGCGTTGGCATCACTGGTGAGCTGCTGAGGCAGACTGCGCATGAAGTTATCAAATTGCTCGAGGTTGGTGGTGGAGCGGAACAGGTTACTGAGCGTCTCGTTCTCGATGCTGGCCATGAGGACTTCAAAGAGTGAGTAAGCCTCGTTTTTGTATTCCACCAGTGGATCTTTCTGCCCCTGGGCGCGTAGGTGCACGCCTTCACGTAGGGCGTCCATGTTGTAGAGGTGTTCTTGCCAGAGTTTATCGATTCCGGTGAGGATGATATGGCGCTCGAGCATGTCGAGCATCTCTGGGTTCTCCTGCTTCATCTTCAGCTCGTAAGCTTGTTTGACCTTGGCGACGAGAAACTCGGCATTGCCGACGGTGTCTCGGTCATGGAAGCCGCTGCTATCTATGGTGAGTTGAATCGGGAAGGTGGAGTTGACCCAGCTGAGGAGCTCGGCGTAGTCAGGAGCGCCTTCGTCCCGCTCTTCGAGGTAGCCGTAGACAGCATCTGGGATGGCTCTTTCAATGACTTCATCGATGAGCTCACGTGGGTTCTCAGAGTTGATGACTTCATTGCGGTAGCCGTAGACGACTTCCCGTTGTTTGTTCATGACGTCGTCAAAATCAAGGACGCGCTTACGCCAGGTGTAGTTGCGCTGCTCGACACGCTTCTGGGCGGTTTCCACGGAGCGGTTGAGCCACTTGTGCTCGAGGGCCTCACCGTCTTCCATGCCGAAGCGTTGCATCATGTTGGTCATGCGCTCGGCAGCAGCAAAGTTACGCATCAGGTCATCTTCAAAGGAGATAAAGAACTGGGACATGCCGGGGTCTCCCTGGCGTGAACAACGACCACGTAGCTGGCGGTCAATACGGCGTGATTCATAGCGCTCGGTGGCGATGACAAAAAGGCCTCCAGCTTCGGCGACTCCAGGGGCGAGCTTGATGTCAGTACCACGTCCGGCCATATTGGTGGAGACGGTGACAGAACCTTTTTGACCGGCGTTGGCGATGATCTCGGCTTCCTGGCGGTGATACTTGGCGTTGAGGATGCTGCAGGGGATCTTAGCGCGCTTGAGCATTTTACCGACGAGCTCGGAGGCGTCGACGGATGCGGTGCCGACGAGTACGGGCTGGCCACGGTCATAGGCTTCCTGAATCTTGGTGACTACGGCGTTGTATTTCTCACGGCGGGTTTTGAACACCTGGTCATTGTGATCGATACGGATGTTAGGCACATTGGTGGGAATGGGCAGAACGTCGAGTTTGTAGATGTCGTGGAATTCGGCGGCCTCGGTCTCAGCTGTTCCGGTCATGCCGGCGAGCTTCTGATAGAGACGGAAGTAGTTCTGAATGGTGATGGTGGCGTAGGTCTGAGTTTCCTCCTCAACGTGCGCGCCCTCTTTGGCTTCTACTGCCTGGTGTAGGCCGTCTGACCAACGGCGTCCTGGCATTTCACGGCCGGTGTTTTCATCAACGATGATGACTTTGTTGTCAGTGACGACGTACTCAACGTCTTTCTCATAAAGGCAGTAAGCTTTGAGTAGCTGGGAGATGGAGTGCATCTTTTCTCCCTGGGTGTCGAGCCGATCTTGGAGTGCTTGCTTGCGGCTAGCGCGCTCTGTTTCCTCCATAGAGAGGTCGGCATCGATCTCGCCATATGCGGTGCCAAGGTCAGGTAGAACAAATGCTTCCGGATCGTCTGGGGAGAGGAACTGGCGGCCCATGTCCATGAGGTCAGCATCGTGTGCTTTCTCATCAATTGTGTAGTAGAGTTCTTCCTTGATCTCGTAAAGGTCACGCTTCTGAGCGTCCTGATACATGGAGAGTTCGGTCTTTTCAATGAGGCGACGAGTGTCTGGCTCTTCCATAAAGCGCATCAGCTGACGGTTGCGCGGGTTGCCAAGTTTGATCTTAAAGAGGGCGCGGCCAGCACCGACTTCGTCCTCTGCCTCGAGGCGTTGTTTGACCTCATCGGCGAGTTCGTTGCAGAGCGTGCTCTGGCGTTTGACGAGCTGCTCGATGAGTGGTCTGAAGCGGCCGTATTGCTCAGTGTTGGATACGGTGGATGGGCCTGAGATGATCAGTGGTGTGCGTGCCTCGTCAATGAGGATGGAGTCGACCTCGTCAATGATGGCGAAGTAGTGGCCACGCTGGACTTGCTCTTCCTTAGAGGATGACATGCCGTTGTCGCGCAGGTAGTCAAAGCCGAACTCGGCATTGGTGCCGTAGGTAATATCACACTGATACTGCTCGCGGCGCAGTTGGGAGGGTTGCTGGCTCTGGATACAGCCGACGCTGAGGCCGAGGAACTTAAAGACGGCGCCCATCCATTCGGAGTCACGCTTGGCGAGGTAGTCGTTGACGGTCACTACGTGCACGCCCATGCCAGTGAGGCCATTGAGAAAGACGGGCAGGGTGGCAACAAGCGTTTTTCCTTCACCGGTCTGCATCTCGGCGATCATGCCGCGGTGCAGGGCAATGCCGCCGATGAGCTGAACGTCAAAGTGAACCATTTCCCATGCGACGGGCTGGTCACAAACCTGGATGGTCTGGCCGCAGAGTCGACGCGCGGCGCTTTTAACGGCGGCAAATGCCTCGGGCATGATCTGGTCGAGATACTTAGAGCGAGCAGCATCAAAGAGGTCTTCTTCGACAGTGCGGAAGGCGGACTTAGCTTCTTCAATGCTTTCTACATTGGGCTCTGCAGAGGGTAGGGCGGGGAACTCATCACGCAGGGCATCAAGGCGCTGGTTGATGGCGACTGCGGCTTCAGATAGGCCAGCCTCGTCCATGAGCTGGAGCTGGCGAACGGTGGCTGCTTCAAGCGGTAGGTAGCGGTGCAGGTAATCCCGCCAAACCTTGACCTCGGCGAGTAGTTCGTCTTGAGATTTGGCCTGATAGCCTTGCTCAATTTCGTTAATTTTGGCAATGACCGGTCCGAGGCGTTTGACCTCGCGCTGGTTCTTGTTACCGACGATTTTCTGAAGAGTCCACTTGAGCATAGAAATGATTGCGCGAGATTTGTTGTTCGCGCTGGGGGGCTTGCATACACTCACTGAGCCCTTATGGCAAGGGAATGAATGGTGAATCCACCGATGGAGGATTTAATCTGAGCGGGAGGAATTTATTGTCATTGCGCCGCCATTGCGCCGCTATGACTGAGGGCGGCTCAGCTGGACTTGACCCGAGCCAAGGTGTCGGGATTTTCCTGCAGGTGATTGGTCAGCGAACGGATCGCCTCGAGGGTAGCGCGTGAGATGTGGTGTTCCATGCCTTCAACGTCTCGGTAGATGGTATCTTTATCGATATCAAAGAGTTCGAGGAAGCGGGTCAGGGTCTCGTGGCGGTCAATGATGGCGCGGGCGATGCGTGTGCCTTCCTCGGTGAGGGTGGTGCCACGGTATTTGACATGGGTGACAAGGCCTTCTGCATCAAGCTTCTGGAGCATGTTGGTAACACTGGCCTGAGAGATCTCCAGTCGTTTGGAGATGTCGATGGGGCGGGCGTAGCCCTTTTCCTCAATGAGGTGGAGGATTTGCTCGAGGTAGTCATCGCGGGCGGTCGAGCCGCTGGTACGGTGACGGGTGCTGGAAGCATCGGGCATGACCAAGGAGACTAGAATCAGCAGGGGGAGTCAAGGAGCAAGAGGCCGTAGTTGGGAAGCCACTGTGTGGCAGTTCCTAGTTCTTGGTTCTTGGTTCTTGGTTGGCCGCTTCGCGGCATTTGGGAGTTGCTCTGAGGTGCACGGGGGCTAGAATGTAACGGTATGATTTTTGGTGGAGAAGATAAGATCAACCCGGCTGGAGGCAAGGGGCTGGATACCAGTGGCAAAATGCTCATTGCCGCTAATCTAATTCCGCTGGTGGGTGTCTTAGCTTGGGACTGGAGTGTTTTTCATGTGGTCGTGGTTTACTGGCTCGAAAACGTGATCATCGGGGTGATCAATATTCTCAAGATGATCACTTGCTCTCCAGATCCGAAACAGATTGATCTCAAGGGCAAGCTCAAGCAACACATGATTGAAAAGCAGGGTGAGATCAGTGAGGAGGAAATGCGCGAGGCCTTTGAATTTACCCATAAGCTAGAGGCCAATAAGAGTAAGCTGGGTATGCTGCATCACGCATCCAAGCTCTTCTTTATTCCCTTTTTTACATTTCATTACGGGATTTTCTGCCTGGTGCACGGGGCCTTTGTCTTTGCGCTACTTGGCCAGAATGAGCTCGGTGGTGATTTTGTGCCGAGTGGGGGATCACCCTTTGGAGAATTCTCTGACCTGTTTAAACTTGCCCTGGAAGCGGGTAGTTTGTGGGCAGCTCTTGGCCTCATCGTCAGCCACCTGTTTTCCTTTTTTAGTAATTACTTAGGTAAGGGTGAATACCGTAGGACCGTGGTGCCGGTTCTGATGATTGCACCCTACGGCAGGATTGTGGTGCTGCACTTGGCTATTATTTTTGGCGCGTTTGCAACAATGGCGCTCGGCAGTCCCTTCTATTTGTTGGTGATCCTGATTTTCGGAAAAATCATCCTCGATTATAAATTTCACCAGCGTGCTCACCGCAAGCTATTGGCTAATCACTAGGCCGGTGATTAATCTGAAAAGAATCGGATATCCATTCTTTTGCTGCCTTTTTTCGGAGGGAAGATAAGCACCATCTCACGGTTGGTGGCATGGCTGAAGAGCCGGGTTCCTCCGAGCACCTTGCCCTTGGTATCCCTCAGTACAAAGGGCGTAAATTCTCCGCCTTTGCTCAGATTGAGCTTATGCACGACTGGTTTGCCGGGTTTAATGAGAAAGCGCTTTTTCTTATCAAAATATACGACCAATGGCACCTTGACAAAATTAATGAAGCGATAGCTGCTCTCAGGGAAGGCACTCTCTGAATCATCAATGCCATAGAGGCTGACTGGTAACGCCCCCTCTTTCTTTGATCCATTTTTCCCAAAGAAATAGAGCATTGTCTGCGTGCCTGCTACAAGTGCGGCCCTACCTACCAGTCGATAAGGGTTTTCCGGATCATCATGGTCGATAAACACTTCGAGAAGTTTGGCCTTTGAGAGCGAGTAAGGCTTTGACCTGCTGCCGTTTCTCCACTCGATCTTGATGAAGTCCTCACCATTGCGGTAATAGATGCTCTCATAAGGAAGATTCGATAAAGAAATCGCGCTAAAAACAATGCCCTTTGGCTCTTCCTCCTGCTCGTCAGCCTGCTGCTCCTGAGCGCATAAGAGCCCACCGCATGATAGGCTCATAAGGACGAAGAGGCGTGTTAGATATTTCCACAAATGAGATGCTGCCATGCGCGTTATGTTGAACTTTTCCACCTGACTTTGTAAATTTGAAACTTCCCCCTGCGATATCCTTACACCTCGCTAACATCCAGCCATCTGAAGCTCCGTATCTCAAAACGTCGGCCGTAGGTCTGGTTGATGGTGTTGAGCGTAGGGGTCTGGGAATCATCATCCCAAGGTTCGTTGTTATCCGGATCCGTCTCCGCGTCCATATATTCGGGTAGGCGCTGAACCACTGCCTCGCAGGTGGCTGTTGCGATGATGTTGTCATCAGCATCCCTGACCTCACCGTAAGCACGGATGCGGAAGGTGTCGGTTCTGGCGCTAAGTTTCGGGGCGAGCGGTAAGAGAATGTTTGCCTGATTGATCTCCATCGGCACCCCCGTGGCATTGTTTCTACCACTGGCATAAGGTGCGGCAGAGTATGGAAAGTCGTTATGCCTACCGTACCATGACCAATGGACTGTTTGATACCAATAATTTGAAAAGGATTCGTAATTGGGGAGAACATCGGAGGTTCCAGCCCTGATGCCCGTGCTTTGATCACCGTTGATCCCTGCCAGCTCGATCGCCTCCTGAACCGCCCCCTGATAGGCCCGTGGATCGGTGTCTTCCACATTGGGCACAGCCGTGAGGTCCGTGTCCTTGGCAATGCGCCGGTTGACAAAATCTGAGATGCTCATAAAGGGGCCGCGGGCTTTGACCTGATTGACGATCTCCACAGCGAGTCCGGTGTCGTCTGTAAAATCGTTGACCGTGTCATTATCATCCCAAATTTGATCATCACTGAGCCGGGAGAACTGCTCCCATCCGTTTGTGGAGCCGGTGTTGGATGTGGTGCTGGCCAAGGGGAACGGAGTGCCTGTTCCTGATTCAGTGGTTCCTTGAGCTGATTCAAGGGCGAGGTTTTTATTACCCTTGAGAAAAGCCGCCCAGGCTTTCACCGAAGTAGAGTTCACGTTGAAAGCCCCTTTGATCATGCTGTAGGCTCCCACCTTTGTATACCCATCCTGATTAGTACTTGTGGGTGTCAGTTCAGAAACAATGTCATCGGCGGTTTTACCTGAGGGAACATGCGGCTCCAGTGCCGGGTTGGCCTGAGCTGTGGCAGGGTCAACCGTTTGCGTCGGGTCGGCCGGATCAATGCCGTAGAAGCGCTGCAAGGTATCTTCTATCGCATCGTTATTATTAGCTACTGCCGGGACATAGCCTCCCGTGCCAATGGTATATTCCGGTGCAATGCCCGAGAAATAATAACGGTCAAACAAGGCGTCATTCGCCTGCCATGAGACGTCATTAAGAGTGAGTATATCGTTAATGCTACTAAAAGTCGCTGAATTCAGATAAATGGAGTCCTGCGGGATATAGGGCGGTTTCCAGGAGTTACCTATAGCGTTGGTCGGCTCAAAGAGCCTTATGCCGATATTGGCTCCTGAGAGCTGTACTAGCGAATGCATCGGAGCTCTGGGGATATCAAGCAGCGGAAAGGATTTATCCCCCTGCGCCAAGGCATAGCTTTTACCATAAAAACCGTTGCTACCATCGCCAAAGGCATCAATATCGATGCCTACTTGGTTCATCAGATTGTTAATACCATTGGCGCATGGCGCTGTGGTGTAGACATTGAACGGGTGCTTCTGTTGCCGTTCTGCCAGACCCCTAACCACAGGAGTTACATTGAGCTGTGAGAACACTTCCACCGTGGGATTCGGGCGGCCACTGATTGTCAGTGCACTGTCAGGATCGCTTGGCATAGTCATCATGCTGATGATGCCGAAAGATTTCTTGGTGGAGCTCAGCTCGCTGAACTCAATGGGCACATAGCGCCCATTATCTTTTGCCTGATCCAAAATGACCGATACCCACCCCCCCTTATTCATATTGGGCTGAGGGCGGCCTGTTCCCTTATTGGTGCGATACTCCCACCCTGTCAGATTATCGCCAAAATCGGCTTCGCTGGTCAGCTGGTTGGCGTCTGCACCCAGAGCAGGAAGACTAGTCTCCATCATAAATTTCTTGCCCACATTATTTGCGTTGTACAAGTTGAAAACTGCATTAATGGAATGGGCCCCGCTCTCACTGCTGGGGACATTGACTGTAGTCCATCCTAGGAAATTTAAACCAGTTCCTGCGTTGTTGACTTGGTGTTCGGGAAACGTATCAAAAAAGATGCCCGAGTCGGTGGCATTGTAGTTCATGCCGGGTAAGAGCTCATCATTGCGCACATTGGCGGTAGTACTTCTAGCCCCCTCATTGGGCGGGGAAAAAATCATGACTTCACCCGGCTCCATGGTGAGGTCGCTGATAAGATAACTCATGTTGATGCCAGCGTCCCCCCCACTGAGTAGAGCACTCTGTTCTGCATAGTTGGCGAAAGTATAACTCGAACCACCTGTGTTGTAATTACTGTAATATTTTGGAGCGGCGGGCGGATTAAGATGCTGGAACCGCACTGAGCCAAGGAAACCCTCTTTCAAAGTGATCGCAAATTTATCAGCGGTGATTTGTGCATTATAGGGGTTCCAGACAATGAAGAAGGGGTCGACCACCATTTTTAATTGATCTCCTTCGTATACCAGGCTGAAGATGGCATTGGTCGATAGCAAGACGGGAGCGTAGCTGGCTCTGACGGGCCGGTAAGCATACCTCACATTCGCATCATCGGTTTCCCTGTTAACAGGGGTAAAGCCGGCACCATATTGCCAGCCATGCATGTCGACGAGGTCTTCAATGACAGGGTCACCACTTGCATCATACGTTCGATTGGGGAAATACGCCCGTGCACTCAAAGCATGACCACTGCCACTACTTGGAGTTTTCATTCGTTTATAGAGATTAGCATAATCCCTCAGCAGCCACCAGCTGGGGCCTCTGACGATGGTTCTCTCTTGGCTAGCATCCTTAACCTTTGTTTGGGAATACTCCCATGGTGCTCGCTGGGTGATCTGATCAGAGAATGGGTTGCCAGCACCGGGAGTTCCATCTGATTTCGAGCCATAATCCCTAAACAAATGGCGAGCGTTGAGTGTTGTACCGGGCGTTGGGTGTGGGCTGGAGTTAAGGTCTCCATTGCCCACAAACTCGGTGTCCTGCTGATTGAAGAGCGCGGCGCTTTCCGACTCCTCATCACCATCCATCTCAAATGCCAGTGAAAGGTCACGGCGCAGCCCGCCTTTCTTCACATCAGCGATAACGCCGCGGACGTTCATCGCCATGTTGTGGCGGTTGGCCTTGAGCCAGGCGCTATGGTCTGCTGTATCCGCCATCACCAGAGGCATGTCGGCCGGGCTCAGGGCCTTTTCCAAATCATCAATGTAACCGCTGCCACTCTCAAGCGGGTAGGTTACTCCGCTAGTAAAAGGACCTTCAAATACAGCGTGGTCAGGGCCAGGTGCGTTTGAGAGCCGTGCGGCCTGCTCACGGTCAGCATCGGTAAAGCTGCCTTGGTTCCATGCCAAGTCGACTTTGACTCCCTCATCCTCCACCCAGTAGGCGTAGTAGGAACTGTTGCCAGGAGTAGCCGTTGCGACTTCGACTTTGGGGACAATTACGCTGTTAATTCCATAAGTGCCGTTCTCATTTGTTTCAAGATTGCCATTGCTATCCACCCCCTGAAAAATAACCACGTCGTCATCTGGCAAAGAAGGTGCAGAAACAGTCGGACTCGTGCCAGCATCAGCGATGGCATCAAGCTGGTCTTGATCACCAGACACGAGCCAGCGTACGAAAGTTTTATTGTCAGGATCAGCGGGACTGTAGCCACTTGTATTCCATACGCCCACCCAGTGTTTTTTACCGTCCTCTGGTTCATAGGGTGGTGGGTCAAGAGGGGTTGGATTCGTGTAGCCATTAAAAATGGGATTACCGCTTTGATCTTGTGTGTCTAAAATCGTCGCCGTTGCTGTGACCCTCTGATCCGGCCCCGCCGCCTTCTGCAGCTCACCAAGAGCAATCATCAGTGCCATGCGCGCATTGGCGCGTGCCATTCTATCAGCATCATTTGAACCTCCACCTGAGCTACGCTGCTCGATGGTGGAGAGGCTGAGCATGGCAATGGCTACCAGGGTCATCAGTACCATCATGCTGACCGTGGCCACCAAGGCAAAGCCCTGTGTATAATCATGGGCTGACCGGTTGGATTGAGAAATGGTGTAGACCTGCATCGGTTTTCAGCTGGTAATGACACTGATGGTTGAATTGAGAGGCGAACCAATCAAAATTACAATGTGACTACACTATGCATCATAAAAGTTTAGAAAACGAGAGAAAGTAAACCCTCATTTTTGAGGATAACATCAACTCAGAAAGCACACGAGGATGCCCCTGCCTGACTGCCATTAAAATCGATGGGGCCCTGCAAACTG
>Ga0209196_1002065_pt1 | contig 13244 bp, 8 predicted proteins | sample COGITO_mtgs_1105_5_FD_184801 | JGI IMG/M metagenome (GOLD analysis project Ga0209196, IMG submission 184801) | Pelagic marine microbial communities from North Sea - COGITO_mtgs_110509 (SPAdes) (version 2) | ecosystem: Environmental > Aquatic > Marine > Epipelagic ... | reverse complement strand
ATCCAATGATTTCAAATCCAAACGATGTTGTTTTAATTAATGAAACTAGTCTGTATTTTACTAACGATCACAAGTATAAAGATGGAATATTACGTTTAGCTGAAGATTATTTGGGGTTACCTCTTTCAAATGTTATTTTTTTTGATGGATTGAACTTCAAAGAAGTTGCAAACGGAATATCATTTGCTAATGGAATTAATTATGATTCAAAAAAAGAACTACTTTTTGTAGCTTCTCCTCGAAAATTTTATATAAAAGTTTTTAACAAAAACACTAATAATTCTTTATCCTTTATTGAAAATATTTATTGTGGAACAGGCGTAGATAATATTGAATTTGATTTAGACGATAAGCTTTGGATAGGAGCTCATCCAAGTCTTTTACATTTTGATTCATATTCAAAAGGCAACAACAAATTTGCGCCATCAGAAATTATAGCAATAGAATACATTGAAAAGAATAATTATATTAAAGAAAACATTTATTTAGAAACAGGTCAAGCTATGTCTGGATCTACAGTTGCCGCGCCCTTTGGAAATCTAATTTTAATGGGAAATGTAATGGATGATCATTTACTTGTATTAAGAAAATGATTTGATATCTAAGATGAAATTTTAGCTTTCAAGAAATCTCTATTCATTCTTGCTATATTCTCTAAAGATATTCCTTTAGGACATTCTACTTCACACGCTCCAGTGTTTGTACAGTTACCAAACCCTTCTTCATCCATTTGTTTTACCATGTTCAAAACTCTATCATTAGCCTCTACTTTTCCCTGAGGAAGAAGAGAAAACTGAGATACTTTAGCCGAAACGAATAACATTGCACTTGAATTTTTACAAGTAGCGACACAGGCTCCACATCCAATACAAGTAGCAGCATCAAATGCTTTATCTGCACTATTTTTTTCTATTGGAATAGCATTAGCGTCTTGAGTATTCCCTGATGTGTTTACAGAAATATACCCTCCTGCATGTTGAATTCTATCAAATGAAGAGCGATCAACAACTAAATCTTTTATAACTGGAAAAGAATTTGCTCTGAACGGTTCAATATGGATCGTATCTCCATCTTTAAATTTTCTCATGTGCAACTGACATGTTGTAACAAATCTGTCTGGTCCGTGTGCTTCTCCGTTAATAAACATTGAACAAGAACCGCATATTCCCTCTCTACAATCGTGATCAAAAGCTACGGGATCAATTCCTTTAGCTGTCAATTGTTCGTTGAGAACATCCATCATTTCTAAAAATGACATGTCAGGAGAAATATTTTCTATGTCGTAAGAAACAATTTTACCTTTATCGTTAGAATTTTTTTGACGCCAAATTTTTAATTTAAGTTTCATCCTATTTATAAGATCTAGTTTTTAATTCTATATTTTCATAAATCAAATCCTCTTTGTGTAAAACAGCTTCTGATGGTTCGCCTTTATTTTCCCAAGCGGAAACAAAAGTAAAGTTTGTGTCATCTCTTAAGGCTTCTCCTTCTTTAGTTTGAGACTCTTCCCTAAAATGACCTCCACATGATTCCGATCTTTCCAAAGCGTCTTTAGCAAACAATTCTCCTAATTCAAGAAAATCTGAAACTCTAACTGCTTTGGCTAAGGGTTCGTTAAATGAATCTTCAGAGCCAGGAACAGAAATGTTTTTATAAAAATCTTTTCTAAGCAATTGAATTTCTTCAATAGCTTCTTTTAGTTCTTTCTCATTTCTAGACATCCCGCATTTATTCCAAATAATTTTACCCAATTTTTTATGGAAATAATCTACACTTTTAATCCCTTTATTATTGATTAATAAGTCTATTTTGTTTTTAACAGCATTTTCGGCTTCTTCAAATTCTTTGCAATCTATTGAGATCGAACCAGTTCGAATATCATCAGCTAAATAATCTCCAATGGTGTAAGGAAGAACAAAATATCCATCTGCTAATCCTTGCATAAGTGCGGAAGCTCCTAACCTGTTAGCTCCATGATCAGAAAAATTAGCTTCCCCAATTGCAAAACATCCTGGAATTGTCGTCATTAAATTATAATCAACCCAAACACCGCCCATTGTATAATGAACAGCGGGATAAATCATCATTGGAGTTTCGTATGGATTTTGATCAACTATTTTTTCATACATCTGAAATAAGTTTCCATATTTTGATTTAATCACTTCTTTTCCTAAATCCTTTACTAAACTTAAATTATCTTCATCTAATCCTTTTAAATGAGCTTTTTCTTTTCCGTATCTTATTATAGCAGAAGCAAAGTCTAAAAATACAGCTTCTCCTGTTTTATTTATTCCAAAACCAGAATCACATCTTTCTTTTGCAGCTCTAGAAGCTACATCTCTTGGAACTAAATTTCCAAAAGCAGGATATCTTCTTTCTAAATAATAATCTCTTTTGTCTTCAGACAAATCTACTGGTTTTAATCTGCCTTCTCTTATAGCAATTGAGTCACTTTTTGATTTTGGAACCCAGATTCTACCATCATTTCTGAGAGACTCCGACATCAAAGTTAATTTTGATTGATGATCGCCAGAAACCGGAATACAAGTAGGGTGAATTTGAGTAAAACATGGATTAGCAAAATACGCACCTTTTTTATGTATTTTCCATGAAGCAGAAACGTTACTTCCCATTGCATTTGTTGATAAATAAAATAAGTTTCCGTAACCTCCTGAAGCTATAACTACTGCATGAGCTGAGTGTCTTTCTATTTTTCCGTTGATGAGGTTTCTAGTAATAATTCCTCTGGCTTTTCCATCTATTTTAACTAGATCCATCATCTCATGTCTATTAAACATTTGTATTTTTCCTCTAGCAATTTGTCTGTTCATAGCAGAATAGGCTCCAAGTAATAATTGTTGGCCTGTTTGTCCTTTAGCATAAAATGTTCTGGAAACTAAAACTCCTCCAAACGATCTATTGTCTAAAAGTCCTCCATAGTCTCGAGCAAAAGGTACCCCTTGAGCTACACACTGGTCAATAATATTTGCTGATACTTCCGCTAACCTGTAGACATTTGCTTCTCTTGATCTATAATCTCCACCCTTAACAGTATCATAAAAAAGCCTGTGAATTGAATCTCCGTCACCTTGATAATTTTTTGCAGCATTAATTCCTCCTTGAGCTGCAATAGAATGAGCTCTTCGTGGTGAATCTTGGAAGCAAAACGCTTTAACGTTGTAGCCCAATTCAGCTAAAGTAGCGGCAGCAGAACCTCCAGCTAATCCGGTTCCAACTACAATTACATCGATTAATCTTTTGTTTGCAGGGCTTACTAAACGTATATTATTCTTATGATTTGTCCATTTTTTTGAAATTGGACCTTCAGGGATTTTAGCTTTTACTTTAGACATATCTTAATTATTTAAATAATGAAAAATTGCAATAAAACTAAATCCTAAAGGAATTCCTATAGCATATATAATTGTAAAGGTTTTTACTAAATAATTGTATTTATTATTAATACCCATCGACTGGAAAGCTGAGGAAAAACCATGTAAAAGGTGAAGAGATAAGAACCCAAAAGAAATAACGTATAAAACAACTTTCACCAAATCTTCAAATTTATGAGATAATTCATCATAATATCTATTTGGATCGTCTGGTAAAAACTCAACATACTTATAATTCATTTCTGGAATCCAAAAATCATAAAAATGTAAAATTAAAAATGATAAGACTACAGCTCCTGAGATAATCATATTTCTAGACATCCAACTTGCGTTACTTGAACCCTTATACTTTACATATTTTATTTTTCTAGATGATCTGTTTTGAAAATCTAAAACAAAACCCATAACAAAATGAAAAATTACTCCAAAAATTAAAATGGGTTGTGCAATAAATTGTACAACAAAGTTTGATCCCATAAAGTGAGAAAATTGATTAAAAATTGATTCACTAAAAACAGATGTAATGTTGATTATAAAGTGTTGAAATAGAAAAATAATTAAAAAAAGCCCTGAAACAGCCATTGCTATTTTTTTAATTATTGAAGCTTGAATTACATTACTCATTACTGAATTATAAATAATTACTAAACAAAATTAACCTATGAGCCGATACAAGGCAATAAAAACTTAACATTTATTTTATATCAAACTTTTCTGATACTTCTCCAATCACTATTTCATATTGTCCCTTTTTTAAATAAAATTTACCGTCATCTGATTGTTTAATTTTATTTTTTTTACCCATTTTTTTATTTGGATATACTATCGGTAAATCTACTTTTTGAAACCCTTCTTCTAAATTTAATTTCATTTTATAAATTAAACTTTTATCACTGTCTAAAAGCTTCATAGTTAGGTATTGATCTTTGATGGAATATAAATTAAAGTAATGCCTAGGTAAATTAAACTCAGACCAATTGTATGTTCTTTTTCCCCATCTAGAGGAGAAATTAATATCATTTGGAATTATGAAATGGTTTTGTTTTAAATTTCTTTTTTCAAGAAAAGAATAAATAATAGACAAATCCATTTTATAAATTGATCTTCCGTGTGTACCAATTAATAAATCTTTTGCTCTTTTTTGTATAACCAGATCATGCGTAGCTACTTTTTGTAAACCATTATTAAAAGAATTCCAACTCAATCCTTTATCAAAACTCATGTAGACGCCATTATCAGTTCCTAGATAAAGTAAATCTTCATAATAAGGATCTTCTTTGATTACATTTACAGATGAAATTGGCAAATTTGAATGTATAGATTTCCAGTTTTCCCCATTGTCTTCAGTAACAAAAACGTATGGTTTAAAATCATCAAACCTATATCCATTTAAAGAAACATATATCCTGTTTTCTTTGTGTTTTGAAAAAACAACCCTACTAACCCACATGTTTTTAGGCAAATTTCTAGAAATTATTTTCCAATTATTTCCCCCATCATTTGATAGCTGAACTAGACCGTCATCTGATCCAGTAACTAGTTTTCCGAATTTAAAAATTGATTCATCAATTGATGACAAAGTTCCATAAGGGACATTTCCTTTTTTAATTCCATTTGTTAAATCCTTAGATTTAAAAGACCATTTATCACCCCTATTATAAGAAACATGAAGTTTATTACTACCTAAATACAATATGTCTTGATTGTGTGAAGAGAGTAAAATTGGTGTTTGCCAATTGAATCTTAAAGGAGACTCTCCTAGATCATGTTTTGGTTTTATGTATGTTCTTTTAGATTTATTAATTCTGTAATAAACCCCAAACTGAGATCCTGTATATATGATGTTTGAATCTCTATTATCAATTTGAACCTGCATTCCATCTCCTCCCATTATAGATTTCCAGTTATTATGTCCAGTTTGATGCCATCTTAAACTTTCTTTTGAATTACTGCTAGCCATCCAAACCCCATTGTCTTGAAGACCTCCATATACATTATACGGAGTTTCATCGTCTACGTTAATTGTATAAAATTGTCCAACACTTGGTTGATTTAATTTTAACCAATTTTCTCCGTTATCATAACTAATGTTTACACCACCATCGTTTCCATTTATTAAATGATTTGGGTTTTTTGGATTTATCCATAAATCGTGATGATCCACGTGAACATTTGGATAATCAATAGATTTATATGTAATTCCACCATCTGTTGATTTTATAAATGGGACACCATAAATATAAATATGATTTTTATTTACTGGTGAAACATGTATTTTTCCAAAATAATATCCATATGTATTGTAAAGCCTATCCAAATAATATGAATTTTTTAAAGTCCAGTTTAGTCCGCCATCATTACTTCTATAAACTTGAGCTCCGATAATTGGAGTTTCAAACATAACTGTATTTGCATCTTCTAAATAAAGTTTTAAATCAGATGGCTTTATAGAATCCGCTTTTACTAATCCTTTAATCTTTTTTGAATTATATTTTTTTGGGAAATTATTTGATTTCAGAAATCTGTCTAATTTTAATTCATCTGTTTTTAAAAATTCTTCCTTAGAGATCGATCCAAAATAATTCTTTGTCAGTTCAATCTTATCAACTGAAATTTTATTTTTAGGACGTCTAAATTGATTATCAACAACTGCATAAATAGTATTGCTATCAAAAACTGCTAAACCAATTCTTCCAACTCCATTTCCAATTGGAAATCCGCTTTTTTTTGTAGAAATTAATTTCCATGTATTTCCTGAATCAACAGATTTATAAATCCCTGAATTCTCGCCGTTTCCATTAAAGTCCCAAGCTTGTCTTGATTTTTCCCATGAAGATGCATATTGAATTTTAAAATTATTTGGTGTTATATCTAAATCTATTATTCCTGTATTATCATCTATATATAAAGTGTTTTTCCAGGAAATACCTCCATCTAAAGTTTTAAATATTCCTCTTTCTTTATTTTTTGAGTACAAATGCCCTAAAGCAGCAACGACTATTTCATTTGGATTAATAGGATTTATCATAACTTTTCCGATGTGATGAGAATCATTCAAACCTATGTTTATCCAAGTTTTACCATTGTCAGAAGATTTTAAAATCCCAATTCCGGCATATGATGATCTTGAAGAGTTGTTTTCTCCAGTACCAACAACTATTAACCTAGTATTCCAATCAACATCAAAATCTCCAACATTTTGAGTATTAGAATTGTCCATTATGGGATTAAATGTATTACCGTTATTAACTGTATGCCAAAGTCCGCCAGATGCATATGCGACGTAAAATTCTGAGGGATTATTAGGATTTACCTCAATATCGGTTACCCTTCCGCTCATTATACTAGGTCCAATATTTTTGAATTCTAAATTTTTTACTAACGAATTTTTGATTAATTCATTTTGAATATTCAAGCTTTCTAGGATGTCCTTAGAACTTGTGGAAACTTGAGAAAAAACTGTTGACAATAATAGTGAGAATAATGTGGTGTATAAATATTTCATTATGTATAATTATATTTAGTTGAACGTTTGTTGTTCATTAAATATACTATTTTTGAATTTTAAATATAACTATGAAATATTTTCCAATATCTAATTCTTTATTTGCCAAAAACAGAAAAAATTTTGTAGAGAATATGCTAGACAATAGTATAGCTTTTTTTAACTCTAACGATTGCTATCCAGTAAGTGCAGATACTACTTTACCTTTTGAACAGCATCGTGATTTATTTTATTTAAGTGGAATAAATCAAGAAGAAACTGTTTTGCTTATTTATAAAAACAATGATTCAAATTATGAGGAAATTTTATTTCTTACTAAGCCTAATGCACTGTTGACTCATTGGGAAGGTGAAAGGCTTAATGAAGAGAATGCTTATTCTATTTCGGGGATTAAGACTGTGTACTGGTTAGAGCAACTGGAGGATATTGTAAAAAAAATAATGCAAAATGTTAAAATTTTGTATTTAAATAAAAATGAACATTACAGAGCAAAAGTAGAAACTGAAACTAGAGAAAAACGATTTAATAATTGGATTAAAAAAGAATACCCTTCCAAAGATTTAAAGGGAAGTAACTCAATACTTCAAAAATTAAGATCCGTTAAAAGTTCAATTGAAATAGAATTAATTCAAAAAGCTTGTGATATTACTGAAAAAGGATTTAGAAGAATTTTAAGCTTTGTTAAGCCAGGTGTATGGGAATATGAAATTGAAGCAGAATTTTCTCATGAATTTTTAAAGAATAGATCTAAAAAATTTGCATATTCTCCTATTATTGCATCTGGGAAGAATTCAACAATCTTACATTACATTGAAAACAATAACCAATGCTTAAAAGGTGATGTTTTACTTTTAGACGTTGGAGCTGAATACGCAAATTATTCTAGTGATATGACTAGAACTATTCCAGTCTCTGGAAAGTTTTCTGATAGACAGAAATCAATATATAATTCTGTTTTGCATGTTAAAAACGAAGCAACTAAACTATTAAAACCAGGAATTCTATGGAAAGATCATTTCAAGGAAGTTGGTAAAATAATGAGTTCTGAACTATTAAAGTTAGGTCTCTTGTCTAAAAGTGATATTCAAAATCAAACTAAAGAAAATCCTGCTTTTAAAAGATATTTTACACATGGGGTTTCTCATAACTTAGGATTAGATACTCACGATTACGGAGATTTAAGCTATCCAATCACTAAAAATATGGTTTTCACAGTCGAACCAGGAATTTATCTTCCTAAAGAAAATTTTGGCATAAGACTTGAAGATGATGTTGTTGTTCAAGAAAATTCAGAGCCTATCAATCTAATGAAAAATATTCCAATAGAAGTTGAGGAAATTGAAGATTTAATGAATCCTTAAAACAATTATTTTGAAAATATCATCTGATTACAAAAAGTTTTTTAAAAGATATGGACCTATTATTTTTATAATGAGTCTTTTTTCAATTATTGTAATAACCACATTTTATTTTGTTCTTCAACCTAAAGTTAGTCTGCCTATTTACAGTCCTTCAATGGTTTCTGAAGAGTTAGTTGAAGAAGATATTCGATACATTAAAAAATATCATAAAATCAATGATTTTTCACTTATAAATCAAAATGGCAAATTAATTTCACAAGAATTTTATCGAAATAAAATTTATATAGCAGATTTTTTTTTCACCACATGTCCTGACATTTGTCCAATAATGACTGAAAACATGAGCTACTTACAAAGTGAGTTGAAAGATCAAACTGATGTTCTGTTAGTCTCGTTTTCAGTTACTCCTCAAGTTGACACAGTAGATGTTTTAAGATCTTATGCTAATCTTAAGGGAGTTGATGACTCAAAATGGAATTTATTTACTGGAAATAAAAAAGATATTTATGAGCTCGCCAGAAAATCTTTTTTAGTAGCAAAAAATGATGGTGATGGGGGTAAATACGACATGATTCACACAGAAAATTTTGTTCTAGTAGATAAAGAAAGTAGAATCCGTGGATTTTATGACGGTACAAATGAGGAAGCAATGAACAAATTATTAGCAGATGTAACTATTTTAAAGCGATCATATTTAGATTAAAAATTAAATAAAAAATAGTTTACTTTTGCTTCTTTAAAATCATTCTAAATAAAGAATATTGACTTTAAACGATCTAAAAAAAGGGGAATCTGGTGTTATAGAGGATATAATTACTGAAAATATTCCATTAAAATTAATAGAAATGGGTTGTCTCCCTGGCAATACCATTAAATTGTTACAACTTGCTCCTTTTAACGATCCGATGTATTTAGATGTTAATGGTACTAGATTGGCAATTAGAAGAGAGACCGCAAATTATATTATTATTAAAAATCTGATTAATGAGTAAAAGATTAACTGTTGCTCTTATTGGAAATCCAAATACAGGAAAATCATCAGTTTTTAATGATTTAACAGGATTAAATCAGAAAGTTGGAAACTACCCAGGTATAACGGTTGAAAAAAAAGAAGGTATTTGTAAGTTAGACAGAGGGGTTAAAGCACATATACTTGATCTTCCTGGAACTTACAGTTTAAACGCATCATCACTAGACGAAAGTGTCGTAATTGAATTGTTGTTAAATAAAAATGATAAAGATTTCCCTGATATTGCAGTCGTTATTTCTGATGTTGAAAATTTAAAAAGAAACCTGCTACTCTTTACTCAAATTAAAGATTTGAATATTCCCTCCATTCTTGTCATTAATATGTCTGATGTAATGAAAAGAAAAGGAATTTCTATAAACACTTCGGTTTTAGAAAAGCATCTTGGAACTAAGGTGATTTTATATAGCTCAAGAGAAAAAAAAGGACTTAATGATCTTAAAAACATTATAACTAATTATAAAAAGTTAGAAACTAATCAATGTTTAGACATAATGAATATTGATTTAGATTATTTTGAAAGCTTAAAAAAAACTTTTCCCGATCAATCAATTTATAAACTTTGGCTAGTTATAACTCAAGATGTAAATTTTGGAAATTTGGAAAGAGATATAGTAAAAGATTCTTCCAATTTTCAAACTAAATCGATTTCTTACCTAAAAAGACTTCAACAAAAAGAAACTATAAAAAGATATCAGTTTATCAATAATGTTTTAAAAGAATCTTACGTTCATGATCCTAAACTTGCAAGTGATTTTGGTTCTAAATTAGACAGAATTTTGATTCATAAATTTTGGGGCTATGCTATTTTCTTTTTAATATTATTAACGATTTTTCAAGCTATTTTTGATTGGAGTAGTTATCCAATGGATGCTATAGATAGTGCTTTCAGTAAATTAAGCTCTTTAACAAAAGACTCATTGCCAAGTGGAGTGTTTACAAATTTACTCTCTGAGGGTATTATCCCTGGCATAGGTGGTATTGTAATATTTATTCCACAAATCGCATTCCTATTTTTATTTATTTCCATTTTAGAAGAAACTGGTTATATGAGCAGAGTTGTTTTTCTAATGGATAGAGTTATGAGAAGATACGGTTTAAGCGGTAAAAGTATTGTCCCTTTAATCTCTGGTACAGCTTGTGCTATCCCAGCAATTATGGCAACTAGAAATATTGAAAATTGGAAAGAAAGACTTATTACGATTTTAGTAACTCCATTTACAACTTGTTCTGCAAGACTCCCTGTCTATCTAATTCTAATTTCATTAGTTATTCCAAATGAAAGGTTCTTAGGTGTAAATGCTCAAGGATTAACTCTTATGGGTCTTTATTTATTAGGGTTTTTTGCAGCAATTTTTTCAGCAAAGATTTTAAATAAAATTTTAAAAATTAAATCCAAAACATTTTTTGTTGTTGAGATGCCTAATTATAAATTCCCTTTATTAAGAAATGTTTTTTTTACAGTTTTGGAAAAAACAAAATCATTCGTTTTTGAGGCAGGTAAAATTATAATGGCTATTTCTATCTTGCTTTGGGGAATGGCATCAGTTGGAATTGGAGATCAATTTAACAATGCAGAGGAAATTATAATTGTAGAAAACTATAAATCAATGGACGAATTTGAAAATAAATTAAGTTCGCACAAATTAGAACATTCATTACTTGGTGCAATTGGTAAAAGTATAGAACCCCTTATAAGTCCACTTGGTTATGATTGGAAAATTGGGATAGCAATTGTTACATCTTTTGCAGCACGGGAAGTTTTTGTAGGAACTTTGGCTACTATATATAGTGTACAAGGTGATCAAGAGGATACAATTAAAGAAAGAATGGCAAATGAAGTTCGTGAAGACGGACAACCTCTATTTGGGCTAGCCTCTGGAATATCGTTGATGATTTTTTATGCTTTTGCTATGCAATGTATGAGTACATTAGCTATTGTAAAAAAAGAAACCAACAGCTGGAAATGGCCTATATTACAATTAATAATAATGACGTTAATAGCTTATTTTAGTGCTCTTTTAGTTTATCAAATCATATCTTAATAAATGGAACAAGTAATACTTACGATACTGGCAGTGCTGATCTCAATAGGGTATTTGTGTAATAAATTCTTTTTCAAAAAGCCTGAAAAAGGTTGTGGAAATGGAAATTGTGATTGTAAATAAGTTACTTAGTTAAATTAAACTTATATCCAACAAAAACTTCAATTCCGTGATTTGGAGCATATGTATAAGATGTATCAAAAAAGGGGCTAAATCCCTTATTATAGTTCGGATCGTTGTAGGCGACTAAAGGAGATTCTTTTTGTCTAAAATTAAATATATTTAAAATTCCAAAATACACTTCATTTTTATTACTCAATTTTCCATTAATATTTACGTTGTGAATACTAAATGGTTTACTCCTTTGGGGCCTTGAAATTTCACTTATTTGTCCGTTATTTTTCATATCAAAAACTTCAGGCAATTGCATTATGCCTACATAATTTGAAGAGGTGTTAATAGACCAAGTATTGTTAAGAGGAAATTTAATATTTAATCCAGCTGTCCATCTTGGGGAATGCTCCATATCAAACATTGTCTTTATATTGTTGTTATTCTCAGTGTACTTTACAACTTGATGATTAAAATTCAAGGTAAATGCAATTCCGTTTAAAAATGAATGATTCCATGCTCCGCTGACACCTTTTGAATATGAATAACCTTCTGAATTTTGATAAATAATATACTTTTGAATATCATAATTAGGAATAATTTTATTTGAAAAATAAGTATAGAACAAGTCTATATCAAAGTTTCCTGAGCCATTAAATCCAGTGTAAATATAATTTGTATTTAGAATCAAACTTTTAGATTTTTCGGGCTGTAATTCTTCAACTATTTTAACTTCTCTTTGACCAGTTACAAATGCATGATCTTCTGCAAATAAATTAACTAATCTAAATCCAGTACCAACATTTAATCTAAAAGCAAGCCACTGTCCTGGATTATATTTAATGTGAAAACTTGGGGCAAAAATTAAACCATGATCTTTAAAATGATCTAATCTTAATCCCCCAACTAAAGATATTTTGTCTGAGGATTTGAATTGATCTTGAACGAGTAAGCCAGGTATAAATTGATTAGAAGCATTATTTAATATATCTCCGTTAATTACTTTTTCAGTAGCAATAGTGTTATCGTCGTACAAATTATTTTTTATTGATAACCCATATAAAAAATCATGTTTATTGTATTTTTTGCTAAGAGTAAATTGTGTGAAGAATATATCTTGTTTGGCAACATAATAATCTGAACCGTAATAACTATTTTGATCGTGTTTTGAATAGGAATAATTTACTTCAAAATCTTCAATAAAATCAAATTCATACTTTCCAAACAGTTCGAATCTATAAGTATAAATACTTTCTCCATAAATTTTTTCAGAGCCTCTTAAATTTTTGTAATTACCGTTCTTTAAAAACTCTTGAACCCCGTTTCTCCTGTCTTCAAAATAATATCTGGAGGAAATTATAAATTGTTTTTTTGATTTTCTACTAATATTCCATTTATTAAAAAGCGAAATCCTATCAAGATTAATATCATCTCCAAACCCATCATTATTATAATCGTCATAATCATTTTTGCGATCCCAATTTACTCCAAAATACCCTGTCGTTTTGCCTATTTTATTTGTTACAGCCATGTTCAAATAACTTTCTAAATGTGAAGTCGCTTGAACATCTAAAGAAATGAAAGGCTGATCCTTAGGGTTTTTTGTTATTATATTAATTACACCTGCAACAGCCTCAGATCCATACAAAGTACTACTAGGGCCTTTAACGATTTCTAACCTGTCTATTATCATATTAGGTATTCCATTTAAACCATATACAGAGGCTAAATTTCCATACATTGGGATACCATCCATTAAAACAGATGTGTAAGGTCCTTCCAGTCCATTTATACTGATAGAGT
>Ga0209196_1002050_pt1 | contig 13297 bp, 5 predicted proteins | sample COGITO_mtgs_1105_5_FD_184801 | JGI IMG/M metagenome (GOLD analysis project Ga0209196, IMG submission 184801) | Pelagic marine microbial communities from North Sea - COGITO_mtgs_110509 (SPAdes) (version 2) | ecosystem: Environmental > Aquatic > Marine > Epipelagic ... | reverse complement strand
CTCTCAAAAGGTTTAAATTGCCATTATATGTTAACTCACTTTCTACAGTACCAGTACCATCACCATCATAGGTTATAATTCCGTTTGTTGTTGTACCTGTTAAAGGTAAAATACCTGTTGTACCTTGACTACCAGTAATACCTTGAGCACCTTTAGCACCAGTTGCACCTTTAACACCTATTTCACCTTTTTGACCTGTTGTACCTTGAGCACCTTTAACACCTATTTCACCTTTTTGACCTGTTATACCTTGACTACCAGTAATACCTTGAGCACCTTTAGCACCAGTTGCACCTTTTTGACCTGTTGTACCTTGAGCACCTTGAGCACCTTTAACACCTATTTCACCTTTTTGTCCTTTAGTACCTGTTATACCTTGGGTACCTTGAGCACCTGCTTGACCTTTTTGACCTTTTTGACCTGTGGTACCTTGGGTACCTGTTATACCCTGAGCGCCTGTTGCACCTTTAGCACCAGGTGCACCTTTTTGACCTGTTGTACCTTGAGTACCAGTTATACCTTGGGTACCTGTTGTACCTTGAGCGCCTGTTGCACCTTTTTGTCCTGTTGTCCCTTGGGTACCTAATTGACCTTTTTGTCCCTTAATACCAGTTATACCTTGAACACCTGTTGCACCTTTTTGTCCTGTTGTACCTTGGTTACCTACTTCACCTTTTTGTCCCTTAATACCAGTTATACCTTGGGTACCTGTTGCACCTTTTTGTCCTGTTGTACCTTGGGTACCTACTTCACCCTTTTGTCCTTTTTGTCCTGTTGTACCCTGTGTACCAGTTGTACCTTGTGTTCCAGTTGCCCCTTGAGTACCTGTTGCACCCTGAGTACCTGTTGCACCTTTTTGGCCTGTTATACCTTGTGCCCCAGTTGCACCTTTTTGTCCTGTTGTACCTTGGGTTCCAGTTGTTCCTTGAGTACCTGTTGCACCTTGGGTACCTGTTGCACCTTTTTGACCTGTTATCCCTTGGGTACCTGTTGCACCCTTAGCACCTGTTGCACCTTTTTGTCCTGTTATCCCTTGGGTACCTGTTGCACCTTTTTGACCTGTTGTACCTTGAGTACCAGTTGTACCTTGGGTACCTGTTGTACCTTGGTTACCTACTTCACCTTTTTGACCTGTTGTCCCTTGAGTACCTGTTGTCCCTTGAGTACCTGTTGCACCTTTTTGACCTGTTATACCTTGAGCTCCTTTTTGCCCTGTTACACCTTTTTGACCTGTTATTCCTTGAAGACCTGTTGTACCTTGGGTTCCTGTTGTACCTTGTGTTCCTGTTGTACCTTGGTTACCTATTTCACCTTTTTGTCCTTTTTGCCCTGTTACACCTTTTTGCCCAGTAGTACCTTGAGCACCCGTTGTTCCTTGAGTACCTGTTGTACCTTGTGTTCCAGTTGTACCTTGCGTTCCAGTTGTACCCTGAAGGCCTATTGTTCCTTGTATACCTTGTATACCTTGAGCGCCTGTTGCACCTTTTTGTCCTGTTGTTCCTTGAACACCTACTTCACCTTTTTGTCCCTTTTGACCCGTAGTACCTTGGGTACCTGTTGTACCTTGAAGACCTGTTGTTCCTTGGGTACCAGTAGTACCTTGAGTACCTATCTCACCTTTTTGACCTTTTTGTCCTGTTGTACCTTGAGCACCTATTTCACCTTTTTGTCCTTTTTCTCCTCTATCACCTGTAGCAACAAATGATACAATTACATCTTCTGAGTTTGTAAATGGAGAGTTTGTAGATGATGCTTGATCATTAACATTTATTGTCCACCAACCTGTATTATTAGTTAAATTGGATATACTGAATAATATATATTGTCCTGCATCTGTTCTATTTGATAGTCTAACGTGACCTTTAATAGCGGAAGTAACATTATCTATAGTTGTTAAAAATTCATCTATGTTTGAACCTTGGTCATCTGTCGAATCAATATACATCAAAGTTGATGCATTTTGGGTTGTACTATTTAATCTTACATCTCCTGCTCCTGGATCTGAACCACCTGTACTTGAATCGAATGTATAGTCGAATGTAGCACCACCAAATGAACCATCTGTTCCTTGAGCACCTATTTCACCTTTTTGTCCTTTTTGGCCTGTTATACCTTGGGTACCTGTTGTACCTTGAGCGCCTGTTGCACCTTTTTGACCTGTGGTACCTTGAGTACCTGTTGTACCTTGTGTTCCAGTTGTTCCTTGAACACCTATTTCACCTTTTTGTCCTTTTTGTCCTGTTGTACCTTGGGTACCAGTTATACCTTGTGTTCCTTGGGTACCATTTATTCCTTTTTGCCCTGTTGCACCTTGAGTACCAGTTATACCTTGGATTCCAGTTTGTCCTTTTTGACCTGTTGTTCCTTGGTTACCTATTTCACCTTTTTGACCTGTCGTACCCTGTGGGCCTGTTGTTCCTTGTGTTCCTGTTATACCTTGAGTACCAGTTACACCTTTTTGTCCTGTTGTTCCTTGAGTACCTATTTCACCTTTTTGACCTGTTGTCCCTTGACTACCAGTTACACCTTTTTGTCCTGTTATACCTTGGGTACCTGTTGCACCTTGAGTACCAGTAGTACCTTGAGTACCTGTTGTTCCTTGGTTACCTAATTCACCCTTTTGTCCTTTTTGCCCCATTATACCTTGAGCACCTACTTCACCTTTTTGTCCTGTTGTACCTTGAGTACCAGTTGTACCTTGAGTACCAGTTGTACCTTGTGTTCCAGTTGTTCCTTGTGTCCCTAATACACCTTTTTGACCTGTTATACCTTGAGTACCTTGAGTACCAGTTGTACCTTGAAGACCGGTTGTACCTTGTGTTCCCGTTGTTCCCTGAGTACCTATTTCACCCTTAGCACCTGTTATACCTTGGGTACCATTTATTCCTTTTTGACCTGTTGTACCTTGTGTACCAGTTATACCTTGAGTACCATTTATTCCTTTTTGTCCTGTTGTACCTTGTGTACCTATTTCACCTTTTTGACCTTTAATACCCGTTATACCTTGTGTACCAGTTGTACCTTGAGTACCTGTTGTACCTTGGTTACCTACTTCACCTTTAGCACCTATTATACCTTGACTACCAGTTACACCTTTTTGTCCTGTTGTACCTTGTGTACCAGTTGTACCTTGAGTACCCGTTTCACCTTTTTGACCTATAGTACCTTGGGTACCAGTAATACCTTGGGCACCAGTTGTTCCTTGAGTTCCAGTTGTTCCTTGAGTTCCAGTTGTTCCTTGAGTTCCAGTTGTTCCTTGAGTTCCAGTTGTACCTTGGTTACCTACTTCACCTTTAATACCCGTTATACCTTGGATTCCAGTTTGTCCTTTTTGACCTGTTGTTCCTTGGTTACCTACTTCACCTTTTTCACCTTTTTGACCAGTAGTACCTTGAATACCAGTAATACCTTGAATACCTTGAATACCTACTTCACCTTTTTGACCTGTTGTCCCTTGAGTACCTTGAGTTCCAGTTGTTCCTTGTGTACCTACTTCACCTTTTTGACCTTTAATACCGGTTATACCTTGTGTCCCTGTTGTACCTTGTGTTCCTGTTGTACCTTGGTTACCTATTTCACCTTTTTGTCCTTTTTGCCCTGTTGTTCCTTGTAAGGATAGATCAGATCTTGATTTGATATTACCAGAGCTATCCGCTACTAGTATATTGGTTTCAGTAGCACCTATGGGTGTACCTGATAATTGAAGAGTGTTTAGTGAAGCATTAGATCCACTAACTATTACTTTTTTCCAGTTTGGCATTTTAATATTTTTTATTATGGTTGGTTACTCAAATGAGCCCACTTCCGTTATGGCCTATAATATAGTTATACATATTAAGGTAATGTAAGGTAGTAACTAAGAAAAAATATGTTTTAAAAACTAGTTGTAAATTGGTATATAACTGAAACAAAACCACTTCCAGGGTTAAAATTACTCATACCAAAAAATGTTTCATTATCTGGGGTTGTAGTAATATATACCCTTTCATTAAGATTATTTTGTGAATCAATTTCATCTGCATCTTCTATACCATTTTTAAAGATTTCTCCAGAATTTATATGTGTATAAGTTATATATTTGTCAGTATTAATGCTAAAAGTACAAATTGCCACTTGGGAGGCTGTTGAAGATTCTTCAGAAGAAATAGTCCCATACGAACTTAAATCAAAAGCCGTTGATAAGGGTAATTTATATAAATATGGACCAGTAACTCCAGTGTTAAACGCAGAGAAATATATATTTAATCCATCTTCGTCAATTGCAAAAGCTCTACCAGTTACAGTGTTAATGTTGCTATTTAAAGTAGAAAAAGCAACGTATTCATCTTCAGTTGATGACATTGTAGATGTGTCCCAGGCAGTTGTAAGATTATATTGATATATACCTGTAGTGGCCCCAGCTGCGTTTTCTCTCATTAGAGCAAATACTTTTGTACCTGTAGGATTAAATTGAAAACCACCAACCCACTTATTAAGGGTAGTACCTGTAGTTGAAAATGTAAAACCACCACTTACATCTCCTGTTGTATCGAAATCATATACATCTATACGTTTAGTATTATATGGAGCAAAAAATATTTCTGTTTGATCAGAATTAACATCTATATCAGAAGAATTTATACTAGAAGTAGTATGTAATGATAATGTAAAATCATCCCAGTCTATTTCACCACCAGATGACCCACCAAAACCACCAGATTGTAATACTCTAAAAAAGTTTATATTACTCATTTACTTTTCTTTTCAATTCGTCTATTTCACTTTGTTGTTCTTTAATAGCTTCAATTAATAAAGCAACAATTTTATCATATTTAACAGCTTTATATCCGTTATCTCTTGTAGTAACTAATTCAGGGAGGATTTCTTCAATTTCTTGAGCTATTACTCCTATATCGTGTCCTTTGTTACCGTGTATAGTTTTTTCTTCTTCTTCTGATAATGGAATCCAATCAAAATATACACCGTTTATTTGTTTTACTTTATCTACGGCCCATGGGATAGGTCTTATGTTTTCTTTTAACCTTTTATCTGATGTAGCGTATGCTACTATATCATTAGTTGCTTTGATTACACCTGATGTGTTACCCAGAGTAACCCCAGTACCTACTCCTAATGAACCTGTTATAAATACTTTATCTGCACCTGCCCCACCATTCACTACATAGTTTACATTACTAATAGTATCAACAGTATTAGTACCAGTAAATTTAACAAAGTTACCACTCCCACCTGCACTATCTGATACTACTACTCGTTTACCTTCTACCGCCATTATACCTGATGAATACCTTGATAATGTTGTATCAGATCCATCATTAAGTTGGATATCACCACCCACATATAAACCTTGAGTAGTTTCAAAAGTTAAAGAACTTTCTACAGTACCAGTACCATCACCATCATAGGTTATAACTCCGTTTGTTGTTGTACCTGCTAAAGGTAATATTCCTGTTATACCTTGTGCACCTTGAGTACCAGCACCTGTTATACCTTGAATACCTTGAATACCTTGGGCACCAGTTGCACCTTTATCTCCAGCAGAACCTCCAGGAATTGACCAGTAATAATTACTACCATCATAATAAACACCTAGTACATCTGTTCCATTGGAAGTAGTTGTAGTTGTATATGTACCACTACCTATAATAACTGAACTTGCTGGTAGAGTTAGATTGTAAGTTGTACCTGATCCTTGTTTTACTAATACAACACCTGTATCACCTTGTACCCAACCTGACATTACTAATGTTCTATTACCTCCTAAAAGGAGAGAAGCATTTGAACCGTTTGTTACATCCCAAGTAACATTACTAGCACCCGTTAAGGTTTGTTGGTCAATTTGCATATTTCCCTCTAAATGGACTGTATCGCCATCAAAGGTATATTTGGTTGAGCCTGATATTATACCAGTTTGACCAATAGATGTCATAATATTATTATCAATATTACCTTGTATTGCTGCTCCATCTACACCTGTTGTACCTTTTTCACCAGGTCCACCTTTAGTACCAGTTATACCTTGAGTACCTGTGGTACCTTTTTGACCCGTAGTACCTTGTGTACCATTTGTACCTTGAGTACCTTGTATACCTTGAGTACCTTGTATACCTTGAGTACCTACTCCTCCTTTTTCACCAGGTCCACCTTTTTGTCCTGTTATACCTTTAGTACCAGTAATACCTTGTGTACCAGTAATCCCTTGTGTACCAGTAATACCTTGTGTTCCTTGAGTACCCGTTATACCTTGAGTACCTTGTGTACCAGTAATACCTTGTGTTCCTTGTATTCCTTGTGTACCGGTTTCTCCTTTAGCACCAGTTGTACCTTTAGTACCAGTTATACCTTGTGCTCCTTGTATACCAGTTATACCTTGTGTACCAAGTTCTCCTTTCTCACCCGGTCCTCCTTTAGTACCCGTTATACCTTGTGTACCTTGGATACCAGTTATACCTTGAGTACCTTGAGTACCAGTTGTACCTTGTGTACCATTTATACCTTGTATACCTTGTGTACCTACTCCTCCTTTTTCACCAGGTCCTCCTTTTTCACCTTTTGTACCCGTTATACCTTGTGTACCTTGGATACCAGTTATACCTTGAGTACCTTGAATACCTTGTGTACCAATTTCCCCTTTTTCGCCTGTGGTACCTTTTGTACCATTGATGCCTTGTATTCCTTGTGTACCTACTTCTCCTTTTTCACCTGGTCCTCCTTTTTCGCCTGTAATACCTTTTGTACCCGTTATACCTTGTGTACCTTGTAAACCCTGTTCTCCCTTTTCTCCTACACCACCTGGTTCACCTTTAGTACCTTCTGTACCTTGGCTACCTCTATCACCTACTGTAGTAAATGATACAATTATATCTTCGTTATTTGTAAAAGGGTTAGCTGTGGATGAAGATTGTTCATCTAAGTCTAATGTCCACCATCCTGTATTATCGGTTAAGTCTGATATTGCGAATAGTATAAATTGTGTTGCATCTAACCTATTTGATATTCTAATATATCCTTTTATAGCAGAGGTTACAGCATCTATTGATAGTAAAAATGATTGTATTGAGACACCAGCATCATCAGTAATATCAATGTATCCTAGGGTTGATGCGTTTTGAGTAGCATTGTTTAATCTTATTTTACCCTGTCCTGGGTCTGCGGATGATGTTGATGTATCAAACGTGTAATTAAAAGTAGCACCCCCAAAATTACCTTCTGTACCTTGTGCACCAGTTATACCTTGAGATCCTTTAGTACCAGTTATACCTTGTGTACCAGTTATACCTTGAATACCAGTAGTACCTTGTATTCCTTGTGTACCCGTTATACCTTGGGCTCCTTTAATACCAGTTATACCTTGGGCTCCTTTGATACCAGTTGTACCTTGTATACCTTGTATACCTTGTATACCTTGTGTACCAGTTATACCTTGTGCACCCTTTTCACCATCTGTACCTTGGGTACCTGTGGTACCTTGAGTACCTACTTCACCTTTTTGTCCTTTAATACCAGTTATACCTTGTGTTCCAATAGTACCTTGTGTTCCATTAGTACCTTGTGTACCAGTTATACCTTGAATACCTACTTCACCCTTTTGTCCTTGAATACCTTGCGTACCTTGAGTACCTTCATCACCTTTTTGACCAAAGTCTCCTTTCTCACCAAATTCTCCTTTATTACCTTGTATACCTTGTGCACCTACTATACCTTGAGTTCCTTGTATACCAGTTATACCTTGGGTACCTTTAGTACCTGTTGCACCTTGTATACCAGTTATACCTTGAGTACCTTGTATACCTTGTACCCCTATCTCACCTTTAATACCATTTATACCTTGAGTACCTTGTGTTCCTTGTGTACCCGTTATACCTTGTAAACCAGTTGTACCCTGAGTACCAGCACCAGTTATACCTTGAATACCTTGTGAACCATTCTCCCCTTTAATTCCTATTAAACCTTGTATACCTTGGATTCCTGTTTGACCTTGGGCACCTTCATCTCCACCTGTTCCTGCTATACCTTGTGCTCCTTTTTGGCCATTAGAGCCCTGAATGCCTGTGATACCTTGCGTACCTTGCGTTCCAGTTACGCCTTGAATACCAACATCGCCCTTTATACCGTCATTACCTTTAATACCGGTTATACCCTGTAATCCTGTTGTACCTTGTATACCCTGTGATCCTTTTACACCATCAGTACCTTTTTCTCCAATCTCACCTTTTTCACCTTTTTGACCTTTGTCACCATCTAACCCATTAGTACCTGAAATACCTTGTATTCCTTGTGTTCCGGTTATTCCTTGTAAACCATCCGTACCTTGTGTACCAGTAATACCTTGTGCTCCTTGAGTACCATCATCACCTTTTTGTCCCTTTTCACCACTACCTACTAACTTGCTTAAGTTAAAAGATATATTGATTGGGATAAAACTAGTTGTAGTTGTTGTTTTAAATCTAATATCAACCACATCATTAACACTTAGATTTAATATATCAGTAATTGAAAATGAACCTCTTGAATTATTTTGGAAAGCCCTAGAAGTGGTCGTAGTTGTCTGTTCAATATTATTTATGAATACAGCAGAGGTTAAAGTGTCAGCACCATTAGCTTCAAATGTGTATGAAGCATTTAATAAATAATCACCACCAAAATTAGTTGGGACTGTATAACTATCACCTGTAGTACCAGAATTAGCAGTAAATATTAATTCTAGGGATCTACCTTGTACACCTGTGTTCCATCCTTGAAATGAAGTACCTATTGAAATAGAAGAACCTCCTACTTCACTTATTTCACCATAAGCTGTACCACCAACTACTGTACCGCTTGGTCCTACCTCACCTTTAAGACCTGTTACTCCTTGTGTACCTTGAATACCTTGTATTCCTTGAACACCTGTAAAGCCTTGAATACCTTGGGCCCCTACTACACCTTCACCTATAGTACCTTGAATACCTTGTGCCCCTTTTTCTCCTTTAACTCCTGTTTCACCTGTGGTACCTTGAACACCTTGTGTTCCTTGTATACCCTGTGTTCCTTGTGTACCAATATTACCAGTTATACCTTGAATACCTGGGATGCCCTGTATTCCTTGAACACCTTGGGTTCCTTGTGTACCAATATTACCAGTTATTCCTTGAATACCTTGTGTACCTTGAGGACCAGAATCCCCATCTACCCATAGAGAACCTGTAACAGTAGAGGATAATACTTGTCCTATTGTTCCAGTATTACCATCGGTGTCAATAATTGATTTTGAGACTAATAATGACCCACTAACATTTACGTCTAGGTCTGTTTTAAGTGAAGTAAGGATAGCAGATGAACCGCTGTGTATGAGTTCTCTCCAATTGGCCATAAGAATATATTATTTATTTTGTTATAAATATGAGAACAATTAGCAAATTTAATAAATAGCTAAGGTTCTAACTCTTCTAAAACCGTAAATATATTTTGTAGCTTTAAGGTTATATGGAAAATTGGTTCCATATCTTCTCCTTTAAATGAAGAATTACGAATTAAGTCTAAAAGTAATAGACAGTCTGCTTTAGATAAGGATGGCAGACTCACACGAGAGTCTGCCTTTCCTATTTCAATATGCTTTGAATTGAAACCCATTAAGAGTTAAAATTAAGAGTATATGTATATATCTTGGTTGGCTCCAACGAAGATATTACCTTTTTTAGTATACTTAGCTACTACTGCAGTTGGATCACTTGCTGCTCCTTCTACCACTGATGCCATAAATGCATCTGGTATGATTGCACTTTGTGCTGCGTCAAATGAACCTGTTACACCCCAACGAGCTACTGCCGAATCGTATCCAAATCCTTCTGCATCCAAAGGACCAGTTTGTTGAATAGCAAGACCACCATCTCCTACAGTGTTTGAACCAGAAGCCATTCTAATCCATCTATCAGCTACATCTAAGTTTTCAGTACTTTGGAAACTTGCAGTACCTAATACTGTTAAGTTATTGTTTACTACTAAGTTTTGGTTAATACTAACATCGTTAGATAACACTACATCTCCAGCTGTAACTGTAAAGTTACTATCTGAGAATGAAGCAATACCTTTGTTAGATGAACTTGCATCTTCTCCACTAACTGTAATAGTTTGACCTGAAGCTACTGTATTAATACCTTCGCCTGCTGCAATAGTTAATGATTGTGTTTTTAATGCTACTGTTCCAGTTCCAGATTCTCCTGCAGTACTTAATGTTGAAGCGATTCCAGTTATTTCTGAACCATCTCCTTTAAATGAACCTGTAATAGATGTTGCTTCTAAACTAGTTAAACCTACAATTGAAGCTGCTGTTGCACCCAAATCTACTTCTGTAGATCCTAGTGTTACACTATCATTTACTAATTTAGCATTAGCAATTGAACCTGCTAACATTGCGTTAGTAACACCTGCTGCTTTTACTCTTAGAGCATCTGTAGAGATTTCAATTGAAGAATCATCTACGTTTACTGATAATGCTGTACCAGCACCACCTGCTAAACCTGCTCCTGCTACTGAAGTTGCAATTTGAGTTGCTGTAATTCCAGCATCTGCTACTTTTACTCCTGAAGCACCTACTGATAATGTAGATCCATCTGCTTCTACTGCAAATGTTGCTGCTGCTGCTCCATCGTAAGGACCACCTGTTAAACCATTACCTGATGTTAAATCTGGAAGGTTTGTTGTTCCAACAAATGAACCACTAAATGAACCAGTTACTACTGCTCCAGTTAATGTTAAACCTGCTATTGAAGTTGCTGTTCCACCTAAGGTTACATTTGTAGTACCTAATGTTATATCATCGGCTGTAAGTGCAGTAGTTGGAATACCAGATAAATTAGCTTCAACTACACTAATACCACCTGCAGCAACATTAATTGTAGAATCAGCAGCTTGTACTGCTAAATTTCCTAACCCAGCCCCAGCTTCTAAACCGTTTCCAGCTAATGAACCTGAATCTACTTTTACAGTTACTCCTGATGCTGAACCATCATAACTGAATGTTTGAATACCTCCACCTTGATTTAAGGTGTTAGAGTTAGAGGCTACTACCCCTGTTAATCCTGAGCCATCTCCTGTAAAAGAGCCAGTAAATGAACCCGTTAATTCTGCTACTGTATCCCCTGATTGGAGATAGTTTGCATCATTGTTTAATGCCGATATCGCGGATCCGGATACGACTACTTTTTTCCATGTTGCCATTTAGTTTTTGTTTTTTTTGTTTGTTATAAATTAATTTAATTACGTTTATACGTATAAAACCTTTTGTTAAAGTTTATTCTATTCCAATAAAAGCCGATGAAGTAGAGAAATACAATCCTCCTAATACCACTGGTGGTACACCATCAGACCCTTCTCGTGATCTAAATATTGCTACTCCCTGGTTGTCTACTTGAAATAAACTTTGTGTTGGGACTGAAGCGTTACTTATTATAAATTTTTCGTTTGTGTTTATTAATGTGTCACTACTACCTGTTAAGCCAAAGCTACCAGTTATTTGTGCCGATCCAGTATATGGAAATACATTTACCTCACTTGAACTTGTTAATGCTTGATCTATTATCCCAGGTAAAGCAATTTGGTAACCTGCTACACTTGAACCCGCTGGGGTTGATGTTATAGCAGCGCTATCGTAAATTGCTACGTTTGATGATGATGGGGATAATGATGCAATAGCTAATGTTTGATTAGCTGTAGAGAATAGAAAATCACCACTATCTGCTTCAACTCCCTGTTCCCCCCATGCTAAAAATCCTGAAAATTTAGCTGTTCCTATATCTCTATAAGTTACATCTGTTATTTTATATAAGTGGAATTTCCCATTTATCTGTGAACCACCAAGTGATGAAGCTGCTTGTCCTATTATAGCATATTCTGGGGATAAAGTTGGGTCATAATCTGCATCATTACTACCTGTTATACTATTTACTGTTAGATTACTTTGAGGGTCTAAAAATGAGGCACTATTAAAGAAATAAACGCCTGCTGGTGTATCGGCTGTAAATATACCTCCGGTTTGACTAGCTACAGCATTTGTATTTGTAGTAATTGTAGTACCTACTATATTAGTAATAATTACATTACTACTAAACCCACCACCTGAAACTGTGTTTATAGTTTGTCCTACTCTTAATAATGCTATGTCTTGAGCAGCGTTAAAAGCTGATGCGTTAGTTATGGTAGGTTGACCATTAACTGTATCACCATTTATAGCAACAATATTGTCATATGTTGGTGCTACAGATGAAAGTCTTCCTATAAATAATTGTTCTTCAAATGCCATTTATATATTTTTGTTTTTTAGTTTTTTTTTAAAACTGAAACCTAATTAAATTATTTACAAAGGTGTTAATTGATCCTACTTGGAAAACATTAAAATTAGTACTTGTATTTATTGCCACATTTGAAGCAGAAGCATTATACGATCCATTACTTAAGTTAAATACTGCTACTATTGGTGGATTTTGATCTGTTATACTAATGTTATCACCACTACCATTTTCAATATTACTAGGCATAGTTAAATCAAATGTAGTTGTTGTTTTTGTACCTGTAGCAACTGATATAGAATTTACCTGCACATTACCTGCTGATGGGGCATTTACTGTCGCTCCTGCTTCTGTAAATGTTGTAACATCTAATGCTGGTATATAAGCACCTGCTGTACCTGATGTATCTCCTGTTGCAGGAACTGTACACGTAAGTGTATTACCATCTGGGGCACCAACTGCAACGTATAGATAATCTGAACTCATATTTCTAATAACAATAAATTCACCAGCTGTTAAACCATGTGAATTAGATGTTATAGTTAATACTGTACCTGAACGTGACCAAGTTAAACCATCATATAGGTTACCTGTTGACATTATTTGAAATTCAGCATCACTATTTAATGGGGATGCTATATATCTTATTTGGTTATTATATGTAGCACCTACTGTACCTGCTCCTGGGTCACCTTTTATACCTGTTATACCTTGTATACCTTGGGCACCTACAGCACCTTCAATACCTTGGGCACCAGTTATACCTTGTGCACCTTTTACACCATCTGCACCTTTTACACCATCTGTACCTTGGGTACCTGTAATTCCTTGGGTACCTACTGTACCTTGTATGCCTTGTGCACCAGTTATACCTTGTGCACCTTTTGTACCTTCAATTCCTTGCGTACCATCAATACCCTTTTGTCCTGTTTCACCTTTAGCACCTTCAGTACCAGTTATACCTTGTGCACCTTTTTCACCATCTGTACCTTGTGTACCTATAGTACCACTTATACCTTGTATACCTTGAG
>Ga0209196_1002036_pt1 | contig 13360 bp, 1 predicted proteins | sample COGITO_mtgs_1105_5_FD_184801 | JGI IMG/M metagenome (GOLD analysis project Ga0209196, IMG submission 184801) | Pelagic marine microbial communities from North Sea - COGITO_mtgs_110509 (SPAdes) (version 2) | ecosystem: Environmental > Aquatic > Marine > Epipelagic ... | reverse complement strand
ATTATCCTCTTTTAACTGCTCAACACGCTCTAGTGCGTATTTTACAAGTTTCTCCTCCTGTTTTTTTGTAAGCCGTAAATTTGTTTGTTTCATGAAATTCCAAGCGACTGTGCTTTCTTGATGACCGTAACCATCATATTTAACTCTTTCTCTTCTATGTCCGCAATGCGTTGCATTTTTTGCGCTTCTGTCAGGTTACTTGCACTTTCGACCTTTGACTTAAGTCTGCTGAACTTATTCTTTTGGGCTTCGAATGCTTTTAATTGGCTGTTGATTGAGAGTAAAGGTCGAAGGTCGTTGTTCACCAAGCTGTAGGCTTTCGGACTTATCTTCTTAGCATCCTTAACTGCTTTCTCTGCGGTCTTAACTGTGTCCCGAAGGTTGTAGTACAATTCTCTGGTGTGCGAGCCGTAGGTCGTGCCTCGAATGAAACGGTTAACGATTGGAACCTGACCGACATTGTCTATGGATGCCTTGCCCTGAGTCGCGGAGAATAAGCCTCCAAATGCAGTATCTAAGAGTTGTCCTGGACCACCTAAGTATCCATAGAACATATGCTTGAATTGATTTCCTGAGATATCAAATTTTATATCGGAATCCTGATCGTACATTAATGGATTCTTACTTCCAAAGCCTCCGGATAATGATCCTTTGATTACATCATTCCCACCAAAGAATTCATTTAATCCTTTTGATAATGCATTCCAATGTGCGGGTGTGCTCTTTGGATCCTGCATATGTCCAGGTTCTGGTACTCCGAATTGATCATCTTTATATCTGATTTCACGACCCATGAAATTCTTATTTGCCCATAATTCAATAATTGGAGTGACAAAGGTTGGAGTTCCAATTGTGGCAATACTTGCACCACCGACTGGATTAAATGCATTCATTGAACTTTCCAATAAACGATTCGCACCTTCCATTACTCCTGATCCTCCACGAACGCCTCCGTAATTATTTGCAAATGTATCGGCTACTACCTGACCCATTGACCAGAATAAATTGTACCCAAGAGGAAGCGGCATACTGAAATATCCTGTGTCTTTTTTATCATTAAAGAAATCAGGCAGCCCTGCGGGGATTGGCATGATTAAATTAGTGTCTCTTTTATAACTGCTAATTGTATCGTAATCTGGTACAGCCTCATCCTCATCGTCATCAAGTAAACGGTTAAAGGTTGCGACTAGGAATGATGCGGTTGCAATTCCACCAATTAATGTAGCTCGCTCGGCCGGGCTTCTACGATTTAGTGTAGTCATGAAGCGATGTGTCGAATTAACTGCCGCTCCAAAGAATACATACAGTGATCCAAATGCCTGTGTCAGTTCACCCTTCTGATTGAAGTCCACGGTTATATTCCTAGACATGGTGGCTGATTCCTGAGGGGTGTATCCATTCTTAATCGCTGCCCAGAATGTGGACATACGAACAGAATTCTCTACACCCGTATTCGCGGCATCAACATATGATAGTACGTTTTTAAGACGACGCTTGGTTGCACCTTCGCTCTTACCGGTTTCCTTCTTTATATTACGAATCAATTCGGGAACGGTGTCATGACGAACATATCCAATCTTTGCTCCGTTTCTTTTTGCGTAGGCATACATTTCAATCTTATCCCCACGCTTTAAAATTGCCTGAGCATACTTAGCTTCAGTTTGTCCTTTAAGCTTTTCTGTTCGGGTTCTACCCTTCATCGGGTCTTTGCCCTGACTGATAAGAAGCTCAGCCTGTGCGATAGACTTTATCCATTTTAAATTCTTAAATTTGAATACATCTTTAACCAGTTTCTTTTTATCGTCCTCAGTTAAATGAATAAATGCCGTTCCTAAATCCCGGAAGAAATTGGGGATGATGAAAGCCGGATTCATCGATGTAAACATCTGAGCCATGAATCTAGTGACCTTATTGAAATATTTAAGAACCGATGGAAGAGACTCGTACTTTAAATTCTTCATGGAGCGAGCCATACGTGTACCCTTCGTGGTATTCTTAAATTTAATAAATTGAGGGGCTCCGTCTTTTCGATACACAAATACTAACGGATCTTGTTTGAACTCAGCGTTTAACTTTTTCCGCTTAGCTACAATTTCATTGTCTAATCCATCTTTAGTAGTCTCAAGGGTGTACATGTTTTTCTCAGCTGTCTTCTGAAAATCCTGTTCAAAGATTTCATCAAACTCCTCTTTAATCTTCTTCTTTTGCTCTTCCGGCAATTTAGACAACATACCGCGAGCAATCCTAAGTTCTGGATCGCTCGGTTCGTATGTATCCTCGCTATCGGGGTACGCAATAGATTTCATCAATTGGAACATTTCTCCGAAGCTTTGGGAGACTTCATTCTTATGACTTCGAATTGCGGAATCAAAGAATTGATTAATTGCATTTGCTAATACGCTGTCTGGGTTCGGACCTTTTGTTCCGTCATATCGACCAAACGCTCCGTCGTTAAGGAATGTGGATTTTGGCTGATCCCAACCTTTTCCAGAACTGTTCTGTCCTTTTCCTAACTCTTCCCATGCACGCTCTGCATCAAAGAATGCTTCGGTCTCTCCCTCAAAGCCCTGCATTGGGGAGTATGAGTATTTTGGGTCTGAAAGCTTAATTTTTGAACCGGCAAAATTAAAGTCTGAGTTTGAATCTGCCAAATCAATCTTGGACATCGCTCCAACCATGCGGTCATATTCACTGATACCTTCCTGAACACCGTCAAGCTGAGTGCTCTCCCGAATCATGCTTGCCGTCCTGAGCATGTCTATCGATTCCTTATTCATGTTGTAATAAGGATCCAAAGCTTCATTTGCGAAGTTTACAAAATTTTGATCTTTCTCCAGTTCGGTAATTTGATCATAGGCGGCCTGATCGGATATTCCGGAATGTTTTACGGAGCCGTCCTTATTGAGATATATTTTCTCGATATCTTTCAATGCGGTTTGTCGCTCAGTCCCGGTTAATTCTTCGGCCTCCTTCTGTAGTCTTTTGACCTTATCCCTGAGATGTTGGTTCCTACTCGGTGCGGCACGGGCAAGAAGGTAATTTCCAAAGGTACCTTGATCGATACCGTATTTAAGCATCGCATCTTTAATCGGTTGGATAAATTGAATCCTTGCCTGTTCAACAGTGTCATATCCTTTTCCGAAATACTGATGCCATTTGCCGTGGACATTGAGCATATTGTAAAGACTACGCATTGGGCCTTTAGCGATGTCCAATCCGGATTCTTTGAGTGTGTCAAAGAGTGAGCGGTGTACTCTCTTTAATGGATCCGCCTGGTCAACAAAGCTCATCATAAAGCTACCGGCTAATTCTGAATCCTTTTTGTCCTTAAGCCACTCCTCGAAATTCTTTTTTAATTCGCTATCGCCCGCAATTCTGCTGAGAAGGTTTGCCTTCGCAAGATTTGGGTTAACGTCGCTGGTCAGCGTTGCATCGGAATTGAGGATCCTGTTACCAACTTTTATATTTTTAAGGTCAAACACCACATATATGTCATCTGGTGTAGGGTCATTGGTGTTCTTTAAAATCACACCATCGTGTCCCTCTGATTTCGCCTGCTCTAAAGTATTTTTATAATCTCCTGGAGTTCTTTTTTTATTCTTAAAATCTACTGTTTTAGGGTTTTGCATAACCAAATCAGCTTCGACAATCCCCGCTTGACCTGAAGTGTAATAACCTGAAAAACTTAATGTATTTTGAAACTCCTGTTTTACATAATCTATATATGCCGAGACTCCTGGTTGTGCCGATTCTGTTGGCTTATTAAGGAGATCTGAAAAACTGTCTAGCTTCGATTGAAGATCCGCTACATCCCATTTTTTAGTTTCTAAGTTGTATAAACCTGATTCTGCAAAAAGCTGACTGGCGTATTCTTTAGCACCCGTAACCTCATTGGGATTTCCGGATATACTAGGGTCTAACCCCCTATAGTCTCTTCTAAGTAACTCCAGTACTTTTTTAGGTCTACTTGTAGGTAAATCGGAATCTAGACCTACAAAGCCTTTTGTAGCGTCTAACATTTTTCGTAAGAAAGAACCTGTAGGCGTCGCGGTGTTTGAATAGCTTCGAGCGGTCCTTTTACTTTTTGCAAAGAAGAAACCTAGTTTTGCGGAACCCGCGCCGGTGTTAGCGCCGAGCTTTTCGGGGTCAAAGCCCTCGCTTACTATGACCCGGGCCTTGGGTGATCCGTGAAAACCTTTTACCGTAACCGGCTTCCCCGCATCGGAATTGAGCGTGCGGTTCTTGAGCTCGCGGGTATTGGGGGTGAAGACGCTCTTAAATTCTTTTACATTCTCGGCTAACTGAGCTTGTTTAAAGCTGTCAGTCATTGAGTCGTCGGTGAAAGCTTTTATCTCTTCAGGAGTTTTGTCTTTCAAATTTGACTTAACAAGATCCGATAGCGTAATTCGTTTCTCGACCGGGTTCTTATTTACTGGGTCAGGGTTTGCACCGAGTTCCTGTCTTTTGTCATTTTGGAACTGGTTTAAAGATTCCTGTTCTACTGGATTAACCTCAACTTTTGATGTTTGAGCACCTGAATCTGTGTCGTCTGCTTCAGTCTGCATCTCCGCGGAATCATCCTTATCAAAGCTTTCTGCTTTTTGAGTATCTCGCTGGAGTAGATTTTCTGAATTTGGGTCGAACTGATCGTAAACATCAATACCTTCAGCGTCTAAAACTGCCTGAACAATAGGTCGGGTCAATGCTTCCATAACTTCTGGATGCATCATTCCTTCTTTGTCGGTAAACATGTTAAAATCAACAAGTTCTCCACCCATCATCATTCGACCTTCTGTATAAGTCCAATCAAAGGTTTTATCAGATTCTGCGTCTTTGATCTTAAGATCTAAATCTTTGATATTTAAGTTTTCATACATTGCAGTTATGAAATCTCTAAAGACATAGGGAAGGAGTCCCTCGCCAAGGCCGCCTGGTAGTTGTTTATTATCCTTAGATGACGGGGTCATCTGCAAGTCAGCCATTCGATTAACTTCCGAACTTTTAGCACCTAAATACCAGTTAGCTAGATCAACAGCACTAATGTCTGTTGATGATAGTAGATCCGCTTCAGCCCGATCCATGTTTATTGGGCGGGCGGGTGCAGTTTCTGAATTACCTACATTAGTTCTTTCTTTTTCGAATCCTGTCGATGTACCCATGAGCATATCAGCTACAACCTCAGGAGATTCGCGCCTTTTAGAAAAGGCTGTCATGACATCAAAGGTTTTATACATATCGCCGGCGGTAAAAGCTCCGTGATCACCTTTTGCGGGTATGTTTTCTGATGTCCGACTCAGTGGTCTTCTGAAATCATAAACATCTTCCGGTTTTACTCGGAACTTTGAAACTGTTTTTGACTGAGGTTTGGAGACTCCACCAATAACCTCTATTGTGTGACCGTTTAACTGGTCGCTAAGATACTTCTCGTTATCAACTCTTGCTCGAAGAAGTGTGTAAGATTCTGTAAGGCTTTCCTGGATTTTCTTAGGTATTGGTACAAGCTTACCGCGTACTTCAACTCCGCCTTTTTCTTTAATGGAGTCTAGGTATTCTCCAAGTTTTTCAAGAGCTACTTTGGGGTTGTCTCCGGAGAGGGAGTCTAGACGCATCCCTTCTTTGCTCATTTCTAAATTTAATTTGGTAGACGTTGAATCGGAAAGTTGCGTATTTTCTACGATGTATTCTAAATAATCTCTTTCAAACTTAAGACGGGCTTTTGTACTTAACACTCCAAGCAAGGTTTTGGCTAATGTTGCACCGGGCTGAACTTTTATAAACGGATCGCCGTCTTCTTCTGCATATTCAAATTGATTCTCTAGATCACTTGGAACACCACCCTTATCCTTTTCCCCGAGAAGTTTGGATTTCATTTCTTCTCGTGCGATTACAAAAAGCATGTGGTCGAAATCTTTCATGGAATCGCTTGGGTCACCAAGCAGTTCTAAAGTTCGGCCGTTAGCCATCATCAGTGCTACAACATCAGGAATTGTAGGCTCGAGAGTTTCTAAATCAAAATTTGCGTATGCTTTTGTACCATCTGATTTTACTTTTCCTGATAAGCCCTTTTGCCTAATTCTTTCGGCAATAACCGCTCCAAAATTTGCACCTCTTTCTGTTGTAAAACCGCTTGGGTATCCGCGTCGGGCTTCTTGTTTAATATTATTCTCCACTTCCCAACGAGCAGAACCCATAGGCTCTTTACCAACATCCTGTTGCTTAGTGAACATAGCGGAAGCTTTGATCGCTTCCAGTTTCATACGGTATTGGTTTTCGGTTAATCCTCCGTAAAAAGGTTTTCCTATTTCTGCTTTATCTTTATCGGATACGGGTGGTGGTTTAAATTCGTGATTTACATAATCCCAGAGATATTCCTGAGGAGTTCTTTTATCCTGATCAACATTCTTTGGTCGGTATTCAATATTAGAATACTCTCCTGATCCCTCTTGCCATTTTTTCATGCTCGCAAGCATGCCAAAGGTTATTGGGATCGGTTTTAGTGTATCTGGGCTGTATACTTCTTTACCTTTTACTAGCTTGTATCTTCGGAAAGTAATAAGATTATGCGGTACATCCTTCCAATCAACGGATGCTTCCTCGGGGGCGATGAAATGGAGGTACATTTTTACAAGCTTACGCTTTGACTGGAGCTCGGTTATTTCTGCTTGGGCTCCGGCCGACGGCTCAAGGCTTGCGATCTCCCGGTCGATCTCCGCGAGTCTGAGGTTGAGCAATTCTTTGACATCCTCGATTCTCTCCCTCGCCTCGATTGCCATATCCTCAATGTCCTTGGAGCTTGGAACCTTGGATCGGCTGGCGGTGGGGTTCATCGCTTTCTCAATTTCGGATACGAATGAGATGGGGGACAGCTTTAGTAATGTTTCTAGGTTAAGAACTTTTGAAATAATCTGAGTAATACTTGGGCTACCCTCTTCTCCTAGTTCTCTAATCGCTTCCCCGATCGCTTTGTCTAAAGAAACTACGGAATCAAACTTTGCTTGATTCTCGCTTAACTGATTCTTTAGGTCGCGAATTTGATCTAACTCTTCTTTTGTTTTTGGAAGAATTTTATCGAGCTTAATTATTTCCTGCTCGCTTCTGCTTGTTGCTTTTGGGTTAACTGAAGCGGTTGTATTATTCTTTGAAGGTGTGCGTTGATTAAGCTTATCCTGTTCGGTTCCGAGTTTGGGTGCTGGTGTGTCAAACTTTCTACTAGCTCTAGGTTTCTCGTAATCTTTTGGTGCAATCTCATCCACTCGAAATGGGACTGTTTCTTCTCTGTTCGCTTTCCTTATAGCATCGCGCTTTTTTCTAATCTCGGCTTTTTGTGCTTCCTTCGTTTCCGCTCTTTTAATTCTTTTCTGTGCGGCTTTGGAGTTAGGTTTTGATTTAAATAATCCGTCGGACTTTTGAGGTTCTTTAGGGATAGTTCCTAGACCTTCGGGGAGTTGTCTGCCTCCTTTTGAAACGGGTACTTCTTTAATATTTTTAGATCTAGCTTCTAATCCTTTCAGCTCATTTTCAAGAGAAGCTATTACCTTTTTTTGATCTTCGGCGTTTTCAAAACGAGGCTGTTCTACCCACCCAGGGCCGGTTTTTTCACTAGAATCCCAAACCTTATTAGGGGTTTTGAGTTCCGCAATGGTGTCTTTGATCTCTTTTATTCGGCTCTCTACTCGTGTATTAGCTGTACCTCCCTTGTCGGCTTCCTCTTGCTGGGGTTTGGGCTTAGTCTTCTTAGTTTTACCTGAATCTTCTTCCTTGGGTTTAAGCTTAACTAAAGTTTCTTTTACCGTCTGAGCCTTAGGTTCCTCCTTCTTCCAACCCAAACCTTTTGGAGTCTCTTGAACTTCTTTTTTCTTTTCAATATCCTCAATATCTTTAGACGCTGCGACCGCAGCGGCTCTATTCATATTCGAATAAAATGACGGGCTTTCCGTAAGGATGTCCGCGCCGAGCATTGCGTTAACCGCTTTTGCGATTTTGGATTTCTCCTGCGGGGTTCCCGGCATTGCGTTAAGCTTGCGCTGGGTCTGGTTTGGAGGTTTCTCGATTTCAGCAACGAGATCATTCATTGCTTTCCGAATCTTAGAACTGTTTTTACCGTTATTTGAGTATACGGATCTGTTCTGGTTTAAATATTCTTTAACCTTAGAGACACTAAACCCTCCGGAGTTTATATTCCCTGCTGTAATCCCAGCAATATTCTCTTCAGAAATAGAACCTATGTTCGCGTCAAGCCATGCTGCAACCTGAGCCATATGGCTTGAACCATAGTAAACAGACATATCTTTACTGTTTGTCTTATTTACAAAGGCGTCCGGACCGACCCCGACCGTTGGATAGAACCTGCCGGGCTGTAAAACTTTACCCCCTAATCCTGTAGATTGGTAGAAAGTTACGGGTGTGCCATTCACTGTAACTTGAATCCACGCTCGCCCCCCAGTACCCAATATATAGTTACCGTTGAAGTTGTTTAATTTAAAAGAGCCCCCTTTTATGTTGATAACTTGATCTGCAAAGCTTGCTGCTCGTGCTATAATGTCACTACCTTTTTGATTCGGGTCTAGCGGTGGTGGAGGCGGTTGCTTAACCCCAGCTTCGACATTTCTAATATTTTCCTCCTGCTCAGGAGTTAAAACATCTGTCAATTCTGGAACGCTTACAGGTTCGGATTCTATCGAGGGTGGTGTGAAATTGCTAGGTGTTCCCCCTTCGTCTGGAACCTTGGGGGTAGGCATTCCGTTTTCATATCCTAGGAATTGTAAAATCTTTTGGTCTAATATATAGCCCTGCTCGCTTTTACCTCCGGCTAGATTTTCAGTACCCGCGTACTCGCCAAGGATTGGGTGGATGACTTTGTCCTTAAAATTCTTAAGGGGTTTAGCTACATTCTTATCGACGGTGTACCCCATGAGAACCCTACCCCATTGGTATGAAAACCATTCTTCGGCCAGGACATCATCGGGAGTTCGGTCAAATGCTCGTCTAACTTTCTTCTGAGTTTTCTCATCCAGTGAATCAAAGGTAGCATCTGGTTTCTTGGTAAAATATTGAGTGTACGCTTCGAGCTGACTGTCTTCGCCCAGCCCGCCCCATGCGGATCTTAACTCCTCATCGGACATAACCATGATCCTGGCAAAGTGACCAGATTCATGCATGAATGCACCCATTGGATCGGCGGCAAATTCCTTTTCATTAATGTACATGATGTTATGTCCATCACGCGCTTCAAAGGTTCCTCGGTTCTTAAGATTGGCATCCGGAGTCCGTGGGCTGAATGCAATCTTTAATTTAGACATTTCTTCCGGATTAGCTGCGTACATACGCTCAACCCAGTTTTGTGTGAATTGTAAAGATTCTGGACTTACCCCTTCAACACTTTGGAGATGCCCCATCATGGATTCGGCATCGTTAAATGTCTGATAAGGTGCAGAATATCCGGCGCGGGTAACGGTTCCCATGGATCCGGTCTCGGTCATATTCTCGCCAGTTATTTCAATCGGTGCGTTGCCAAAATAGTTTCCGCTTCGGCTACGCATTTCCAGTGCCGATGATAGTACACCTGGGCCAACGCCCACAATTCCTTCGGCTGCAATTGCATCCCAGTCCCAATCCTCGCCAGGTTCTTTACTTGCCCATTGTCCGAGATACTCTCCGGACATACCCATCAGCGAGTCAGCACCGAGTTCAGCCGCAGCATTACGGGTTTTTTGAAATTTTGTAAATCGGGGAACTGCTCCAGCTGTTTTATTAAACTGTGTCTTATTTAAAAGCTTACCACCCTTGAACATTGCATTACCGGTATGGTTCGCAATTGCCATGACTTTACCAGCCATCATACCAGTAAGCATATCGGCAACCGCTATCGGTGTACCCTTCTGAACCATCTTCTTTTGGATCTTATTTCTTATGCTTTCATTCGTCCATGCGGCGGCAAATATCTTTGGATTCTTCCAATCGATTCCTAATTCCTGCATTCCTTCCAATGCCATGCCCGATGCTTCCAAAACAAAAGATGCGGCACCCCAAGATGCCCGAGCTCCTAATGTTGCACCCGCTGCCGTCCCCGCTCCGGGGATAATTGAACCCGCTACTGCTCCGGCTGCTGCGGTAGGGAGCATCCATTTAATTGCGGATGGGAGAAAGGATGCCATGGATTCCACAAACATTTCGGGAATTGCGGCGGGGTTATCAAATAATAGATTGCCCATCGCATCGAGGAAGCCATCCGATTTGGTGGACTTTACCCGTTTCATGGTTGAGCTGGTAGGGAGCTCCTCGATTTCGGATGCGACTTCAATAAATCTCTGCATCTCATCTGCATCCAATGTATTGGTCAGAAAGTCGGGAGTGTAATTACTCATTTCACTCATGAGCAATCCACGCTTAACCGCATTTCCAATAGCAGATAACCAACCAGTAGTTTCAGCCTGCTCGAATAATTCATTATCCAATCCGAACTGAGATGCTAATCCAATAGTCTTGTTTACTTCTTCCCTGGCCGCTTCCATTTTCTCGCGCAAGGCATCGCCTTTTGCTCCTCCGGAATTCTTTAAATACTCGAGCTGTACATCTTCGTAATTACTTTTCGCGGCATAGACGGATTGCATGACCTTCGCGACTTTTACTCTCTCCATCCCGCCCAAAGACTCGATCGCCTGTTCAATAGGCTGACCTTTATAGTCGGTCATTCCAGCCTTCTTCATCTCCTCGAGATCAAGAAGATCTGTATCCTTGCGGCTCATGCCAATAGGTCGTCCGTCAATTTGACCACCATTTGAGAACATGAATCCTTTGTCCCGAAGCTGTCTATCCTTCGCGACCGATTCCCTGCGACTCGTGAATCCAGCCATGTCCCCACGCATTGCTGCTTCTAATCTTTTAGCCTGCTTACCTGCGGCTGGAGTCCTTTGACCCGTGACCATATCAACTGCGGATGGGACACTATTTCTTGGGTCAGTCTTTTCTAAATTGGTAACCTCACCCGTAACCATATCAACGACCGGTTGCTCGAACTGCATCTGATTGAGCATTTCGTTGGTCGCCTTCTTGCTTCTTGGTTTCGCGGTTCGTGACTTTAAGCTCGCATCCAATGCCTCGCGCTGAGCAATTGGAATACTTGTCATATGTTCGAACAGAGCATATTCCATAGACTCTGCCTGTTCCGCTGTGGCCTTACGCCTATCCCTTTCGGCCTTTAGCCTGAGGAATCTGTCCCGCATTCCATTTGGTTGGTTCCAGGATGCGTACTTTTTTAAATTTTCTTGGGACGCAAGTTTTGAGTCAGGTGCTCCAAAAAAGCCATCTTCTTGCTGACTGTTCTTGAGATCGGATTTGTACATCTCATCGATTGCACTGATGTACTCCTCATCAGTTTCAAAGTCTCCGAATCCACCCATGCTTTCAAAGTATGGTGTAAATTCATTTTTCTTAAAATCGTCGTACAAACTCCCGTAATGACTGGCAGATTTTTTATTCTCTCGGGTATACTGGCTGATCTGACCATGCTTCTTTTTTATCTGCTCATAAGCATCTAGATCATAATCATTAAAGTTTTGGTAGGGCTGAGCTTGCTGCTGGGGTGGGTTAGCTAATTGGTTATCACCTTCTCTAAAATCGGCAGTCCACATATCTCCATTTTCTTGGGCCAGTCGCTGTCTCTGTTGACCACGTGTCTCGCCGGCCGGCCCGCCAAATGGCTGGTACTGCCTTTGGATTGGCTTGCTTAGAAACTTTTCGAACCCGTCATCTTTTTCGCCCGAGTTGTCTTTAATTCCGAGGTCAACTTGATCGTCGAAGGACATAAGTTCTAGGGTTTAAAGGTCGTCTAAGAAATACTGCGCCTTGCGAAAAAACTCAGGTCGTTGGCTGTCCTCATATGCGTTTCGCTCGCTCCGACCCATTCCAGCCTGACCCTTTCTAAACTGCTCGGGTGTGACCTGACGGCCTGCGGGTGCGCTCATTGATTTATTGGGAAGCGCCGCCGGGACGTTGGGATCAGCTCGATTCGGAAGGCCGGGAGCTCGATGCGGAAGTCCGGGGGCTTTGTTTGGTAGTTGCATTGGGCTGTTACCAAGTCTTGGTGCTTGGCCGGAGAATCTAGGTATTGGGGTTGCGTTATAAAAATTACCCTCAAGCTGCTTCACGTTCTTTTTGAATTTCGGCAGCATCTTAGACCCCCATTTTCTTGTTGCGGGGTGTGCTAAAGCTAGTGGGGCCAAATACGGTGCGTATTTATCCCATCCGCCTTCTTCTCCCTCTTCCTCCTCGGGAGCTTCTGGAGCTGCGGGAGCCTCGGGAGCTGGTTCTTCAAGAGATGCTCCGCGGTTAAGATATCCTAGCGCGTCTTCCTTATTTTTGAAATTGGCATCTCCGTATTCCTGGTCATTTGCTGACATACGGACAGTACCCTTTCCGAGTTCGGATTGTTGCCCAAACTCGTCGGTGTACATTCCCTTGCCTGAGTTATTAGGAGTGCTGCTCCCAGATCCAGGGCCGAAGTTGTCTAGGTTGGCCATCATCGATGCTCCACCTTCTACGGGGTTAAAAGGTCTTTGCTGATTCTGCTGGGCGGAGACATTAGGATCTAATAGTGGGTCTGGCTGACTATAACCGCCTTGCCCATCCGGTATTCTTCCTGACTCCGGTTGAACTGGTCCCTGTTGATCTTGTCCGATTAAATAATCTTCCGCTGAATCTCTCCCTCCAGAATTTTCAAAGGTATCTCCGAATTCTAAAGTGTTAAAAGATCCGTCGGCATTTTGCGTAATTCCAGTACCTTCAGTCCGCATGCCGGTTTTGTCCATGAACTGTTCTTTGGTCAACTGTCCTGGGGCTCCGGTCTCACCGTCTGGGCTTACATAATTACCACCAAATTCATTCATGACTTTATCCACGCGAGCCTGCTTCGCGCCTTCGGATGAATCATAAGGAGATCCCATATTTGCCATAAAGCGTTTTTGCATATCCTGGCGAGTGTCGTCATCAAGTTCATCCCATGCCTTTCCGGACTCTCGGCCGATCTGACTGGTTTCCCAATTATCCGCCATGACTCCTTCGCGGTGCGCTTTTGATGCGTCTTTACGAGCCTGTATCTTCTGCGCCTTAATAATATCGTCCGCCATGAAATTGGCTTGAGCCTGAACCCGTCCCTGAGCGAGATTGGCCATTTTGCTTCCGCTTCCGCCTTGACGATTTACCATACCCGGCATGCTGTTGGCTTTTGCCTGCATCGCTGCCTGCGCTTGGCCTTCGGGGGTCATTGCCATTTGGCCGTCGGGGTTGTCTAAATTCTGCCTATCTTCTTTGGGTATAATATCGTCGACTGTAGCTCCTCCTCCAAAATCTCCTAATCTTTTTT
>Ga0209196_1002000_pt1 | contig 13489 bp, 10 predicted proteins | sample COGITO_mtgs_1105_5_FD_184801 | JGI IMG/M metagenome (GOLD analysis project Ga0209196, IMG submission 184801) | Pelagic marine microbial communities from North Sea - COGITO_mtgs_110509 (SPAdes) (version 2) | ecosystem: Environmental > Aquatic > Marine > Epipelagic ... | reverse complement strand
AAGTCACTAGTTTTTGCTGCAGATTCAATGCGCATGTCTCCTCCGGAAAAACCAGTGACTTGCATGGAAAGGTCGTTGCCTCCGGCAGATCAGCCAGCAGTGGCGGCTGTTCAATAAGACTCTGAAAAAGAGCCTTGGAAACGATGTCAGATGAGTGGTTCATTTCTATAGAGTTTCACGCATTGACGATAGCTCTCTCATCGATCTAGCATTCCGTAAATGAGCTAATTAACGGGTCACAACAACTATTTTTTGTGTGCCTTTGTCAAGAGACGGTCGACGGCCAGCTAAACGAAGTATCGCTTCTCTTGACTCCTGAGCACAGATGGCTGAATCTTGTGGCCATGAAAGATCCGCGCATCTCCAAGCTCGCACGCCAGCTCGTACGATATTCCACCAATATCAAAAAGGGCGAGAAAGTTATGCTTCACCTCTGTGATGTGCCCGATGAACTCGGCATTGCCTTGGTCAGAGAAGTCAGGGCTCGCAAAGCGGTGCCTGTGCTCAAAGTGGAACATGGGCTGCTGACACGTGAGCTGCTGCTCGGATCCACCGATGAGCAGTACAAACTCATCGCCAAACATCAGCTCGCCGAGATGAAGGACATGGATGCCTACATCGCTATCCGAGGCTCTCACAACATCTGCGAGGCCAGTGACGTTCCAGCAGCGAGGATGAAAACCATGATGAACCACATGCGCAAGGTCATGAACCACCGCGTTGATCATACCAAGTGGTGCGTGCTACGTTGGCCTCACCCTGCCATGGCTCAACAGGCTGGCATGAGTACTGAGGCCTTTGAGGACTTCTACTTTGACGTCTGCCTGGCCGACTACAAATCCATGCTTCCTGCGATGCGCGCACTGAAGCGATTGATGGAGAAAACCGACCTAGTGCACATCAAAAACAAAGGCACGGACCTGCGTTTCTCGATCAAGGATATCCCAGCCATTGTCTGCGGCGGCAACTACAATATACCAGATGGTGAAGTGTTCACCGCACCCGTCAAAAACAGTGTCGAGGGCCACATCACCCACAACGCCCCCACCGTCTATCAGGGTATCCCCTTCGATAATATCTACTTGGAGTTCAAGCAGGGTAAAATCATCAAAGCCGAAGCCGGCTCCAAGACCAAGGAGCTTAACAAGATCCTCGATGCCGATCCGGGAGCACGCTATATCGGTGAGTTCGCCCTTGGCTTCCACCCAGGAATCAAGGAGCCGATGCGTGACATTCTCTTTGATGAAAAAATCGCCGGCTCCTTCCACTTCACCCCCGGCCAAGCCTACGAGGAAGCCGACAACGGCAACCGCTCTCAGGTCCACTGGGACATGGTCACCATCCAGCGCAAGGACTACGGTGACGGAAGTGGGGGCGAGGTATGGTTCGACGAAAAGTTGATTCGCAAGGACGGCATCTTCCTGCCTAAGTCACTCGCCGGGCTGAACTATTGATAACAGGGCTGCCTACAAGCCCGATCCGACATCGATGGCAAACAGGCAAACATCATCGCCAAATTCGCCCTCAACACTATGGCGCCGAGCGTAATCCACCAAGGTATCGAGTGAGGTTTCCAGGTCATCTTCGATGCCATTTTCCATCGTTGTGATAATACGCTCGATGCCCAATTCCTCACCAGCCGCATCCTCAACCTCGTGCAGACCGTCCGTGTAGACCAGCAGCCGATCGATCTCATCCAGAGAGATGGTGTGCGTGGCAAACACAGCCTGAGGAATCAAACCCAGAGCGGGGTTTGGCTTCGCGTCCTGCGGTTGCAACAGCTTGCCTTTGCCGAGTCTGATCACGATAGGAGCTGGGTGTCCAGCACAGGAGTACCGTAGTGTTCCTTCTTTGAGATCGATGACAAAATAAATAGCGGTAGCAAACAAGGTTACCCCTGCCCTCTCGAAGATGGACACAAGGCCGTCATTGACCCCATGGAGAAACCACTCTGGACTGGTAGCAGACTCACGTTCTTTTTCCATCAGCCCACGCAGCATGGAGACCACGAGGGAGGCCCTAACTCCGTGCCCCATGACATCACAGAGCAGAATGCCCATGCAGTGTTGTGAAATCGGAATGACTTCAAAAAAGTCTCCCGCCATTTCAGAGGCGGGGCAATAACGACAGCCGACGGTGACTTCTCGTTGATTGTCCTGAAGGATCAACCCGTCTAGTTCTTTAGGCAGTAAAGCTTGCTGAATTTCTCGGGCCAGTTGGAGCTCTTCTTCAATGGCTACATTGCGCTTCTGCAACTCATCTGCCAGGGCTCCCATTTCTCTCTGGGCATTGAATAGAGCCGTGATGTCTGTGGTGATACCAAAGGTGCCACACAGCTCCCCTTTGCGATTAAGCCATGGCAGCTTGGAGGTCTCCGCCCAGGTCGTCTTGCCATCATCGTAGGTCTCTTTCTGAAGTGCCTTAAGCATAGGCACGCGGGTTTCCATGATTTCGAGCTCGTCTTTACGGCCCATGTCAGCATGTCTTTTGTCAAAGAAGTCCCGATCTGTTTTACCGAGTAGATCAAGCTCAGAAGCGGCCCCAAGTTTTTCAGCCGTTGAGCTATTCGCGAGCACAAACTTCGATTCCGTATCTTTGTAATAAACATTAATCGGGATGTTCTCGATCAGTTCACGTAATCGATGCCGCTCTTCCTTGAGTGCCGTTTCCGCATTTTTTCTTTGTGAGATATCAATAATGGAGCCGACGATACGATACGCCATGCCATCGTCATCTCGAACCACTACCCCACGAATTCGGAGCCATCGCCACGATCCATTCGGATGCAAATAGCGGCAATCATGCGCCAAGGTGTCATCCCCATTTTTCCTGACAATCTTCTTAAATGTGTCCCGTAACTCGGACACCTCATCTTGGTGAAAATATCTCCTCGCTTGGAGAATAATGTTGGGCGCCTTGTCCGCAGGGTAGCCAAGAAAATCAAGCACACGGTCCGAGTAGTAAATTTCACGGGCACCCACATACCAGTCCCAGACTCCTTCGTTGGATGCTAACAATGCGAGCTCAAGCCTATCTTGTAAATCAGATGCCATCGGAGTGGTCACCGTAACAAACTACAAGTTATTATTCAACTTGTAAGACAGATTATTGGCCGCACAACTCACTGAGCATTCCCCACCCTGTCAGCCACCCTATCAGCCAGCACATCACCCGATCAATTCCACCTCTTTAAAATACTCCGGCTGGTGAAAGTCCGGCTTGGCTCCGGGCAATGCCGCAATCGATAAGAATTTTTGCTCAGGAGAATCAACGATGAAGGTGACATTGACTCTGCTTCCCTGACCAAAACTAAAATCCGATTTAAGAAAGGACAGCGGAATGGATGCTGCTGCCTGCCAGTAACCGTCGGCAGAAGTCTTGGAATAAGTTTTCACGCCGACAATCGGAATGTCCTCGGTACAAGCCCTGACACGCGGGCCAACAAACTCAGCACTCCACCACGCACCATTGGGCGCGAGGTTGATTTCAAGATAACGATCTGAATGTGCATCTTTGATAAACAATTCAGCAACATCATAGCACCACAAAGCTTCGGTAAACTCACAAGGGCCGGTATCTGGAGAAATCGAGGCGCGCTTCTCCCTCGCTGCTACAAACCATAAATGGCTGCGGTCCACCGCCAGCGCAAAGGCGGCAGGCACAGCTACAGGCTGGCCATGCCAATCTCGGTCCACCATTGACCATCTCGGATCGTAATCCTCCCAGCTCAGCTGCTCCCTTTGTTGATCAATTCGCATAGCTCAATCTGTGCATCTCCGGCAATTTTACCAAAGCTAATTCGAGACTAAACCCAGTTACCTTATCTCGTTGCATGTTCATAAAGACGATCCTGCCAGTGTATTAATGCTCCAAGCTGAGGGCGCTTTTCACCCTTTCTAGGGCCTTTGGGAAAAGAAAGTGTGACATTTATTCGACATTAATGAAATAAACTGGTAAGTATTCTTTAAATATGTTGTGAAGACCTTGTCCTTTCTCGGACACTAAATCGACGCAAATCCACCGTATTTTCAAGCTCACCTTACATGCATACCATTGAATATATTGGTCCTCGGCCAAGAAAACCTGTGCGCAAATCATGGGGTGGCGGCTGGCTGATGGTTTTTCTTGTTGTCACGGCTGTAGGTATCGCATCTCACCCACTCATCACCAAGGTCTTAGCCGACAGAGCTCCCGTTACGGAACTAAAGGTGGACGAAACGGTATCCTGGCTTGAGCAGCACAGCGGATTCGGTAATCGGCTTGCCGCAGCGGCGCTCTTGCGCACGCACGAAGATATCACCTACGATGATGCTTATTACAATATCAGCTTCCCGATGGGCGATATTCCGAGTGATAAGGGCGTATGCACGGATCTCGTCATTCGCAGCTACCGCGCATTAGATACCGATCTTCAAAAGCTTGTGCATGAAGACATGCAGCTCAATTTCAGAATCTACCCTCAGCTCTGGAGCTTAAATCAGCCCGACGCCAACATTGATCACAGACGTGTCCCCAACCTGCAACGCTTCTTCAGCCGACACGGCAAAGAAATCCCTATCGAGAGCGAGGATGCCATCGCAGAAAACACGAGTTATGGAGATGTTATCGTCTGGAGACTGCCTCACGGTGACACCCATGTCGGCATCGTTGTTCCTGGTCCCGGTAATCGTAAACATGAAAAGTGGGTTGTCCACAATATCGGCTCAGGTCCACAGTGGGAAAACAAGCTGACAGAATATCAGATTATAGGTCAATACCGCTACTACGGCATGCAAGCTGTAGTTCAATATACTCAACGGTAAGCCTGCGGGCGCATTCACTCTGTCCACTTCGCAAGCGCTTTGTCTAAAGCCGCGGACTTGTTCACTCTGAAGTTCTCTCCCGCTTGCACGGTGGCCCGCTTGCCCGTGCCACTCTGAAGATGAATTTCAACAGGGGTTTCACCTGGGTGTTCTACAAGAATATTACGGATGGATTCCAAATCACTTTTGGTATGCCTCGCTAGCCAAAGATTGACTTGCACGGATGCATTTTGGCTGCTTTTTCGAGCTTTAAGCTCTTTAATCTGGGATCCCGTCAGGCTTAAGGTTTCGGTGCGGTCATCCACCTTGATGCTTGCCTTGAGACGGATAACCTTGCCGGACATTAATATGCCCGCTTCACGTGCAGGGCTGTAACTCTCTGACCAGCAGACCACCTCGCAGCTACCTGTGAAATCCTCGATATGAATAACGCCAAAAGGTTTGCCCGCGCGAGTGACCTTGTGCTCTACATAACGAATCATGCCCGCAAATGAGTGGCGTGTGCGCTTATCTTTAGTATCTAGCTCGTCGAGCAAGCCGATTTTCTCAAAGCGGCCTGCATCGATTGCCGCTCGGTATTTATCCAAGGGGTGGCCACTTGTGTAGTAGCCAAGTAACTCCTTCTCATGCGTCAGACGCTCATCTTTAGACCATTCTTGGGCATCAGCGCTAGCGTGACCTTGATCGGATTCTTGCACCGCGCCAGCAAAGTCCATGGTATCAAACAATGAGTCTTGGCCTTGAGCCCTATCTCGCTGCGCTGAGCTCGCTGATGCTACCACCTGCTCGACACGCGCAAACATGCCCGCACGTGTCTCTCCGGTCCAGTCCATGGCTCCCGCCTTGACCAAGTTTTCTAGGATGCGCTTGTTCACGCTTCGGGAATCCAATCTATTGGAGAAATCGTCTAAATTATCAAAGATTCCATGTTGCTCACGATCGGCAATCGCTGTCGTCATAGCACCTTCTCCGACATTTTTAATAGCCGCGAGTCCATAGCGAATGGCCATCTTTCCAGAGGGCGTCAACTCAGGAGAAAAACGCAACTGCGATTGATTGATATCGGGCGGTAGCACTTCAATATCCATGCGGTGACACTCCGATATAAAGACTCCAATTTTATCGGTATTGTTGAGCTCATTTGAGAGCAGGCCGGACACAAACTCGACTGGGTGGTTCGCCTTTAAGTATGCTGTCCAGTACGAGATATGGCCGTAACACGCAGAGTGAGATTTGTTAAATCCGTAACCGGCAAAGCCAGCAATCTTATCAAAGATTTTGTTGGCGAGCTCCGCATCAATGTCGTTAGTGACCTTGCTACCCTCAACAAAGATCTCACGCTGCTTCGCCATTTCTGAGGGTTTCTTTTTACCCATCGCGCGCCGCAGAATATCAGCGCCACCGAGAGTGTATCCCGCAAGCCGCTTGGCCGCATTCTGCACCTGCTCCTGGTAAATCATAACCCCGTAGGTATCTCCACAGATCTCTTCTAATAAGGGGTGCTCGTAGGCCACAGGCTTAATGCCTTTTTTGACCTCAATCATCTGGTCAATATAGTCCATGGCACCCGGGCGATAGAGTGCCAAAAGGTCAATGATATCATCAATCTTCTGAATGCCGTATTTTCGACAGGTTTCAACCATGCCTCCTGATTCAAGCTGGAATACACCCATGGTTTCGCCACGGTTCAAGAGTTGCAGCGTGGGCTCGTCATCAAGAGAGATGTTGTTGATGTCGAAGTCAGACGTGTGCTGCCTGATGTGCCCAACAGCATCATGAATAACCGTCAGGTTTTTGAGCCCTAAGAAATCCATCTTCAGCAAGCCAACCTCGGTGATGGCGTTCATATCACACTGGGTGACCACCTCCCCTTCGTTGCCCCTTGTCAGCGCACAGTGCTCATCGAGAGCCCTGTCACCAATAACGATTCCCGCGGCATGCACGCCGGTGTTGCGGTTCAAGCCTTCCAGCTTGACCGCATGGCTCCAAAGCTCCTGCCAAGTGGAGCTGTTCTCGATGACATCACGCAGCTCTTGCTTTTCCTTAAACTCATCTTGAAGTTTGATCCCTGGCTTGGTCTCAATCATCTTGGCCAGCATATCGGCATCGCCATAGCTGACCCCCATTACCCGCGCCACGTCGCGAATCACACTTTTAGCACCCAAAGTACCATAGGTGATAATATGAGAAACGGAACGCTCTCCGTATTTTTGTCGAACATACTCGATCACCTCAGGGCGGCGACTCTGACAAAAATCAATATCAACATCCGGAGGACTGACCCGCTCTGGGTTGAGGAATCGCTCGAAGAGCAGCCCAAATCGCATCGGGCAAATATCGGTGATTCCCATCGTATAAGCGACCAGAGAGCCAGCCGCGGATCCACGCCCTGGGCCCACGGGAATATCTTGATCGCGACTCCACTGAATAAAGTCAGCTGTGATCAAGAAATAGGAGGCAAAACCAAGATCGTTGATGGTCTTGATTTCATAATCAAGCCGCTCATTGAGAACCTCCATCATTGCATCGGTAGAGACGTTCTCTTGCTCGGCAAGCTGTGCTAATTTATCTGCTGGATATCGTGACTCTAGGCCCTCAAAGCAAACCTTGCGGAAATATTCCTCACGTGGAGTGCCATCAGGCGCATCAAATTGTGGGTATTTCTCTGAGCTGGTAGGATCTAGCTTCAGCTCAATGTTACACTTCTCTGCAATCTCCAAGGTTGCATCACAGGCCCCCGGAAAATCAGCAAAGAGGGCTCTCATTTCTTCTCCCGATTTGAAATAATGCTCAGCGGGGTAGCGTTTTCTATTTTCATCCAGCAGCAGCCTCCCTTCACCGATACAGAGCAGAACATCCTGAGCTTCTGCGTCCTCTTTATTGAGAAAATGGACATCATTGGTAGCAACCATTTTCAGGCCTAGCTCCTCTGAAAAACTCTTCAGCTGTTGATTGATTTGCTGCTGGATTTCAAGCCCCTGATCATTGAGCTCTAGATAAAAATCATCGGCACCAAAAACATCACGCAGGCCAATGATCTCCTTGCGAGCGCCATCGACATCGTTACGATGAAGCCATTCATTGACGGCACCATTAATGCAGCCGCTCAGACAAATCAGACCTTCGGCGTACTTGGCGAGGTGCTCCCGATCAATCCTTGGTTCGCCTAGGTATTCGCCTTCGAGGTGGCCAATGGTGACAAGCTTAACGAGGTTTTTCCAGCCCGTTTCATTTTTAGCCAGTAGTGTCAGGTGCGTTGAGTTCTTGCGCCCTGGCACCTCTTTTTTATCACTCAAGGATTCTGGAGCGAGGTAGATTTCACAGCCGAGGATTGGCTTAACACCGGCAGCAAGCGCATTTTGATAAAATTCAATTGCCGCATAGAGGTTGCCATGATCGGTCATCGCCACAGCCGGCATTTCAAGCTTCGCAGCCGCGGCTACGAGCTCCTTGGTCCTCACGGTAGAATCCAGCGTAGAATACTCACTGTGGACATGTAGATGGACGAAGGAATTAGTGGACATGGTGAGTAGCAGTGGAGCGAGTCTAATGAGCAAGGTGCCGTTGGCAATTCACGAGTGCATTCAGACCGGACTTTTTTGTTCAGACCCTTTGAAAACGGACTGCTTGCAGAAGATGTCCGATTGACATTGTATTTTAAGAAGGTAAAATATTAGCGCTAGCTAACAAGCCGGTGTTCTCATCAAATGTCCGAACTCGACACCATCGACTTTCTTTGTTCGTCATGCAGCTGCAAACTTCAAGTGCCTGCTGCCATGGCTGGAGTCAGCGGGCCTTGTCCCAACTGCAACAGCAGTATTACGGCACCTTTACCTGCAGCTGCAGTCCTGCCTGCAAGCCCGCCCGTAGCTCTGCTTACCCCACCAGCTGAAATCACCACTCTGCCGCCCAAAAGGCAACCCGAGCACATTCCAGCGACGAAAATACGGGCGACGGCTCACTTGATAAGGCAATCAACACAGCCTGAGGAGCCAGTCAATAAGCCGGAAATCAAGTGTCGTGGCTTTATACTGGAGGCTTCTGCTCCAGCGCTCCATGACAGCGTTCTCCCAAGCAGGTCACCTTTGTTCATGTTTGTTGTTCCATCAGCTTTTGCTGCGGTTGCCAGCGTCGTTGTATTGGCGATTCTGCACTTAGTAGGCATGGTTGATCTCCGCAATTATCAAAACTCCTTCAAGACAGTTATCAAGGAGCAGGAAAAACCCACTGCCCCCAGCCCGAACACCTCTGTGATGGTGTCTCTTCCTGAGACGGAAGCTAAATCTGATGAGCCCATAGCTTCCATACCAAAGACCGCTGAACCGATAGCTGCTGAACCGATAACTAGTGCAAAACCAGAATCTGTCGCTCAGCCAGCATCAAACACCCCAGTAAAACCGGATAGCCAACTCGAATCTGGTACTGTGAAAAAACCCTTGGCCGAGAAGGTCCCAAGCAAGACAAGTGAGCCGCCCGTGATTGCCTCCACTCAGCTCAAGAAACCTGTTCAAAAAACGCAGGCCCAAAAAGCAAATCCGATCATGGCTAATATCATGGAAAAAGGTGAGTTCCCCGAGCTTAATCTCTCGCCTTCCGCGCCCAAGCAAAAGCAAAAGCAAAGCCCTTCACCTAAGTCCGAGCCGGTTTCGGTGCCTAAAGTGGGCTACCTTGCGGATGAAAATCTTGACGCGTTTCTTGAAACCAAGACACTCGATGAGAGGCTTCCCTACCTTCTCAAGGGCACAAGATTACCCAATGAGATGCAGAGCACCAGCCTCTCACGCCCCTTTAAGCCGGTCAGATCTGTCCGCTTACTAGAAACTCGTTCAGGTGCAGAAACTAACATGGTTGAGCACCTGTATATGGTGAAATTTGAAGACCCAGCTCATGATGGTAATCGGCTGAATCTCCTCGTCTTACTGGTAGAACGTATCGGCAAACATCCACCGCTGATTAACGCTGATGCTTTTCTTGAGCATTATGACAACAAACTTGCTGAATATGCACTCAAACCAAACCCTGAAGCGGCGACTTTTCATTGTATTGCTGAGGCACGCACCTCTGATTTTGCAAATGAACTTCCAACTGAAATCAGACAATCGCTGATACGCTTCACCGTCAAAACCCACCCCTATTACCCGGCTAAATTCAATGCATACCTGAGTAAAAATTCCCCCTTGATGAGCCATGTCGGTAGCGGCAAGAGCTTTCCCTACACCACCTCAAAATATTGCATTCTCTCTTTCAAGTGGAATACCACACACCCTGAGCATCCCTATATTGAACTCAGTGAGGTCGTCAACAGTAGCGGCTGGGAGTGGCCAAAAGCTGAGACGTTAAATCAACAAGCCTCATCTATCAAATCGGACGCGCGGACCTCTAAGGAGTGGCAGGCGGAGTAGGGGCAGGGGCAGCCTGCCTGCGGACACAAACAAATGCCATTTGTCTGCGGTAACGCGGTATCAAAGAGTCCGTCGTCAGCTTGATCATCCCAAAAGCGGGAGTGCTTGAGTCCTTTGGTTTAACGACTAATTGATATTCAAACCCTTCCTTGATCGTCTTTAATTCATAGTCAAAATTTTCGTTGCTAGCGCCGTGCTCTAATATGTGTATGGGCTCGGGACCATTAATTTTGAGCTCAATCACCTGTGCTAGGCCTTCTCCGTGCTGCTCCCAGAAGCTTGTCTTTGGATTGACCTCAAAAAGCACGGGGATATTGATGACCACAGAGAGGATCGAGGATGGCTCCTTGTCGTCGTCCTCCGTTGTCCAGATGAGCACGGTTTTTTCCACCAATCCCGAAAAAGTTCCCAGCTCAAAGACCACCCTGATTTCTCCTTGCTCACCTGGCTGGTAGTTCAGCTTGCCCCCCTTGACCTTAGCACTGAGGCATGAACAAGCGGAGTCGTATCGTTTGATCGTGATGGGGCGGTCCGTATTATTGGCAAAAAAATAGGGCACCGTTACCGTCTTCGCCTCTGGAGCTACCGAGACCTCGATGCGGTTTTCGGCAAAGCTGAGACCGTCTGCCCCATACAGAGATGAACCCGCGGCCAAGGTCATCAAAAACAACAGCGCAAGAGATCGAATAAAGGCAGTTCTCATAATCATGATAATGGGAGGGTTTAGTCTATAAGCTCAATCGCGATGATCAAGCTACACCCGCGCCAACGTGGACCAAGAATGAGCAAGGGTTTGTCGGCGTGTAAGACCGGGTTCATCTGCATAATTTTGCGCCGGTGCTGCCAAAATTCAAGATCAAGACGCAAACCACCATCGTCAGAGCGCCCACGGGACTCAAAGCTTAAAAGAATCTCCTCAGATGGCTTTAGGGGAGCCAACCAGTTCTCATAACTGCGGAAAACTGGCTGGATATCAGCACCCAGTTTACGGTAGTGCTGGAATCTCATTTGTTGGATGCCGCGCAGTTGTCCGGTCACCTCTTTTTCAACAAGCGCGTATTTCTCTGCCCATTTTTCAGGCGCGCTATCGCTGCCGAGATAGAGTGAGGCCTTGATTTTACCAACGATTTCCTTGCCCTTGTCGGAGTGACTCTGCTCGGCAAGTGCTGAGCTTAGTAACAAGCTCGGCAACAAAACAGCCATGAAAACAGGGCTTAAATATCGGATCATCATGGTGTTAGGATTGTGGGCCGGATTGGAGAGTGTGAATAAAGTCATAAGGTCGGCTCGACGGCATCAGAAGATCATTTCTGTATTCACCATCACTGCTCGCGATGAAGCACTCCTGCTATGCCTAGGCTCACCGACGATTTCAAAATCATCTGGAATATCCTCGAGACCCTCGAGCACGATCACCGTCGCGCCGTTATCATCAGAGCTGAATATATTGGCCCTGACATCCCCGTCGGGCATGTAAATGGCAGGTTCGGCAGAGACTGCAGCTATCGGCGCCACCGACTCTGGCATATGGCTCACTTGAGTGCCCATATAAAAACACATCACCATTGCAGCTGCAGCGGCTGGAAGCGCTAGCCATTTGTTGAATTTGCTACCCATCCATTGAGAACCGGTCGATCTTACGCTGGCGGCAGACTCTGCCTTTTCGTTTTCGATAGCCTGCAAAATACGCTGGTTGAAAAAATCGGCGTATGGAGGCTCAACACTAGCGGGCATATTTGCCTGGATGTTTGACTGCATCGCCCTCACCGCATCACGCTCAGCCAAGAGCTCAGGATGATCCTGTGCCCATGATTCGACCCGTGCTAGTTCATCACCATTGAGCTCACCATCTATCCAGAGAGTGAGCATCGCTTCGTCAGGTGCTTGATTATGTTGTCTTTTCATATCTTTTTTCAGCTTTGAGTTATTAGATTTCAGATTGAAGATGCTGTTGGAGTTTTTGCCGTGCATAATAGAGCCTGCTCATCACCGTGCCGAGCGAGCTACCGATAATCTCCGCAATCTCCTTGTAGTCCAAGCCCTGCACCTCACGCAGCACAACGACCTCGCGGTGTTGGACTGAGAGCTTATCGAGTGCTTGGTTAATACGCTGCCGAAGCTCCCTCTGCTCGAGGACTTGATCAGGGCGTTGACCTTGCTGAGGTGCCGTCGGCGCGCCGAGATCGATCTTGCCAACATCAAACACCTCATCATTGAGCTCACCATCTCCTTGAATGCGGCGCTTGCGCATCCAGTCATACACCACATTGTGGCTAATTCTGAAAAGCCAGGTAGAAAAACGAGCGCGCGACTCGAACTTAGGAAGCGCCTTCCATGCTTTGATAAAAGCCTCCTGAGAAAGATCCCAAGCATCGGCATCGTTTTTAACCATGTTGTAAATCATAGCGTAAATTCTCCCCCGGTGTTTAGTAACGAGCTGATCGAATGCACGCGTATTGCCCGTCTTGGCTTGCTCAACCCATTGAGCATCCTCCTCTGCGCTGGCATTTTGTTCGTCTTTGCTTTCATTGGGCTCTGGACTGGAATGGTTGGGTGACGGATGATTGGGTCTAGATGCGGACTTACCTGCTAAAGCTTGCTCTGGCTGAGACTGAGCACCCCCATCCGCCTGCATAGCAAGTTCTCCAAAAGGGCCTGCACACGGCATCGCTGCCGACATAGGCGTCGATGAAACAAACCCTTTCATCAGTTTTGACGCAATGTGACCAAAAATATTCATCTAAATTTCCTAAAATGTCATCATAGGGCAGAGCCAGCACATGATGTCGACTAGACTGCCGTTTAAAACCCCATTTTGCAAGACGGCGTTTTGCCATCAAACCATCACTTCATCATGCTAAAAACAGCTGGCAAAAAAAATACCGTCAGCAAATGCTTTTCCTTTCGCAATTCTCGATCGCCAGTCTACCATCAACACAGCAATGCAATGCGAACACTGCGATAACAAAGCTACCGTCTTTTACACTCAGATTATTGACGGCATCGGCAAGAAAACTTGCCTATGTGAATCCTGTGCCAGTGAACAAGGCATAACTGACCCTGAGGGCTTCTTGCTGGGTAGTCAGGACATTCAGAAGCAAGGAGATTCATCCAAGCATAAAGCCTTACCGAAAGGCGTGCCAAAAATAGAAGCTGCCACCGACAAGCAGCCAAACCGCTGCTGTCCAGGATGCGGCTTCGCCTTTGATGACCTCAAGAAAACGGGCCGCTTGGGCTGCAGTGAGTGCTATGATTTTTTCCGAGAAGAAATAAAAAACAACCTCG
>Ga0209196_1001989_pt1 | contig 13540 bp, 10 predicted proteins | sample COGITO_mtgs_1105_5_FD_184801 | JGI IMG/M metagenome (GOLD analysis project Ga0209196, IMG submission 184801) | Pelagic marine microbial communities from North Sea - COGITO_mtgs_110509 (SPAdes) (version 2) | ecosystem: Environmental > Aquatic > Marine > Epipelagic ... | reverse complement strand
TTTCACTCGACTTAATTGGTCGTCAGAATCTGAGCTCGCCTCCAGCCAATATCATTCTGATTCCGCAGACTTTTCAAAACACAATGAGGCTACAACGAACAAGTTCAGTAGGCTTCTTTTTATTTTAGAACAAGTAAAAACCGTGCCTAACGGCCGGCTTTTACTATTGAGCTCCGCATGCCGCCCAAAAGGAAAAAAAAGAAAAAAGAGTAGAACTACTATTTCGCTCAAAGGAAAAATTGGACGAAAAGCTTGAAGCAAGTGCAGCACAAAAAAAGTACCCCCTATACCGCTTGGCGATAATCTCTCTGGAACTGCTGGACAGAAAACCCTACGAGATGCACCCGTCGTGGTTAAGCTTCGCCGTTAAGCTTACGGCATTTTTTGGTTACTTTTTGTTGCTGTAGACAAAAAGTGACTGGCTGTCGGGCCACCCCCGACGACCTTGACTTTAAAACTTAAAAAATAAAAGCAAAACACCAGAATAAAACGCTACTGTTATACTTTAAAAAAGTACCCCCCCTATACCGCTTGACGATAATCCCTCTGAAACTGCTGGACAGAAAACCCTGCGAGATGCACCCGTCGTGGTTAAGCTTCGCCGTTAAGCTTACGGCATTTTTGGTTACTTTTTGTTGCTGTTGCACAGCGTAGTTTGCGCTGCGCCTGAAGGGCGCCCCGTAGGGTGAGCGAAGCGAATACAAAAAGTGACTGGCTGTCGGGCCACCCCCGACGACCTTGACCTTAAAACTATAAAAAAATAACCATCGCCACCGACGAGCAGCACTTTAAAAAAAACTAAATCAGCATGCCTCTTAAAGAATTCGGCAACGCCTCCCCAACCTCAACATCCACAAACTCACCCACCAACGCAATATCACCCTTAAAATTCACCACACGATTATTCTCCGTGCGTCCTTGAATTTCAGAAGGATCTTTTCTCGACGGCCCCGTCACCAACAAACGTTGCTGCGTACCCACCATATTACGACTAATTGATTGCGCCTGCTGATTAATACGATCTTGTAAAATAGCCAACCGCTGCTTCTTAACTTCCATTGGCGTGTCATCACGTAAATCCGCCGCCGGCGTACCCGGACGTGAACTATAAATAAAACTAAACGACAAATCGTAATTGATCTCACGAATTAAATTCATCGTGTCTTCAAAATCTTGATCACTCTCACCCGGAAAACCAATAATAAAATCCGAAGACATCGACAAATTCGGACGAATCTTTTTTAACCGTCGCACTTTCGATTTGTATTCAAGAATGGTGTGATTACGTTTCATCGCAGCCAATATTCGATCAGACCCACTCTGCACAGGTAAATGCAGATGATCAACCAACTCAGGCACCTCTGCATAAATATCAATAAGCGCATCACTAAACTCTAACGGATGTGATGTGGTGTAACGAATACGATCAACACCCTCTACCGCTGCCACATAACTAATCAATTCGGCAAAATCGATAACCTCACCCAAATGATTCAAGCCACGATAACCATTTACATTTTGACCAAGTAAATTAATCTCACGCACACCTTTATCGGCCAGTTGCGAGATCTCTGCCAACACATCATCAAACGGGCGGCTAACTTCTTCACCACGGGTATAAGGCACCACACAGAAAGTACAATATTTGCTGCAGCCTTCCATAACCGAAACAAACGCACTGGGACCATCAACGCTTGGCTCTGGCAATCGATCAAATTTCTCTATCTCAGGAAATGACACATCGACAATAACCGGCCCACGCGGCTTTTTCGCATCCATCATTTCAGGCAAACGATGCAGTGTTTGTGGCCCAAAAATTACATCAACATAAGGCGCGCGCGTAGCAATGGCTTTACCTTCTTGGCTAGCAACACAGCCGCCAACACCAATAATTAAATTAGGATTTTTTTCTTTTAAACTGCGCCATCGACCTAACTGATGAAACACCTTCTCTTGCGCTTTTTCTCTTATAGAACAAGTATTTAGCAACAGCACATCGGCTTCTTCTGCATTGTCGGCAGCCACTAATTGATGGCTTTCTTTAAGCAGATCTGCCATACGTGATGAGTCATACTCATTCATCTGGCAGCCATGAGTTTGGATAAACAGTTTTTTAATCGGTTTTTCGGTCATCTATTTTCTTATCGCATCGTATTAAACAGGAAGAGTTTTAGGCTCTGCAGCTTCATTTGTTAGAGCCTAACCCCTAATAAATAGAGCCTCAAGCCTTAGTAAACAAAGCCTCAACCCTATAAAACAGGCCGCGGAGTATACCAGCAAAGCAGAATGAACGCCCCTACCTGCTTATGGTCCATGTTATACTGGTGAAATATAAATTACCTTATTCGACCCCATTGATGGGGCTGCACTAGCAATGAGGCCCACTAAACTCATTGTTTACAATTCAGATTGTCAGGATGTTATAGCCCCATGGCCGAGCCTATTTATAAAGTTATCTTTCTTAACCAAAACCAAGTGTATGAAGTGTATGCAAAACACGTTTATCAAAGTGATATGTACGGCTTTATTGAAATTGAAGAATTCGTCTTTGGTGAACGCTCGCAAATGATTGTCGATCCTAGCGAAGAGCGACTCAAAAATGAATTTGCCTCTGTGGCGCGTAGCTATATTCCTATTCATTCTTTAGTTCGTATTGATGAAGTTGAGAAAGAAGGCGTGTCAAAAATTAGTGACTTTAAAGGCGAGAATGTCACTCAACTCAACATTTCAAAACCGTTAACGCCTCGTGGCAAGTCGGGCGACTAAATACTAGCCGCCTCGACCACTTGCCCAATAAGAGATAATTATGACTGCCGGTTATATAACGATTTGTCTATTGGGCATTGCCTGCACTTGGAACCTCTACCACCCACCTTTTAAACAGGCCTACCGCGGCATAGCAGCCTTTATTATTGGCGTGCTCTGCGGTGAATTAGCACTACTATTGTTGCCAATCCACCTATTCATTGTCGGATATTTTTTAATTAATGGTGTCGTTAATGGCTTCTGGACTGGCCTTATACTGTTTCTGACGTTTATATCATGGTGCGCGCAGCTGACTTATATCGTCAACTCCATGCTGAGTTCGCAGCCATTAACTCAGGCACTAGACCAAGCGGGCGTTGAACGCCTAGCACCCGATACCAACAACGAAGATCGTAGCAACTTCTGGTCGCGTATTCTCAAGCCTTTTTCTTTTCGTTTAAATAATGTGAGCTGTCAAAAAGGCATCATTTATAAAACCGTTGATGGCCAAACGCTTAAACTCGATATTTACCAACAAAAAGAACCGCTTGAAAAAGCCAACATCGAAACTAAAGCCGCTCCCGTCCTTCTTTATATGCACGGTGGTGGCTTACTGCAGTATGGCGGCACGCGATTTGGACAGGGATTGCCGTTACTCAATGAGCTCGCCAGTCTTGGCTGGGTTTGCGTGTCCATCGATTACCGACTAAGCCCTCGCAACCAATGGCCCGCCCATTTAATTGACTGTAAAACGGCGTTGCAATGGATTAAACAAAATATTGAGGCCTACGGTGGCAATCCAGATTTCGTGGTAACGGCAGGCGATTCAGCCGGCGGGCAATTGTCAGCTTTAATGGCGCTAACGGCTAATAATCCCCAGTTTCAAGCTGAGCCAAACGCTCAAAGCTTGTCCCACACATACAAAGATGAAAACAGCCAAGTGCAAGCTGCCATCTGCTTTTACGGTGTTATGGATTTCTGCAATCTAAATAACGCCTCACATAGTAGTGATGCCGGCAGATTATGGTCTAAAGCGGTAATAAAGGCTGATTTTCATGATCCCGATAACCTCGCACTCTTTCGCTCGGCCAACGCCATTGCAACGGCTAGTGAGCATAGCGACCCACACACGATTCCAGACTGTCTATTAATACATGGCACTAAAGACTCGCTCATCGCCATAGAAGAATCACAGTTACTGGCCGAAAAACTAAGCCAAGTGTCTGAAAATAAAGTTATTTTTGCTAAAGTGCCAGGCGCACAGCATGCGTTTAATATGCTCAGATCCATTCGCAGCGAGCTTGTATTAGCCGAAACCGTGCGTTTTGCCCAAGATTGCCACCGCCGCCATCAGGAACGCTTTTAAGCATCCTTTTACAAACACCTATAAATAGGTGTTTGGGCTGAAATCCTTATGCATGACTCAGCTAGTATGACTTGTGTCAGATAATACAAACAATCTTTGCAGCGCGAACAATATATCGTTATGCTGCTTGCAACCCAATGAATCAAACAAGCAAAAAAAGCCTATATCACACCTTGAACAGCCCTATTCTTTCAGCCCACCTCACACTTGAGCCTAATGACACGCGTAGACTTGCGAAACTCTGCGGTCCATTTGATGAGCATTTGCGCCAAATCGAAAAGCGGCTGGGCGTTAAAATTAAAAACCGAGGTAATCGCTTTCAGTTTGATGGCATTAATAATGATGCCCATATAGCGTCGACGTTAGTTAATCAACTCTATAAAGATACCGCCAACAATATTGAAATCAATTCCGAATACATTCATCTGCACTTGCAAGAATCAGGCATCTCTCAGCTTATGAAACCACAAGATAATAACCACACGACTAACAACAATGACAATATAAATGCTGGCGATGATGGTGACAGCCTTGCGATTCAAACGCGTCGTAAATTAATTAATCCTCGTGGTGGCAATCAACAAGAGTATATAGACGCTATTCGCAATAACGATATTAACTTTGGTATTGGCCCTGCAGGCACAGGTAAAACTTGGTTAGCTGTCGCCTGTGCTGTTGAGGCCTTAGAGCAAAATCGTGTCGACCGTATTTTATTAGTGCGCCCTGCCGTTGAAGCTGGCGAAAAGCTTGGTTTTTTACCCGGTGATTTAGCGCAAAAAATCGATCCCTATTTACGACCGCTCTATGATGCTTTATATGAAATGATGGGCGCTGACCATGTGAGTAAATTAATAGAGCGGAATATTATAGAGGTTGCTCCACTGGCCTTTATGCGCGGCCGAACCTTAAGCAATAGTTTTATTATTCTTGATGAAAGCCAAAACACGACGCGCGAACAAATGAAAATGTTTTTAACGCGTATCGGTTTTAATTCTACGGCTGTTGTCACCGGCGATGATACGCAAATCGATTTACCGCATCGAAGAGACTCTGGCTTACTGCATGTTGAAAAAGTATTGAAATCGGTTGAAGGCCTTACCTTTACCCATTTCGACTCTAGCGATGTCGTTAGGCATCCATTAGTTAAACGTATTGTTGATGCCTATGCTGTAGATGATAAAGCAACAGAAACCAAAAAAAATGCCAAACGTTCGGCACAAGAAAAATAGATTTTTATGCTTACGCTAGACATCGACAGACAGCATTCGCAAAACGACATTCCTTCTAATGATAAATTAGAGCAATGGGCAGCAATGGCTTACTTAGGCAATAGCTCAGCCGAAGCCGCGTTAGTGATTGTTGATGAAGCCGTTATGCAAACGCTTAACCGCGATTATCGCCAAGCAGATAAAACCACCAATGTTTTATCTTTTCCTGCGAACATAGGCGAGCTCGATGGCGTGACACATTTGGGTGACATTATTGTCTGCGCCCCCGTTATTAGCGCTGAAGCCCTACAACAAAGTAAAAGTATTACTGCACACTGGGCGCACATGTTAATTCACGGTATGCTGCATTTACAAAATTATGATCATGACAATGACGACGATGCAAAAGTCATGGAAAAGATAGAAATTGAACTGCTGGCCAAAATCAGCATCAGCAACCCTTACAAATTGCTTGAGTAGTAAAAAGTATTCCGCTCTAGAAACATTGACCTACTAACAAAGCATGATGGACTTTACGAATGACAAATAGCAGCGATAAAAAAACCGCGATTGATAATGGTGAAAAAAAGCCATTAACGAAACGTATTAAAAATCTCTTTAGCTCGGAACCGCAGACTACTGAAGATATGGTCGCCATGGTTGATGCCGCAAGTGAAAATGAAATTATTGACAAAGATGCGCGACGCATTATTGCTGGCGCATTAGAAGTGTCCGAAATGCACGCGCGCGATATTATGATTCCACGCACGCAAATGACTATTTTAAAAGCAGATGACACGCTAGAAGAAAATCTACAAAAAATAATCGACACCTCGCATTCTCGCTACCCCGTTATTGGTGAAAATATTGACGAAATTCTAGGCATCCTTTTAGTTAAAGATTTATTGCCGCTGTTTTTTCAAAAAGATGCATCACTAGATAGCAGCGCAAAAAAATCAAACAGTCAAAAATTTATTATTGATTTACTGAGACCCGCAGTATTTGTACCCGAGAGCAAGCGTTTAAATGTCTTATTAAAACAGTTTCGTGAAGATCGTAATCATATGGCATTAGTGATTGATGAATACGGTACGTTGGCTGGCTTAGTGACCATAGAAGATGTACTAGAAGAAATTGTTGGCGAAATTGAAGATGAGCATGATGCCACTGACGATTCACAAATTCGAAAAATGTCACATTCAAATTATATGATTCAAGCATTAACGCCCGTTGATGATTTTAATGAATTTTTTAATTCGACACTCAGCGAAGATGAATTTGATACGATTGGCGGCATCATTACCAATAAGTTTGGCCGCTTACCCAAACGCAATGAAAGCATTAGCTTTGACGGCTTTACTTTTTATGTCACTCATTCAGATAACCGTCGCCTGCATACGGTAAGAATGTCTGTTGACAACGAAGACTCCGCAGAAGATTAAGCCTGTGGCCAACAGCCAAATCTTTCGTTCTTTTTGCGCGCTGATTAGCGGCGCGCTTATCACATTGTCACTGGCACCGTTTGCTTTTTGGCCGCTCGCCATTATCGCTACGGCTATTTTATTTGTCGTTTTACAACAGCAATCTATTAAACGCAGCTTTTGGTTGGGCTGGTTTTTTGGTCTTGGTCTTTTCGGTACTGGCGCATCCTGGGTTTATGTCAGCATTCATGAGTTTGGTTATACTTCTATTTATCTGGCTGTCTTTCTTACTTTTTTATTTTGCGGCGGCCTCGCTTTTTGCTGCGCCATTACTTGGGCGTTATATGCCTGGTTGCTGAAAAAAAATACTGTCGTATTCAACAGCAGTCCTTCTATTACCACGGCTATGCAATCGGTTAATAGCCAGCAGTTAATTTTATTTGCAGCTGTTTGGGTTTGCGGCGAGTGGATGCGAAGCTGGTTACTCACCGGCTTTCCTTGGCTCTTTATTGGGTACAGTCAAACAGAATCGTTACTCGCTGGCTGGGCACCTATTGTTGGCGTTTACGGTGTCAGTTTTATTATCTGTATCAGTGGCGCCGTTATCAGCCACTTACTATTTTTACGACAAGGCTTTCATACTCATCGAACATTACTCACCGCCGTCGCCCTATGTTGGTTTATTGCCATACCCTTAAAATATGTGCAATGGACGCTGCCTGCCGGAGAGCCTCAGCAAGTAAGTATGGTGCAAGCGAATATTTCCCAGCATGATAAATGGCGTCGAGAGTATCGACAGCCAACATTGACGCTGTATAAAAATCTTAGCGAGCCATATTGGGAAAGCAGCGATTTAATTATTTGGCCCGAAGCGGCTATCCCTATGTATTATCAATACGCTAATGATTTTTTAGATCAAATGGACGTGTTAGCAGCTAAGCATCAATCGGCACTACTAACAGGTATACCCTCGCGCGATACACATTCTGATAATAGCTATAACAGCATTATCACTATTGGAAATGGCAATGGGGTTTATCATAAGCAGAACTTAGTGCCGTTTGGCGAATATATCCCTTTTGCCAATTTACTTGGCAATGTACTGGCCTTCTTTGAGCTACCCGCCTCTACTATGCATGCAGGCAATACGGATCAAGCCGCTCTAACAATTCAGCAATGGCAGAGCAAACCGCTTATTTGCTATGAAATTGTTTATCCGGGCTTAACTGCAAAAGCCGCAGGAGTCAGTGATGTCTTAATAACGGTAAGCAACGATAGCTGGTTTGGCGCCTCTATTGGCCCGCTTCAACACTTGCAAATGGCGCAAATGCGCGCGTTAGAGAACGGTCGTTATGTGCTGCGCAGTACCGGTAGCGGCGTATCGACCATTATTAACCCTGCCGGGCAAATCGTGGCACGTTCAGAGCAGTTTGAGCAAACTGTTTTAACCGGTGAATTTAAGCTGATGCAGCAAAATACGCCATGGACGCGTTATGGTTATTGGCTAACACCATTGTTGTGTTTTTCCCCACTACTCATTCAAATTTATAAGAAATATTTCAAATAATCGTTAAACTCATACCGAAATCATAAGCTATTGTTTTATAACAATTTGTTATTTCTCAGCCCAATAAATGCATCAAAAATTAACCAATTAGTAACCTTTAAGTGGCATGAAAGTGTTGACCCGCCCAATAAATGGGCATAATGTACGTATTGGAAGATTGTTAAAGAAAAAATAATAATACCTATAAAAAAGTAAGCACAAATCAGTAAAAGTTAGATCAATAAAAAATATAATAGATATATAAAAACAACTCATCACACCCTACAGCTCCCCTGCAATAAGGTGTTGATATTAATAACAAAAAACTACCTGGAGGTAGACATCATGTCTTACGTATCAAAAAGCGCGCGTAAAGCCGCAATCACTCTCGCCGCAGTAGCAAGTGCTGCTATGGTTCAAACTTCTCATGCTGCTATAACAAATTTAGTTTCTTTCGGTGATAGCTTATCTGATTCAGGCAATATGCATGCAGTGACAAACATATTTACTGCACCTTACGCCGGCGTGAACTCTGATGGCCCAGTTTGGACTGGCCACTTATCAGAATCTCTTGGTCTAGGTGCTCACACTGGCTCAGTGACTGGCGGTACAGGTCATGGCTGGGCAGGAGCGCGTGCTGCTATTGATGGCGAAATCGTCCCAGGTGTAGCTCTTCCTTCTGTACAAACTCAAGTAAACGGCTACCTTGCATCTACCGGCGGAGTTGCTGATCCAAACACGCTTTACACTGTATGGGGTGGTGCTAATGATGCGTTATATGCTGCAGCCACAGGAGACTTCGCTGCAGTACCTGCCGCGGCTCTAGCCATCGCAAACATTGCTGACCAATTGATGAATGCTGGTGCAACCAGTGTTTTAATCATGAACTTACCTAACATTGGTTTCACTCCCCGACAAAATATCAACCCCACCGCAGCTGCGCAAGGTGATTTCATATCGGTTCAATACAATAATGCTTTGAGCGCTTACGTAGGCGGTGTAGCGGCAGGTCGTGATATTGTCATTCATGATGCTTACACTTGGACTGGCGCTTTAGTTGCCTCAGGCCCAAGTCAAGGCTTAAACGTAACTGATATGTGTTTAGATGCAACAGCTGGCACATTATGCTCTGATCCAGAGAATCACATGTGGTGGGATGAGATCCATCCTACAACTGCAGGCCACGCACTTTTAGCTGCCGATGTCTTAAACACGGTTAATACGCTTGATGTTGCTGCCGTACCTGTTCCTGCTGCCGCATGGTTATTTATGTCTGGTCTTGCTGGTATTGCTGGTCTAAAAAGAGCGAAAAAGTAGGTCAGCTAAAGTTATTTGTTCGCGCTTTTAGTCCCTAAGCTTTCGTGAAAGAACGCTTAGGGCAACTAATAGTAACCTCACTAAAATTGAATATTTGTCACCATCGTAAATTTAAAACTAGGAGTTGTTAAAATGAAACTTTTCAAAAAATCACTTATTGCTGTTGCAGGGGCATTACTGCTTTCTTCACATGCTCAGTCAGCGACATATGAAATCGAGTCTGCAGAAATATCACAATTATTTAGCGCAACCTTCGATGGCTTAGTGTTTTTCAAAGCCGTATCTGATGATGGTTCGTTTTTCGGTGAGGTACCTGATGTAGCAAACCCATCATGGGGCGTTAATAGGTCTATTCAAGTTTCCCCTGCAAATAATGGTAGCGAAGCATTCGGGACAATTACTTTTGATGGCAGCAACCTAACTGACGCACTCATTGGTCTTGCAGATACAAATATGAGCATCATTGACGGCCCCGGACCAACTATTATTCAAGTGGAGGCAAGCAAGGCACAAATTACATTAAGTGGACCTCAAGTTGATGATGGCTTTACCTCTGATTTCGACGCGGGTAAACCTCTAAGCCAAGGTAATACTATTTCAGTGGGTGCCTTCTCAAGATTTGATGGTGGAGTTGTAACCAGCTGTGTTGACCAAACCGGTAACTGCAGCCTTCTTGGTGGCCTGAACCTCAACCCTGTTCGCTATACAATTTCAGGAACACCAGGTGTCGGTGAGCAATTAACTCTTAAAGTGCAGACTGATAATACGTCTTACTATGAAGTCGTTTTGACTCTTGGTAATGAAGAGAGTGACGGTAAAAATGTTCCTGCCATGGGTGCATTTGGCTTAACTGCTTTATTTGCTGGATTATTAGCCGTTGCTTCTAGGCTCCGTGCACGCAAGCAGTAATGCTTTAATAGCAATCAAAAAAAACATGGCTCTGGCCATGTTTTTTTTTGATTGCTATTTCATTGTATATGGCCATATTAATTTTAATTTATCCAAACCATTATCACTCTTTATTACGCTTCGAAGTTTCCTAAAGTATTTTCATGATGATAGAAAATCATTTAACATGTTTACTTTCTTATAAAGAGAGCTTATCTATGCACAATAACCATAAAAACACAGTCAAAAATTTAGTGCTGATACCGCTTCTAGTCAGTACTTTTTTTTTCGGGCATACAGCAAACGCTCAAAAACTTGAAGAAATCATCGTAACCGCCCAAAAACGGGCAGAAAGTCTTCAAGATGTATCGGTCTCAGTGACCGCATTAGACGGTGAAAAACTCAGCGACTTCGGTGTCGCACGACTTGAAGAAATTACGGCCTATGTGCCTAATTTTGTTATGTCAGAAACTGGTATTGGCACCAATATTTATATTCGGGGCATTGGCTCAGGCATTAACCAAGGCTTTGAGCAGTCGGTCGGCATGTATCGAGATGGTATTTATTATGGTCGTGCCCAGCTTGCTCGCTCTCCTCTCTTTGATATGGAAAGAGTTGAAGTGCTGCGTGGTCCGCAGGTGACGCTTTTTGGCAATAATAGTATTGGTGGCGCTGTCAGTATCACTACTGCACCTCCAACAGACGAATTCGAAGCGAGCCTAGGGATTTTGAGGGATTTTGACCATGGTGAAAGGGAAAAAACTTTTATCGTCTCTGGCCCTATTGACGATCAGTTTTCTGCGCGGTTTTCATTGAGAAGCTATGAACTCGAAGGTTATATAGACAACCAAATTCTTAACGAAAAAGAGCCTGCAAGAGATTACTTAACAAAGCGGCTCAAATTCCAGTTTGAACCGAGAAATACCGATTTATTCAACAGTACACTGACTTTTGAGGAATCGACCTTTGATGTGAAGGGCAGACAAATAGTTGTCTTTGTCGATGAACCTTCTACCGGTTACGGCACCTCAACGACGAACTTCGCACAAAAAAAATTCGGTCAAAATAGACCAACCCTCAATGAAATCTTGACCAATAATATCTGGTTCCCCCGAGTCGGCGCAGATACCGTTATTGACACTGACGATTTTTCTTCACGCTATTCGAATAAAGATTTCAGTAAAAATAAAATATACAGTTCGACCCTTACTACCAACTTCTTTTTAGGCGATGCTGAATTAAAAATCATCAATGGTTTATTAAAGTATAATTATGAAGATGCTTGCGATTGCGATTTTACAGGCGCAGAGCTTATTCAGTACGAATCGGATGAGGATTACCGACAGGTCAGTCATGAAATTCGGTTGACCTCGCCATCAAGTGACCGATTTGAATTCATTACTGGCCTCTATTACCAAAGAGATAGCCTCAACTTTAATGATGCCTTAATCGCTGAAGCGGACACCCCTATTCAAGACTTTATCTCAGGCACATTTGGTCCCGATTTTGGTGTAGATCTGACAAATATATCAGGGCCGCGTAATTTTGAACAAAATTCAAACCTATACTCGGCATTTGGCCAAGCGACGTTTCATATCCGTGAAGACCTCCGATTAATGGCTGGCCTCAGGCGTTCTAAAACAGAGAAGTCAGCTCTTCGAAGGCTAACCTATCGTCAAACCGATCGAGAAACACCTATTGCAGCAGGGGCTCCTAGTAGTAACCCATTTGACGATCGGTCAGCTGATGGGATATTTAACAAAATCAGGGGTGCCTTTAGTTTAGGTTTATTAGTTTCACCCCACATTGAACAAGGCACGCGAAAAGAGTGGAGGAATTCATACGCCTTGATTGCTGAATGGGATATGTCAGATGATTTAATGGGCTATGCCTCAAGAGTGCGTGGATTTAAATCCGGCGGCTATGACGTAAGATCAAATAATCCCACCTCTGGCGATAAAATCATTAACAACGATGGCGACTATGAAACGGTTCTGGCACCACCATCGGGGTTTACCCCAGGCACCTTTGAGTTTCAAGACGAAGAAGCGATTGCAAATGAAATTGGAATAAAGGCTTCTATCGCTGATATGGCCGAAGTCAACGTTGCCTACTTCTATACCGAAATCAAAAACCTTCAGGTCAGTGTTTTTGATGGAGGGGTGGGTTTCAATGTTTCAAACGCAGCAAAAGCGGTAACGCAGGGCATTGAAATTGACGGCCGTATCGCTCTTAGTGAGAGAGTAATGATTAGCGGTAGCTTAGCTTGGATGGACTTTGAATTTAAGAACTACCAAGGCGGTGTATGTTCAGCATCCGATCGACTGGCACTTGACCCTCTTTCTGGCAACACGATAAACGAGGAGATAATTCAATATCCAGGACCTGATGGCGTCTTAGAGGACGAGGTATCTGTATTTAACGATGACTATATTATCAAAACATCAACCTCACCTGGTATAGACTGCACTCTAACTAATCAAGACGGGTTTGGGCCGCTGTTTACTGCCGACCTTTCGGGCAAGACAAACCAATATGTATCCAGCTATTCTGGCGCGCTGTCCGTAAATTTCGAAGATACCGTGCTTGATGATTATTTATTTAGAGCCAGCCTAGACATTAACTTCACTGGCCCATACCACCCCACTCAAAATATGGATGAGTCTATTAAACAAGACGGCTATGAAATTGTTAACTTGAGATTGGGATTAGGTTCACTCTATGGAAAATGGGATGTAGCCCTAATAGGACGTAATATTTTTGATACGGAAATTATTTCTTACGCAAATGATGTGCCGCTATCATCTTCTCAATTTGGTACCATCACCAAATTTGGCTTTGTACAACGTACCAAGTCATGGGCGCTACAGGCTAAGTACAGCTTCTAATATTTTCAGGGCAATAAAAAAGGCGTTTAAGCTTAGCTTAAACGCCTTTTCTTTTAGTAGACTCGTAAAACCAACTACATGTCAGCAAGCTAACGGTATAGACGGGACGGGTATCTACAACAAGTGGAACTATGTTTTAAAAGACTTTGCTTTGCAGCAGA
>Ga0209196_1001987_pt1 | contig 13546 bp, 10 predicted proteins | sample COGITO_mtgs_1105_5_FD_184801 | JGI IMG/M metagenome (GOLD analysis project Ga0209196, IMG submission 184801) | Pelagic marine microbial communities from North Sea - COGITO_mtgs_110509 (SPAdes) (version 2) | ecosystem: Environmental > Aquatic > Marine > Epipelagic ... | reverse complement strand
ACTCAAGCTACAGCAAGTAATGGGACACAGTGATATGAAAGTATCCTTGACATACTTGAGAGGATTAGAAGTAAAGCAGTTGGATGTAGAGGATTTGCCCGAGTTGTAGATTTTCCTACCTTTATTTTGAACCAATAAATCAAACCAATGAAAGTCTTAATATCCACACTGTTTGCTATTTCCTTTTTTTCATCTTCTGCTCAAACAGAAGCTTACTCAAATGAGCAAGTCACAGTTACTTATGAAAACATTCTATTCAATGAGGGTAAGAATAACACACAGTACAACTGTATTCAAACAGTCTCTAATAAGACAGATACAGACCTTTATTATCAAAATTCAGATGGTAATGGGTTCGTTGAACTAAAGATTATGAATGCGGCTGGTTGGAATGCCAGTCTTTATCTACGACTCAATGAAACTCCCTACACAACAGATAACGGGTTGAATTCAATTCGTGTGTTAAAAGCTGGAGAGACTTTTTCAAAAGAAAATCTGATTAAAGTCCCTAATGGTGAAACGCCACAAATTAAAGCCTACCCGAGTAAAACCTTGAAAGAGCTATCAGCATTCAAGTTAGATATAAATGCAGCCGTTATGAACGGTCAATGGAGTAGTACAAATGGCCAGACAATGTTCCTAACTTACTCTTTAGAAGCGATTCAAACAGATATTAACTCAAGAGTAAATAATTGGTCCTTGAGTTCAAATAATGATATTACAAGTGCCTACAGCTGCCCACAACTTCCTAACGCAAGGCTATTGATTAACAAGTCAGCCCAATCTATAACTATAGAAACTGGAGCTGGAATTAATATGAACTTTAAAAAGTAAAACCCTTCATAATGAAAAAACTGATTATACTGGTTGCATTATCTTTTTTTGGATGTCAGGCGGATACTGATGAATATTATATCAAGTATTCTATTGAAGGTTCGCTAACCTCTTCCTCTATAGGAGGAGGTATTGATTTAGTCCTAAATGATGAAAATGGTGAGCAATTGGAGTTAACAGTTGGAAGAAGTGGATTAACAGAAACAACTATTGGCCCAGTACCTTACGGTTTTGTATCGTCAATGTTGGCAATGGATAACGCTACAAGAGATAATCTGCGTCTCTATGCCAATATTCTTGTTAGTAAAAATTGCGGCCCTTTTGCTCTCAAAGCAATGGATGAAAGTGATGAGGTTAGAAAGACCGTTTCATTGGATTATACTATTGATTTCTAAACACACCCGCCCCTTCTTGGAAAACCCTTATAGAGGATATTCAAGGTGAATAGCCAACTTGATATGATGCAAACCCTTCAAAGAGAAGGGCTATTAAAGCCCTCTTCCTTTAAGTGAAGCGCCACTACCTTGACCACTTCACAAATCATCATTCACTTCCTTGTTGCAGTAGTCTCGTGAGAGACCTTCCAAGTTCAACGGACGGGCGGTGGGTCCTTTTTTAGAAGCTGTTGACCAAGACTCCATTCTTTCTTCCAATGATTGCATCTCGCTTCACATCTTACAGGTTAAAAGAACTTCCTCTTTTCGTGTTTGAGTTTATTTAGAACGGCTAAACAATCTAAAGTTTAACGGTATCTCAAGAAGTCAGACGAGGGAAACACTTCTCTTGTATGTCATATCGTAAGAGATAATCTCCCCTACTATATAATTTACAATAAAGTGTATCTAACTATTAATCACTTGTTTAGGATTGTCCCCGTACTTATTCCATTCATAAATACGTAAATAAAGAAGGAGGGCCTAAACCCTCCTTCCCTAAACACCATTTACTACTACGTTTATACCCCAATATCAGCTATTAAGGGTATTGTAGAGGCTCCTACGGAGTATTTCCGTCATACTTAACCCAGATGTACAAGAGAGGCTTTTAAGAGCCTCCTTCTCCTCTGGAGTAATGAATATTAGCATTCTTGAAGTCTTCGCTGTTTTACTCTGTACGATGTAATCGTTGAGGTTATTTTCTTTGATAATCATAAATGTACTTTCTATAATGTACAATGTTTGGTACTTTAGGACTTACCAAAGTATTTATCCTATGTTACTTGCGTTATTCTTTTATATTTTCTTCGCAGTGTTAGTCGGAACCCTTGGTAGCGACAGGAAGCTTGGATTTTTCCCTGCGTTTATCTTCTCCCTTATACTATCTCCATTGGTTGGCTGGCTCATCACTTTAGCTTATCCTAAAATTGATAGAGATAAAACTGGTAATAATAGTGGAGGGTATAAGCAAGATTATGCTGAATACAAGACTGAAAAAGGAGACCTTCTTGGTGCCATTTTAGCATTAGAAGATTCTACGAACAAAGATTCAAATTTGTTTTTACGCATCTCAAGTTTATATGCCAAAATTGGAAACGTAGATAAGGCGATAGAGAATATTATAGCAGCCAAGTTGGCGGGAGCCGAATCGTTAGAAATTACTTTCACGAAGTCATTTGATAATATTAAAAACAACTCTAAATGGATTGATTTCGTAAATAGTAATTTCACATTAGATACTGATATTCGTAAACCTGCAAGTTCAACTGATGAGTTATTAAAGCTTGGAGAACTCCTTGAAAAAGGCTTAATCACAAGAGAAGAGTTTGATGCGGAAAAATCTAAACTCCTAAAATAAAGTTCCGATACGTTTCGAGGACTTTAATATTACTTCTACCGATTAAAACAGATTGACCTAAACTAATATGAAGTTCGAAGATTGGAAAAAGCTTGAAGAGAATAGAAACAAAACCTTGAATGAGTATTATTCATATTTGAGGTCTTCAAACAAATTAAATTTTGAGAAATTCAATGAGTCCAACTTTGAATCAACTTCAAAGAGTGCAAATGAATCTTCTCCAAATCGCTCGGATATTAAAAAGGATTATTGGCAGTATCTAATTTACTCGATAATTGCTGTAACGCTATTTATAACCAACCCCTCTTTGAGCGAACACAAAGATGGGATTGTGGAACGGATTCAGATGGAGGCAAAGAATGAATTAGGAGATTTGGGATTGTTTAATGGAGTTAGAGATTGGACTATTGATAAAGTCGGTAGAGGAACAATTTCGGTCACGAATAGGAGAACCTTTATCTTATTTAGTGTTTGTGACGTTAGTGTGTTAGGCGCTCCTTTGGGTTACAGCATTGGAATCCTTGGAAATGTCTGGATAATAAAACACAACGAATTTTAGTCCCCCCGCTCAAAGAAGTCAGCTTACCTCAAGGAGTGAAATTCTACGGTCAGTCCAAAAACTGCCCAAAAAAACTGACTAAACTGCCAGTATTTCTTACCTTATTATGAATTAATAACCCACGTTGGTTTTTAAGAAGTTCTATGATTTAGTTGAAAATAAACAAGTTTATCCCATCGGAGTGAAGCAGTACAACCTTGTTGTGATGGGGCTTTGCACCAGTTGGTAAGCTTGTAAACGAAGAAACCCTCTGAAGTTTCCTTCAAAGGGTTTCTGAGTAGCGGAGGCAGGATTGCCAACCTTGCTGCGCATGGATTGGCGGACCTGTAAAGGGGTGCTAAACAATCGGAAAGCCTTTAAGCGCCTGCAGCGCTATTGGTCTTTTTTCATGCCCTGGACTTTTGTGCAAGCACAAGTCCGGGCATAAAAAAAGCCCTGATGCTGTGCATCAAGGCTTTTCCTTGTAGACGTTCTGGAGAAAAGGTCGAATGTAAATCGAATAGATGAACCAGATCAGGTTGAGTGAATTAATGCCCGGTAAGGCCTTGTAATGGCCTGAATTTTTTGTTCGGAATATTCCGAACACACGTTTGGAATCACGTGTAATTCCAGAATCCCAGTGTTTTCGGTATCTTCACAAAAAAGGAATACTAAAGATGTTTACGACTGTTAATCAGAGGGTCCTTGGTTCGAGCCTGGTAAAACCTATGAATTCTTCACCTACAACCCGTGGGGAGAAGAAATGCACCAATACAATGCCAATACCTTTGGGTTTGCGTCTCCATATAGATTTAACTCAAAGGAGAAGGATGAAGAGAGTGGGTTGCACTACTACGGGGCGAGATACTACCAAAGTAAATTGAGTGTGTGGATGAGTGTGGATCCGTTAAGTAAATTAAATTCACATCTAACTCCATTTAATTTTAGTAGCAATAACCCAATCATGCGGATAGATCCTAATGGATTGACGGATTATTCTATTGACAGAACAACTGGGAAAATTACCATTGTTGAAGGAACGGAAACAACGGATGGTTTAGATCGGCTTATTGCAGGAAATGCAACGTATGAGAATGAAAAGTTAACCAATAGTAATTTTTTAGAAGTTCGAAAAGGCATATTAGAAGGAGGCACGCCATATACATCAGGAGAAAACATACCCTTTACGTTGTATGGAATCGTGAACAATCAAGAGGCAAAAACAATGTTTGAATTTGTAGCGGTTAACTCAGATGTTGAATGGTCTCTTGTTAATTTCACTGCGGAGTCTGGTGATTATAATTATTTAACCACCTCTGGGCTAGTAGACGGAGAAGCAGGTGGCTCTCAAGTTGCGTATGAAATTGCAAAGGAAAAAGAAGATGGTGCAACTTTGAATTCCTATTATCATAGTCACCCTAAATCTCCGTTTGGAGTGAAGTACAATTGGTCAGGCCCTTCTGGACTGCATGTAAAAGACAAACATCGTTCGTTAAATGGCGGAGATGGAGGGGACATTGGTATAGCAAAAAAAATTATTGCACATGAGCCTAATGCAGTATTTAAAATCTATGATATCCGAAAAATGGAATATATCCCTTACGATCATAAAGGGATTAAAAGGTAATAATATGAACTCTCGATCAATCATTTTTTTTGGAATACTGTTTCCAAGTATTTGTTTTTCACAAAAAAAGGAAACTCCTAATATTTGTAGTAAGTATAGCGAAATTCTGTATGAAATATTTGACTTGAATGAGGTTGAAAAAGAAAAATATGAAAAATCAGGAATAGTATTTATGTGGGAAGATCAAGATACAATTAACACGATTGTTGTTGATAGTAATTTTGCTTATAAGTACATTGATTTTTATGAAGCTTATTGCTGGAGGTTAATTGACTTTAATAATGGCTTGGTATTGATAGAAATGGAGGGTTTATTGAATTGCGAAATTCAGAATTCTGAATTTCTTCTATTATATATGAATAGGGCAAGGTTGAAAAGGGAAAAATTGATGAAAAATGAGTTTTATGGATTGTTTGCTCATGAGCCAATTATTTATATGTATTCTATAATCGATAGAAAGATTTCGTGCCGCATGTAATGGGTCAGGTCTTTTTTCTGGGGAGTGATCTAATTTAAGCAAAGACTTTTTGAAGTCTGTAGAGGAACAATTTGGTGTTGCTGACCCCTATGAGGTTGGCTCTAAAGAGTTTGATTTGAGCGTTTAGAGATTCGGCATGTGCATTGGTACTTCTATTGTTGAAGAAGGTTAGTATTCCTTCAAAATGGTTTAAGACAGCTTCACTGGCGGTATTGAAGTGATCGGGTCTGTAAATTAAACTCTGTCTGATCTATCGAATCCTTTGGGGCTAGCCCCAAAGGATTTTGGGTTTAATGCTAAGGGTGGAAAAAACGCATTGAACTGACCCACTAATCCAACCTCAAATTGGCCCACGGATAGAACTCTAAACTGGTCCACGGATTTCGGATTCAACTGGTCCACGTATCCAACTCTAAACTGGTCCACCTGTTAAAAACTTTGTTCTGTTCAAGTTTGGAAATTTCCTTCGTGTGACAAAATCACATGTTATGGCAAATAATCCAATCATTATGTACAAGTTACGATTGCTAGTTCAGTTGCATTTTCAAGGCGCGAGTAGCCGCAAAGCGGCGGATTTATCGCGCGTGTCCAGGACGACGGTACGTTCGTATTGGTCCAAAATCAAGAGTTTTCCCTTGAGTTATGAGGAGTGGATGGCGCTTAGCGGTATAGAGCTCTCGAATTTATTGATCCGTCAGAGTCCAACGAGTCAAAAAGATGAGCGCTATGATTTTTTATTTCCGCTGCTTTCTGGGTATGCTAAACAGCTAAAAAAGAGGGGTATAACCATTCAATATTTATACAAGCAATACGCTGCAAGTACCCCCAATCCCTACAGTGACACGCAGTTTAGGAAGCACATGAACCGCTATTTAAACAAGCGCAACGACACTTTAAAGCTACACCATGTGTATGGCGATAAGATGTTTGTGGACTACACGGGAGACAAACTAGAATATGTAGATCCAGAGACGGGCGAGGTGACTTTGTGTGAGGTCTTTGTGGCTATTTTACCGGCGTCACAGCTGATTTATGTGGAGGCACAGATGAACCAACGCAAGCATTCTTTTGTGGAAGGATGTCAAAACGCTGTGGACTACTTTGAGGGAACGCCCAATGCCATTGTTCCTGATAATTTAAAGAGTGCGGTGCTTCGTGCGGACCGTTATGAGCCGGACTTAAACCCTACGTTTGCTCATTTTTTGGAGCACTACGGGATGGTGGCCTTGCCGGCACGTGTTGCGCGTCCCCGCGACAAGGCGCTCGTTGAAGGGGCTGTAAAGATCATCTATCAGCGCATCTATGTGGATGTGCGGATGAGTGAACCTCATTCGTTGGATGAGCTTAACCTGGCCCTATGGGAGAAATTAGAAGAGCTTAATGATGCGCCGTTAAACGACGGCGATTCTCGTCGTGCTGACTTTGAGGCGAACGAGCGTAAGCAGCTCTCAGCGCTACCCCAACAGGCCTATGAGCCGGTCACCATTAAAAAGGTAATGGTCGCAAAGAATGGCCACGTAAGTCTACATGAGGACCGTCATTACTACTCGGTGCCGCACGTGTTAATCGGCAAGCAGCTGGAGATGACCTACACCTCCAAGTTAGTGAAGTTGTACCATCAATACGCTTTAGTGGCAGAGCACGTGAGGGATTATCGCACCAACAAGTACACCACACATCCAGAACACCTTAGTTCAGGTCATCGTCTGCTGGTGGAGCGCTCTGCCGATTATTACATAAAAAAAGCGCAAGGCATAGGTCCCCAGTGTGTCAAGGTCTTTACATACCTGTTAGAGCACAGTGCGCATCCCGAACAAGGATTTAAGAGCTGTGATGGTATACTCTCGTTGGCGAGAAGGCATAGTGACAGCGAGGTTGAGCTCTCTTGTGGCTATGCACTTACACTGGACACCATCAATTATACGGTCGTCAGTACCGTCTTAAGTAGAAAGCTGTATCAACGTGAAGAAACCTCGCCCAATGTTGTGCAGCACAAGCACATCCGTGGAGGAGAATATTATGCAAACACGTAATTAAACACCAATGAAAATGATAGAAAACACAAAAGAGACCCTTAGAAAGTTGCGACTTTATGGCATGTTGCGTGCCTATGATGAGCTGTTGGAACAACCGCAAAGCCGCTTTAATGCGCATGAGCTCATGGAACACCTGGCAGAAACAGAATGGATAGACCGCTATAATAGAGCCATTACTAGGCTTACGCGTATGGCTCAGTTCCGTTATGAGGCTTCTCTCTCGCAGCTTCAAATCACACCCGAGCGAGGAATAGACTCCAATCTAATCCAACAGCTCTCTGAGGGAATGTACCTCACGCAAGCTCAAAACATCCTGATAACAGGTCCAACGGGTACGGGTAAAAGCTTTATGGCTACGGCTTTAGGGCGCGCGGCATGTGAACTAGGAAAGCGTGTGCGCTACGCCAACACGGCTCGGCTTACAACGGAGCTCAAGCAAGCAAAAACAGAGGGTTCGCTCATTAAAGAACTCAAAAAGTTAGAAAAGACCGACCTGTTGATCCTTGATGACTTTGGTCTTCAAGTGTTGGATGCCTCCGGTAGATCCCTGTTAATGGATGTCATGGAAGACCGCCATGGTAGGAAATCTACCATGGTGGTAGGTCAAATCCCTATTACATCCTGGCATGAAGTCATTGGGGACCTAACCTTGGCAGATGCATTAATGGATCGTTGGGTTCATGGTTCTTACCAAATAGAACTTGATGGTGAATCCATGAGAAAGAAGATGAGCCAAGCAGAGAATACTAAGGCAAATTAATCTTACATTGTAAAGAGTTATTAACAACTTGCCTATAGGAAAACTTCCATTCTTCAACGACCCTATCTTTTAACATAGTGAGGTTCTATATAGGTGGGTCAGTTTAGAGTTGGATAGGTGGGCCACTTTGAGTTCTTTTTCCAACTTGAGCCATGGAGCGCGTATTTTTTGTTTTAGACACCAACAAAATACGGCCGAAAGGCAGCGCTCCTTTTTTTATGCCTCAGAAAAATTTATTTTGGACGGGTGTGGGTATAATTATTTATTATCTACACAATTATAAAACCCTTTCACCAAAACATTGTACAAGTATCCATTATTAGGTATCCACTTATTAACATACATAACATACGTCGACTTATCCTTGGAATAGAAAAAATATGCGATAGGTTTTTTTGTACTAAGATAGCCCTCCTTTTTTTTGGGATTTGAACTACTATTTGCGTGATGATACTCAGTTATATTTACCTGTATTGAATCTTTTTTATATATCACCACATAAGAGCAAGACTCATTTATTCTGCAATTAATTAATGTCGAGTCATTCTTGGGAATGTGATTATAGTAATAGTCAGAATACTCCTCATTAGACTCAGTAGGGATAACAATAACCTTTTCTGAAGACACAGATTTCGGAAAATCACAGAAACCACAACTTATAGGGTATGAGTAGTTAAAGAATGATAGGATTAAAATAATTGTTCTCATTATTATATCGGTTTTGGAGTTGGCCTTATGGCCTGTTCTATGTGAATCATTAGCTTACCAGCACCAGCTAGTTCAACGAGCCCTTGCTCTATGGGTTTACTGGACCCAGATAAAGAATGAATAGTACTTTTTAAGTTTTCGAATCCACTTTTTCCACATATTTCCATGCATCCCGCGGCACCCCATCCAAATTCTGATAGGTCATCTGGCCCATCATGAATCATGAAATTCCCATAGATTACTATTCCTCCATTTTCGGGACTTGATGTATTATGAATTTCGTAGTTTGGGTTATATGAATGTGCAGGCTCATTTCTTTCGTCTGCAAGTCCTGACATAATAGGGGTTTCAGAAATAGTTCCATAGCCAGTATTATCTGATTGTTTGTTTAAATAAGGCATAAAACGGAGCACATCGAATTCTTTAGACACTTGGTTTCCGTTATTATCTGTGCCACTCACTGTTAAGGTGTAAACTTCAACTTCATATAACACTCCATCACGAGATGGATAAGATTGTGCATTATAAGTTTTTCCATTAGGCTGTCCACTAATTGTAAGTGTAACTTCTCTAAGTGGAGTTGTTACTTCTCCTAGGTCTAGCTCTTCTCGTGCAATTGTATTTCGTCCATCCGGATCCACCAACATAATGGGATTATTCCCCGTAAACACATACGGTTCTAGGGTCTTATGCGCCAACGGATCCACACTCATCCACACACTCAATTTACTTTGGTAGTATCTCGCCCCGTAGTAGTGCAACCCACTCTCTTCATCCTTCTCCTTTGAGTTAAATCTATATGGAGACGCAAACCCAAAGGTATTGGCATTGTATTGGTGCATTTCTTCTCCCCACGGGTTGTAGGTGAAGAATTCATAGGTTTTACCAGGCTCGAACCAAGGACCCTCTGATTAACAGTCGTAAACATCTTTAGTATTCCTTTTTTGTGAAGATACCGAAAACACTGGGATTCTGGAATTACACGTGATTCCAAACGTGTGTTCGGAATATTCCGAACAAAAAATTCAGGCCATTACAAGGCCTTACCGGGCATTAATTCACTCAACCTGATCTGGTTCATCTATTCGATTTACATTCGACCTTTTCTCCAGAACGTCTACAAGGAAAAGCCTTGATGCACAGCATCAGGGCTTTTTTTATGCCCGGACTTGTGCTTGCACAAAAGTCCAGGGCATGAAAAAAGACCAATAGCGCTGCAGGCGCTTAAAGGCTTTCCGATTGTTTAGCACCCCTTTACAGGTCCGCCAATCCATGCGCAGCAAGGTTGGCAATCCTGCCTCCGCTACTCAGAAACCCTTTGAAGGAAACTTCAGAGGGTTTCTTCGTTTACAAGCTTACCAACTGGTGCAAAGCCCCATCACAACAAGGTTGTACTGCTTCACTCCGATGGGATAAACTTGTTTATTTTCAACTAAATCATAGAACTTCTTAAAAACCAACGTGGGTTATTAATTCATAATAAGGTAAGAAATACTGGCAGTTTAGTCAGTTTTTTTGGGCAGTTTTTGGACTGACCGTAGAATTTCACTCCTTGAGGTAAGCTGACTTCTTTGAGCGGGGGGACTAAAATTCGTTGTGTTTTATTATCCAGACATTTCCAAGGATTCCAATGCTGTAACCCAAAGGAGCGCCTAACACACTAACGTCACAAACACTAAATAAGATAAAGGTTCTCCTATTCGTGACCGAAATTGTTCCTCTACCGACTTTATCAATAGTCCAATCTCTAACTCCATTAAACAATCCCAAATCTCCTAATTCATTCTTTGCCTCCATCTGAATCCGTTCCACAATCCCATCTTTGTGTTCGCTCAAAGAGGGGTTGGTTATAAATAGCGTTACAGCAATTATCGAGTAAATTAGATACTGCCAATAATCCTTTTTAATATCCGAGCGATTTGGAGAAGATTCATTTGCACTCTTTGAAGTTGATTCAAAGTTGGACTCATTGAATTTCTCAAAATTTAATTTGTTTGAAGACCTCAAATATGAATAATACTCATTCAAGGTTTTGTTTCTATTCTCTTCAAGCTTTTTCCAATCTTCGAACTTCATATTAGTTTAGGTCAATCTGTTTTAATCGGTAGAAGTAATATTAAAGTCCTCGAAACGTATCGGAACTTTATTTTAGGAGTTTAGATTTTTCCGCATCAAACTCTTCTCTTGTGATTAAGCCTTTTTCAAGGAGTTCTCCAAGCTTTAATAACTCATCAGTTGAACTTGCAGGTTTACGAATATCAGTATCTAATGTGAAATTACTATTTACGAAATCAATCCATTTAGAGTTGTTTTTAATATTATCAAATGACTTCGTGAAAGTAATTTCTAACGATTCGGCTCCCGCCAACTTGGCTGCTATAATATTCTCTATCGCCTTATCTACGTTTCCAATTTTGGCATATAAACTTGAGATGCGTAAAAACAAATTTGAATCTTTGTTCGTAGAATCTTCTAATGCTAAAATGGCACCAAGAAGGTCTCCTTTTTCAGTCTTGTATTCAGCATAATCTTGCTTATACCCTCCACTATTATTACCAGTTTTATCTCTATCAATTTTAGGATAAGCTAAAGTGATGAGCCAGCCAACCAATGGAGATAGTATAAGGGAGAAGATAAACGCAGGGAAAAATCCAAGCTTCCTGTCGCTACCAAGGGTTCCGACTAACACTGCGAAGAAAATATAAAAGAATAACGCAAGTAACATAGGATAAATACTTTGGTAAGTCCTAAAGTACCAAACATTGTACATTATAGAAAGTACATTTATGATTATCAAAGAAAATAACCTCAACGATTACATCGTACAGAGTAAAACAGCGAAGACTTCAAGAATGCTAATATTCATTACTCCAGAGGAGAAGGAGGCTCTTAAAAGCCTCTCTTGTACATCTGGGTTAAGTATGACGGAAATACTCCGTAGGAGCCTCTACAATACCCTTAATAGCTGATATTGGGGTATAAACGTAGTAGTAAATGGTGTTTAGGGAAGGAGGGTTTAGGCCCTCCTTCTTTATTTACGTATTTATGAATGGAATAAGTACGGGGACAATCCTAAACAAGTGATTAATAGTTAGATACACTTTATTGTAAATTATATAGTAGGGGAGATTATCTCTTACGATATGACATACAAGAGAAGTGTTTCCCTCGTCTGACTTCTTGAGATACCGTTAAACTTTAGATTGTTTAGCCGTTCTAAATAAACTCAAACACGAAAAGAGGAAGTTCTTTTAACCTGTAAGATGTGAAGCGAGATGCAATCATTGGAAGAAAGAATGGAGTCTTGGTCAACAGCTTCTAAAAAAGGACCCACCGCCCGTCCGTTGAACTTGGAAGGTCTCTCACGAGACTACTGCAACAAGGAAGTGAATGATGATTTGTGAAGTGGTCAAGGTAGTGGCGCTTCACTTAAAGGAAGAGGGCTTTAATAGCCCTTCTCTTTGAAGGGTTTGCATCATATCAAGTTGGCTATTCACCTTGAATATCCTCTATAAGGGTTTTCCAAGAAGGGGCGGGTGTGTTTAGAAATCAATAGTATAATCCAATGAAACGGTCTTTCTAACCTCATCACTTTCATCCATTGCTTTGAGAGCAAAAGGGCCGCAATTTTTACTAACAAGAATATTGGCATAGAGACGCAGATTATCTCTTGTAGCGTTATCCATTGCCAACATTGACGATACAAAACCGTAAGGTACTGGGCCAATAGTTGTTTCTGTTAATCCACTTCTTCCAACTGTTAACTCCAATTGCTCACCATTTTCATCATTTAGGACTAAATCAATACCTCCTCCTATAGAGGAAGAGGTTAGCGAACCTTCAATAGAATACTTGATATAATATTCATCAGTATCCGCCTGACATCCAAAAAAAGATAATGCAACCAGTATAATCAGTTTTTTCATTATGAAGGGTTTTACTTTTTAAAGTTCATATTAATTCCAGCTCCAGTTTCTATAGTTATAGATTGGGCTGACTTGTTAATCAATAGCCTTGCGTTAGGAAGTTGTGGGCAGCTGTAGGCACTTGTAATATCATTATTTGAACTCAAGGACCAATTATTTACTCTTGAGTTAATATCTGTTTGAATCGCTTCTAAAGAGTAAGTTAGGAACATTGTCTGGCCATTTGTACTACTCCATTGACCGTTCATAACGGCTGCATTTATATCTAACTTGAATGCTGATAGCTCTTTCAAGGTTTTACTCGGGTAGGCTTTAATTTGTGGCGTTTCACCATTAGGGACTTTAATCAGATTTTCTTTTGAAAAAGTCTCTCCAGCTTTTAACACACGAATTGAATTCAACCCGTTATCTGTTGTGTAGGGAGTTTCATTGAGTCGTAGATAAAGACTGGCATTCCAACCAGCCGCATTCATAATCTTTAGTTCAACGAACCCATTACCATCTGAATTTTGATAATAAAGGTCTGTATCTGTCTTATTAGAGACTGTTTGAATACAGTTGTACTGTGTGTTATTCTTACCCTCATTGAATAGAATGTTTTCATAAGTAACTGTGACTTGCTCATTTGAGTAAGCTTCTGTTTGAGCAGAAGATGAAAAAAAGGAAATAGCAAACAGTGTGGATATTAAGACTTTCATTGGTTTGATTTATTGGTTCAAAATAAAGGTAGGAAAATCTACAACTCGGGCAAATCCTCTACATCCAACTGCTTTACTTCTAATCCTCTCAAGTATGTCAAGGATACTTTCATATCACTGTGTCCCATTACTTGCTGTAGCTTGAGT
>Ga0209196_1001966_pt1 | contig 13633 bp, 13 predicted proteins | sample COGITO_mtgs_1105_5_FD_184801 | JGI IMG/M metagenome (GOLD analysis project Ga0209196, IMG submission 184801) | Pelagic marine microbial communities from North Sea - COGITO_mtgs_110509 (SPAdes) (version 2) | ecosystem: Environmental > Aquatic > Marine > Epipelagic ... | reverse complement strand
AACTGTCTAATGTAAATCAAAGTTACAGGGCCACTTGACACGATGTCCAAAAATTCATTAAACTGTCTAATGTAAGTCAAAGTTACAGGGCCACTTGACACGATGTCCACAAATTCATCAAACCGTTTAATGTAAACCAAAGTTAAGTTAGTTGTTAAAAAGTCTTTAGATTTTTATCAAAGGCACCGGGCCATCCCATTTGCTATGGTGATTTTGGTGTTAAAAAGTGTCTAGAATTTCATCAAACCGTCTAATGTAAACCAAAGTTAAGTTAGTTGTTAAAAGTCTTTAGATTTTTATCAAAGGCACCGGGCCATCCCATTTGATATGGTGATTTTGGTGTTAAAACGTCTCTAGATTTTTATTAAAGGCATCGGGCTACCCCTATTTGATATGGTGATTTTGGTGTTAAAACGTCTCTAGAATTTCATCAAACCGTCTAATGTAAACCAAAGTTAAGTTAGTTGTTAAAAAGTCTTTAGATTTTTATCAAAGGCATCGGGCTATCCCGTTTGATATGGTGATTTTGGTGTTAAAACGTCTCTAGAATTTCATCAAACCGTTTAATGTAAACCAAGGTTAAGGGTTCACGTTACACCCTTTTTGAAACAAAAAACGTGTTTCAAGCCTCTAAAACCAAAATTTGTGAAAGAAAAGCTTCAATTAAATTATGATGCTTTTGGTGTTAAAAAATGGCCTTTTCCGACTTTGCAGGCACCCCCCTGCGAATCAAAAATTCTTTTACCAAACCTTACTTAAAATATGGTGGTTTTAAACAGTAGCTTAAAATTTTTAGATGCTTGTATTTTTTTAGCACTAGCTAATTTTTAATTTTCAGTTCTTTTTTTATTATGGAATGAAAATATCTGAAAACGGTTTTTTGTTTCAACACTAGCTTATTTTGATTGAATCTTTTGGCATACATTTAAACTTAAGTACGGTTTACGTTTGAGTACTCCCCCCGTTCGTTGTTTTTAATAGATACGTGTTTTAATAGTCTTCAAAAAATAATTTTAAGTATAGTTTAAAACAAGAGTCCTGGAGATTCGTCAAAACCCTCATTGTCTAATAATTCTGCTTCTTTTAGTTGCAGTTTTTCTTCATAGCGTCTAAAAACTTTAATTCTTCTCGTATTTAACGCAACTTTGGCTTCAAAACAGAAACGGTTCCGATGATTCATATTACGAATAAAGGTCTTCATTGAATCTTCATCAAACGTTAAAAGATGTTTGTTTTTGTTTTCTAGCTTTGGAATTAAAAATTCAATTAACATCTCTAAAAGCTCCTTTCCAACAAACAACTGCTTTCCTTTATAGTAAATCACGTCTTTCAACAATCGTTTTTCTACTTCAGTACTATGATAAATATATGCTCGAATTTTAAGTGAACTCATGAATCGTTTTTGGAGGTTTTTGTTCAATACTTTTCTTCCCTCGGCAAAGATTCTAGAAACATTTGTCATTTTCTCTGCTACGTTATCTTTTTCAAAATTATCTTCTTCAGCAAGTAACTTTTTAGCACCTTCAATCATATATTGAAAAATAGTAATTTTATGTTGAGACCCGTGTAAATTGATTTTTCGATATTTACACACAGCTCTAATTGTAATTACTCGAAGTTGATCTATTCGTAATTGGGTTAAACCCAACAGCGATACTTTTTTCAAATTTTCCGGTGACCACCGATACGCGCCTATAGGCAGTTTGCTAACGCGAGATACTTCAATTCCATAATTTTCTTGATCTTCCCTTAGCATAGGTTCTAGTAGTTTTTCACGTTTGAGCGTAGTTAATTGGTCGCGAGGAATTGTTAAAAGTTCTTTAAAGTTTTTCATTTTCATTTTTTTTATCGTTTACTACTAAATAAAAAAAACGAATTTTGATAAAGTCATTTTTTTTATTTAGTAGTAAAAGGAAAGAGACCTCTCCGGGTTTTTCTCTTCTTTGAATGTTTTTTACAATTTAAAAACTTAAAAAAATGACTTACCATGGATTTTCTTTTATTATCAAATTACTTACTACCTAGGTTAGATCTTATAGAGCTTTTTAATCTGAATCAATTTATGGATTTCTCGCTATTATACGCGAATAATTTTAAAATGTTTTTGCCAGAGATTTTTCTCACGACTTCTATTTTAATATTAACCTTACACGCTTCTTTTATAGCGACTTCAAGGTTTTTGGGTTATCCTTTAATCTCGAAAAGTATTAATAGTCTATGCATTTTAGCACTTAGTTTAACCTTTTTATTAGCGTACAATAATAGTATTGTTTTCATGACTACTTATCAAAATACTTTTATTTTCGACTTTTTGACATTGAACGTTAAACAAATAATACTTCTGGGTTCCCTTTTTTGTTTGATTATTTCAGAACCCAACCTTATAAGACAAAAAATTAATAATTTTGAGTATTTCATATTACTTCTTTGTGCAGTCTTAGGTTTAATGCTTTTAGTAAGTTCGTACGATATGATTTCTTTATACCTATCGATTGAGCTTCAAAGTCTATGTTTGTATGTTTTATCCGCTTCAAAAAAGGATTCTTCTTTTTCAACCGAAGCTGGGCTAAAATACTTTATTTTAGGGTCTTTCTCTTCCGCATTATTGCTTTTTGGGATTTCTTTATTATATGGATGTACAGGAACTACTAATTTTGATAATTTTTATTTAATCTTTTCTGAAACTAGTGTTAATGATATTGCAGTAGTTTCGCTTATAAAAAAATCGTTATTGTGCATCTCGGTAGCATTTCTCTTTAAAATTGCTGCAGCCCCGTTCCACATGTGGTCTCCCGATGTTTATGAAGGTTCGCCGATAAGCTCAACTATTTTCTTTGCAGTTATACCTAAAATTGTTCTTTTTGCAATTTTTTTAAGGTTATTTCAAAATATTTTTAGTAATTTTGAAGAAACTTTTTTATTTGTTTTAATTTTTTCGTCTATAGCTTCGGTAATAGTTGGTTCTTTTGTTGCTTTAAAACAAAAGAAACTTAAACGCTTACTAGCTTATAGTTCTATAAATCATGTAGGATATCTTTTACTAGCGTTTGCTTCGAATTCTTTAGAAGGAACTCAAGCATTGTTTTTCTATCTGATTGTTTATATGATAACGAGTCTTTGTGTTTGGTCAATTTTTTTATCATTAAATACATTGTTAAACGAACAAAAAAGTAAAACTTTAGTTGATTTAGCTTCCGTAGCTATATTGAATCCTGTTTTAGGTTTTACAGCAATGGTAGCTCTTTTTAGTTTAGCAGGTGTTCCACCATTAGCTGGTTTCTTCGCTAAAATGGAGATTTTTATTAGTGCGCTAAGCGCTTCTTTATTTTGGCCAAGTTTAATTGCTATTTTATTAAGCGTTATTTCAAGTTATTACTACATTCGTTTGATTAAAACAGTTTATTTTGAAGTTAAACCAGAATTTTCTTATGTGATACCTTTAAACCGCTCTTGTTCGTTTACAATGGGTACAATGTTGTTTTTTTTAGTTTATTTTTTTTTAAATCCGAGTTTATTATTGTTATTGACTCAAAAAATGACTTTATGTCTTTTTTAATTACAGATGTCTTTTTTGATTGAAGAATACTTTTCAATTTTACTTTTATTGCTTGTTAGTGTAGGGTTAGCTTGTATAATTTTAGGGGCGTCGTATTTTTTGGGAATTCAAAATCCTGATACAGAAAAACTTTCGGTTTATGAATGTGGTTTTGATCCTTATGAAGATTCAAGAAATAAATTTGATGTACGATTTTATTTAATTGCAATTCTTTTTATTGTGTTTGATTTAGAAGCAATGTTTTTATTTCCTTGGGCAGTTTCGTTAGCACATATAAGTTCCATGGGTTTTTGGACAATGGTTGATTTTTTATTAGAATTAGTTATTGGTTTTGTCTACATTTGGAGGATTGGTGCTTTAGAATGGGAATAATTTTATGAAATATCTACTTATTAGAGAACGTTTTCGAAGAAAAAAATTTCAAAAACTTGAAGCTCATTATCTTGCTTTAAAATTTCTTGTTCATAATCAAAATCTTTCGACTTCTTTTAGATGGGAGGCGTCCCTTCTTCTATCTAGAATTTCCAAAGGTTATTCGCGAGTTTCCTTAAGAAACCGTTGTTTTATTACGGGACGTAGCAGAGGATATTTACGGTTTTTTAACTTATCAAGATTAAAAATTCGTGATTTGGGAAGAAACAATGAATTACCGTTTGTTACAAAATCTAGTTGGTAAACTTTTTAAATTTTTAGTCGCTTCGCTGACTTTTCTTTACAAAACGCAATGCCACAGTTTGATAAAATTACATTTTTTAACCAAATTTTTTGGTTGTTTTTCTTTTTTTCGGGTTTTTATTTAATTTTTTTAAAAATCTTCTTACCAAAGTTATCCTCAGTTTTAAAAGCTCGAGCTAAAAAATTACAAAAAGGTTCGGGAGGGGTTGTTAATTTTGTGGAAGAACAAATTTTAGTAACTGAGAATTTTAGTTTTTCAATTGAACAAACATCTTTTGTTGTAAAAGACTCAGTAACAGATTCAATTGAAAAGATTAACTTCTGGATAACATCACGCTTTTCTACGATAAATAAAGAAAATTTAAGCGTAAGTAACGAGGTTATGGAAATAATTTTACATAACAAAATTAAAATGCTTTATTTTATGGAAATACTTTTGCAGGAGATCATGCAACGCCCTTCTAAAAAATCTGTTGCGTTTTATTTCTTATAATGCTTAACGAAATGTTTTAGGAAATTCTTGTTGTTGGAGCAATCACCTTGTGGATTCTCTGTGAGGTTTAAAATAAAGATGTTAAATAAGCTTTAATACTATATTGATTATAAGATATTTTTTTGATTTAAAACTTCACTCTTCATTTTTTTTCTATTAAAAAAACGTATTTTTTGTAATTGTTCTTTAATAGCTCAGTGGTAGAGCGGACGACTGTTAATCGTTAGGTCGAAGGTTCAAATCCTTCTTGAAGAGTCAAAATAAAGTTTTTAAGCTCTATTTTAATTTAGTAAATTTTTTATATTTATGCCGGTAACAATCAATCAATTGTTAAATAATGTACGAAAAAAAAAGAAAATTTTAATAAAATCTCCAGCTCTTGACCAATCGCCTCAAAAAAAAGGCGTTTGTTTAAAAGTTTTTACACGAACTCCGAAAAAACCAAATTCTGCTTTAAGAAAAGTTGCTCGTTTACGATTGTCTACAAAACGTAAAATAACCGCTTATATTCCAGGAGAAGGTCATACGTTACAAGAATATTCGACTGTTTTAATGCGAGGAGGTCGAGTAAAAGATTTACCAGGAGTAAAGTATCATTTAATCAGAGGTAAGTTTGATTTTCTAGGATTAAAAAATAGAAGGCAGGCTAGGTCTAAATATGGTACTAAAAGACCAAAAAATTAAAAAATACTCTACTGATTGTGCTTTATTCATCATGAATCACTTAATTTTGCGGAATAGAGCAGTTAGGTAGCTTGTCAGGCTCATGACCTGAATGTCGTAGGTTCAAATCCTTCTTCCGCACAACTAGCTTTAAATAAATAAATAAATTCGCAGATGCCAACAAAGTCTAATACCTTGTTAATACCCTTAATCTTAAACAAATGTATTTCTCAGTTGATGAAAGATGGTAAAAAATCAAAAGCAGAAAAGATCTTAAAAAAGGTGTTCATTAAACTTTTTTTAAAAGGATTTAACCCCATCGATACATTAGTTCTAGCTATTTTAAATGTTAAGCCAGTTTTAGAGATTCGTAATGTGCGTTCACGAGGTAAATCGTTTCAAGTTCCATTTCCTTTATCACCGACGAGACAAATTGGACTTTCTCTAAAGACTATTTTACAATTCTCAAAAACAAAAAGAAAAATTGAAGACTCTTTAGTTGAAGAAATAATATCTTCTTCTTTAAATCGTAGTCAAAGTGTAAAATATGTCTTATCTGTTCATAAACTTGCTTCACAGAATCGTGTTTTCAGTCACTATCGTTGGTTCTAGATTTTTACACTTTTCAAATTAAATTTTTAAAACATTATTTTTTGTGGTTTATTAAATAGTTTTACATGTTCTCTTTCTCTTTAAATATTTTGCTTATGGTTTCTACGATCATTTTTTTACTTGGCGCTCTAGGTTTAGTGTTAAATAAGCGGAATTTATTAGTTGTTTTAATGTCAATTGAATTAATGTTAGTAGGTTTAAATTTAAACTTTATATTTTTTTCTGTATACTTAGATGATATTATAGGACAAGTTTTTGCACTTTATGTTCTAACGGTTGCAGCAGCCGAATCTGCTATTGGTTTAGCAATTTTTACAATTTATTACAAAGATAAACAAACAATTCTTTTAGAGGGTTTTGTTCGTGCTCGCGGATAGATGATACAAATTCAAACCGTATTGAACGTTGCTGATAATTCTGGTGGGAAACGTGCGCGTTGCATAAAACTTTTAAAAAAAGGGTCAAAAACTCGTTATGGGAAAATTGGTGACTTGATTGTTGTTTCTGTTCAGCAAATACGATCAAAAAATAAATTAACGTCTAAAGTTAAAAAAGGTGACGTTTTATACGGAGTTATTGTTAAGACCCGATCTAATTTTAAAAGATCGTTGGGGTTATCCTTTTTTTCAGATCAAAATTCTGTTGTTTTACTAAACAAACAGCAGAAACCTTTGGCGACCAGAGTTTTTGGTTTGATCCCTAAAGAGTTGCGAAATGGAAAATTTTCTAAAGTTGTTTCTTTATCTTCGGGAACTTTTTAAAATAAAAAATGTCTTTATATACAAAAAATTATCAAAAACACAATAAACTTAGCCGCGCGTTTTTTTATAAAAATATACATGAAACTCCGACAAAAATAGAAAACCTCACTCTTTTTTATACACTAGAAAAAAATATTTCTTTAAAGTTCTTGATTAAAGTTACTTCTTTGTTAGAGTTAATTACCGGGTATCGGGCTTACTTTATTCGTTCAAAACAAGCTTCTATTTTAGCTAAGCTAAGAAAAGGGGCTCCGATGGGTGTAAAAATAACTCTAAGAAAAAAGGCTTTGGAATCTTTTTTGTTTGTTTTTCTTTGGGAAACTTTACCAACTATTAAAAATTTTATTCTAAAAACAAAGTTCAACAAAATAAAACAGAAAAAAGTTAACTCTTTAATGTTTTTAATTCCAGATCCTTTAGTGTTTTTTGATTTAAAAAGTTTTTATTTTTATTTTAAATCTTGTTTGAATTTAAGACTATTGATTTCTTTTTCAAAAAACCTAACAAAAGAAGAAATGTTATTTCTAACATCTTTTAACTTGTTACCTTCATAATAAGTTTTAGATTAAAATTAGGGTTTGTCTTCACTTTATGTGTAGATAATAGGTTTCTTAAGTAATCCAGTATATTTATGGTCTTCAAGATGGCTATTTTCAACAAATCATAAAGATATTGGGACTTTATACTTAATTTTCGGTGCTTTCGCTGGTGTAATGGGTACTGTTTTATCCATTTTGATTCGTATGGAACTTTCGCATCCAGGAAGTCAGATCTTAGCAGGAAACTACCAGCTGTATAACGTAATTGTAACTGGTCATGCTTTCGTCATGATTTTTTTTATGGTAATGCCTGTAATGATCGGAGGATTTGGTAATTGGTTTATTCCTTTAATGATTGGGGCTCCTGATATGGCTTTTCCGAGAATGAATAACATTAGTTTTTGGCTTCTACCACCGTCTATCTTATTACTTTTAGCGTCTACGTTAGTAGAAGCTGGAGCTGGTACTGGATGGACTGTTTATCCACCATTAAGTAGTGTGCAAGCTCATTCAGGACCGTCTGTTGATTTAGCAATTTTTAGTTTACATTTAGCAGGTGCATCTTCTATTTTAGGAGCAATTAATTTTATTACAACTATTTTTAATATGCGTGCTCCAGGAATGTCTATGCATCGTTTACCCTTAATGGTGTGGGCTGTGCTAATTACAGCTTTCTTGCTTTTATTATCATTACCCGTTTTAGCAGGGGCGATTACAATGGGGCGAATAATGTGCCCATCTCTCTAACTAAGGAGTTTCATGCAACACACTTCTTCCCTGTGCACTATGCGTTGCTAAAACGAGTAGAGCTGTTAACACAGGTCCTTAAAGCTTATATGTTTAGGATAACGAACCTCCAGTACATCTGATTGGGTATCAAATGGCTACCATGTTGGCAAACAACCACATTCTAACGACAATTGTTCCCTCCGCATAATGTAGGGGACGAAAAGCATGAGTCGTGGACACTACCGCAATTACGGTTAATAAAAGATGTGAGGAAACTAAGTAAGCTATTTAATTATGTAAAAGTAATCGACGATAAGATTTGTCGGGATAAGAGAGTTGAGGAACTTATGAAAGGAAAAATTAAGCCTAATCTATACAATAGAAGGCACATTTTCTCAAAGACACTTGCTAGTAGTGGCCGACTAAATAATTCTATTTATCATTTCCAGTTTAGCTGGTGCAATCAATAAAAATAAAAAAAAATGGACATAAAATTAATTCAAAGTGGCTACGAAACGAGTAAGCCGGAACATATTATAGAGAAAGCTAATTCTCTCTATAAAAGCCTTAATAGTTTTCTGCCGTCAAAAACAGTTGATCGAGTTGTAGAAATTGTCTCAGAAGAAGGGTTAGTTCTCGTTTTAACAAAGTTGGACCTAATCCACAATTCAAAAGATCATAATATTAGAATGTTGGACATATTGGTAGATCCGAACTTTTTGTACATCGCATGGTGTAAAATAAAAGATAAAAAAGAACAATCTCCAGGTGGGGATAATGTGCCTATCCAAAATATTGGTGTGAGAACGCTCACCAATCTGAGCAAAGAATTGCGATCTCGCAAATACAAACCGAAACCAGCAAAACGTATATATATCGAGAAAGCCAATGGACAAAAACGACCTTTAGGTATACCAACCTCCAGGGACAAAATTGTTCAAATGGGATTAAAGATAATTCTTGAACCACTATTTGAGCCCCATTTCAGCACGAATTCACACGGTTTTAGACCAGGGCGAAGCTGTCACACAGCCTTAGCCCAAATTCGGCGTGAATGGAGAATGGTCAGCTACTTTATCAATTTGGACTTAGAAAATTTCTTTGATAAATTGGCGCATAAGCAAATAATTAAGGTTGTGAAACAACGCTGTAAAGATAAAGATATACTAGCAGTTATATATCGCATGCTGAAGTGTGGATACGTAAGCCTTACAAACAGTAGGGATGTAAATTTAGTATCGAGCGAAGGAATACCACAGGGATCCATAATATCGCCACTACTAGGTAACATAGTGCTGGACGAATTTGACAGGATTGTGGAAAAAACCCTAATCCCACAATTCAATAAACGAGGGAAAAATCAAGTTTCCAAAGTTTCGCCTGTTTATTATCAAGCAACATCAGTTTTTGACGCGAAGGACTATGAATTGCGAGATCAAATTAAAGAGCAAATGGGTTTAACAACACGTCAAGCACGTGAAGTCGTAAAAACGGCAAAAGTTAAAGTTGCGCAAACTAAAGGAATTGAATATTCGTTAAAAGACGAATCAACGGAACGATTATGGTATGTTCGCTACGCAGATGACTTTATATTTGGGTACACTGGACCAAAAATCAAGGCACAAATGTTAACCAGTATTATAACGCAAGAACTGAGTTATATAGGAGTCCGTGTAAACAGCTCGAAATCACAAATTGCACATCATTCGAAAGGTGTGCAATACTTGTCATATAATATTTTTGGTAACTATCGTCTTAAATCCGTCGGGAAAATTGATGATCGTGGACAAAGAACAATAAGAACTTATTTAGCGTTTTCACCACCTGTAAAAAAACTGGTGGAACGCGCCAAAGAACGTGGTTTTTTGATGCCTAACCGTAGAGGGAAAATTAATAGTAAACTTGTAGCTAGAAGATATGACAAATGGCTATTTCTTCCTCCTCAGGATATAGTCAAACGTTTCAAAAGCGTAATACAGAGTACAATTCATTACTACCAAGGCTGCCAACAACGCTCTGATTTATATGAACTGTTATGGTTATACAAAAGATCATGTGCGTTAACACTAGCTCATCATCATAAATTTAAAAGTTGGCAGAAAGCCGTTCAAAAGTACGGTAAAGACCTAACTGTAGAATACAAAGGTAAAAACGGAAAATTCCTAACAGTTGATTGTTCGATTCCAAGTTTGGCAGGTGGGGGGCGCTTCAAAACCAAAGTACATCAAAACGCATTTCCACAAACAATGGAAAAGTCGTCATCTCAGCCGGGTAGAATTGTACCAAAAACTCTTTATGAAATGCAATCCGCAAGCGAACTCATGTGTCATATTCCAAACTGCCCTAACAAAGCAGAGGCTTGGCATCATGTGAAACACCGTAAAAAATTGAAAATAACCTCTGCATCTAAACAGATGCAAGTAGCTTTATTCGCGAAACAAATTCCAGTGTGCAAAAAGCATCATGTAATGATTCATAACGGTCAATACAACGGACCAAGCTTAATCAAACTTAAAGGTTACGTGGTTGGAGATTGGGATGACATTCCGTGTTAAGACGCACACTTAAACATTCTGAAATTATAAAACGCTATTAGGTCGTTTTGGTTAAAAGCTGTGTGCCGGGAAACTCGCTTGCACAGTTTGGAGTACAGCCAAATAGCTGAAAAGCTGTTTGATCTAAGTACTATTTATTGACAGATCGAAATTTTAATACAACTTTTTTTGATCCTGCTGGTGGTGGAGATCCTGTTTTGTATCAACATTTATTTTGGTTTTTTGGTCATCCTGAAGTTTATATCTTAATTTTACCAGGGTTTGGTATGATTAGTCATATTGTATCCACGTTTTCTAGAAAAACTGTTTTTGGATTGTTAGGTATGATTTATGCCATGCTTTCTATTGGTATTTTAGGTTTTATTGTATGGGCTCATCATATGGCGCGCGTGAACGTTGCATCACGGAAAAAATCTGTTCGGTTTTATGATTTTAGGAAGGACTCACTGCTGTACATAAAGTGTATGGTAGCAAAGCAAGAGTTCAAAGGGACGAAATTCATCTGGGATCATATCCAGGGTAAGTTTTCAGCTACCGTACTGAGGATCGAACAAGTCCCCATCCTGAATAACTGCAGGGTTAAGAAAATGAAGGTTAGAATCAAGGGTTCGTGTGCGACCGTGTTAGTGTTATTTAAATCTTTCTTAAGTGTAAATAACCCGAGCATTCTATTCAATAAGGGCTTTTATACATGTGGATTGTCCATCCGAACATTGAATAGACTATTAATAAAGGTACTTTGTACTAATTATTTGAAAATGGTTACCGACCCTAAGCAGTTAAGTACTTCTCCGTCTTGTATAAGTCACGTCATGCCCACAGCCTTAACAGGTTGCGGGACAAGGAGCTCCGTAATGTTTGGACACAAGCTTAAAGCTTGTAGAATTTCAACGGGAGCAGGAAAATTCGTACGTCAGCTATCTACCTCTTGCATTGATTTGTCTGAGGATTGGCTTACCAACGAATTACGGTCGCTAGGCCGCAATTCTCGTGAAAACAATATTGCAAAAGTTAACACAAATGTTAACTCTCTTCTAAGCTCGCCAGAGTTTTGGGTTTACTGCTATGAAAGCATCAAAAGTAATCCTGGCGCATTTTCTCCAGGAGGTAGTCCTGATGGTAGCGTAAATCTCTCAATGGATGGTATTGATTTAGACTATTTTAATTTGCTAGCAAAAAATATAAAATCGGGTCGTTTTCGTTTTGGTCCTATTAGAAAAACTATCATTACCAAACCTGGTGGAGGTAGCCGTTCTTTAGGAATCGCGGACAGTCGGGATAAAATTGTACAAAAAGGAATGGCTGTGATACTTGAACAAGTTGCTGATCACCAATTTCTTGATTGCAGTTTCGGATCACGTAGAGGTAAATCTGCTCACGATGCTTTATCGTACATTCGAAGGAAGGTTCCTTCTGGAATGTGGGCCATTGAGGGTGATATCAGTAAATGTTTTGATAACTTTGATCATAAAAGGCTCGTATCTCTCATTAAAAAGAAATACGTTAATCATCAAATCTTTTTGGATCTTTTATATAAGGCATTGAAAGTAAAAATTATTTCCGTCAATGGTTCCTTTATCAATAAGATAGGAACGCCACAGGGTTCCACTGTTAGCCCAATTTTATCTAATATTTACTTACACGAGCTCGACCTGTTTATTCGCGAGAGTTCGCATTTAGCGAAATTCAAGCTGAATAAAAGGAAGACGGCCCACCCGGTTCTTAAGAACTTTTTGAAGCTCAAGAAACACGAGGAATTGAAAGCCGAAAGTGTCCGAATTTCGAAAGGGAAAAAAAAGTACTGGTGTTTCTTACACAAACTCAGAGTAGCTAAATTAAAGGAAGCTGCTAAACTTAAAATTCCTCGAACAAAAATGAAGGGCTCCAATAGGCAAATAACTTACGTTCGTTATGTAGATGATTTTATTGTTTTTGTTTGGGGTACGAAAAATGATTGTCTTGAAATTAAAAAACTAGTAGGGAATTTTCTTAAATCTCAACTTGCCCTCGATTTATCAAAGGAAAAGACAAAAATTACGCATCTTAAGAAAGAGAAGGCGAAGTTTCTTGGTTTCGAATTATGGCAATCACCTTCGACGCTTATGTCCATTAAAAAGGATGTTAATCCGGCAGATGTGATGGATAAAAAAGGCAAAAACCTGAAATATCGTGCTGCAATTACGGCAGTTCCTCGCCTCCGAATTACATTTAGCATGAACTCTGTTCTTGTTAAACTTGTAGACAAGGGGCTTGTTCGTTACAAGGCTGGTAAATTTTTCCCCACTAGTTACAAGCCGGCTTTACAGTATAATATTCCTAATATTATTTTGTACCTGAAAACAGTGTTTCGGGGCCTCGCGAATTACTACGGATACTCTCATAATTGGTACGACGCTAAAACATTGTTCAATTATTTTGGCAAATTTTGTGTTGCGATGACTATCGCTCATAAAACTAAATCGAAAGTTCCTAAGGTTTTTGCAAAATTTGGGAACAATTTAGAGGTCACTGATGAAAAGGGAAAGATTATCACTAGTTTTGGCTCGTTATCTAATGCTGCTATAAAACGTAAATTCCAAAGCGATTTTCTTAATAACGAAGTCCGGCCGAGTGTCGAAAACCTTCTCTTTAAGCATTTAAAACTAGCAAAGATCCACTTCATACATTGGCCTTGTGTTATTTGTGGAAAACCTGCGGAAATGCATCACATTAAACACGTCCGCAAGGTTTTAAAAAAGAAGAACCCAAAAGCGTTTAATGCTTATTTAGAGGCAATGAGACTTGTTAACCGCAAAACTTTACCGGTTTGCAGGGAGCATCACCTTGAAATCCACAGTGGTAAGTATGATGGTACTTCTTTAAAAAAACTTTTCAAAACCTTTGAATCTAAGGGTGTTGGTTTCAATAAGTTGAAGGCAAAATTACTTATTGATAAAGCTTCTGGTAAAACGGAAGTATAAATAAAATATTGTTTAGAATTTTCTGGAGAGCTCAATGAGGGGAAACTTTCACGTTGAGTTCGGATAGAAGTTTTGTGCCTTACTTTGTTA
>Ga0209196_1001964_pt1 | contig 13650 bp, 9 predicted proteins | sample COGITO_mtgs_1105_5_FD_184801 | JGI IMG/M metagenome (GOLD analysis project Ga0209196, IMG submission 184801) | Pelagic marine microbial communities from North Sea - COGITO_mtgs_110509 (SPAdes) (version 2) | ecosystem: Environmental > Aquatic > Marine > Epipelagic ... | reverse complement strand
TATTAATGATAGAAGCAAACAGTATGCCATAAACTCTCTCATCTTGTAAGAAGTTGTTATGTTAAAAAATAAATACGTTTTACAAATAATTAAAGAGGGTATAAATACCCTCTTTAATTAATATCAAATATATAAGATATGCTTAGTATCCTGGATTTTGAACTAAATTAGGATTTGACAACAATGCTGTAAGTGGAATTGGGAATAAGTTTTTATTCGTATCTCCAACAGCTGCGGGGTCTTTAAACTCCCAGTCTTTTGTAAATTGACCAAATCTAATTAAATCGTTACGTCTAAAAAATTCAACATACAATTCTCTACCTCTTTCATCTATCATATCATCTAGACTTACAGATCCTAATGGTGTTGCATTTCTTATAACTCTTAACTCATTTACTTCAGCTAAAGCTCCACCGGAGTCACCACTTCTTAACATAGCTTCTGCTCTCATTAAGTGAGCATCAGCAAATCTAAAAATGATTTCATGACTTCTAAAAGAAGAAGAACCTGTTCCATCGAATGGGTGGTATTTAATAACTCTAATTGCCTGAGTTTCTGAACTATTAGTTAAACTAAAATCTCTTGTGAAATTTAAAGGATTTCCAGCTCTATCAGATAATGGTTGTCCAGTAGCTGAATATTGCTGCCCAATTAAAAATCCATAACCAATACCGAAGTTAGTATCTTCTGTGGCGGATGATGCATTTGGAACAAACCCTCTTCTTTCCTCTTGATTGTTTAGAGGAGTACCATCTTCTAAACCATAGTTCTCATTAGTATCTCCTTCAAATAAGTCATAGAACTCAGCTAAAGTAGAAAACCCATTCCATCCTCCTCCTCCGTTGTCTGGAGTAACGATGTTATAGTGCATTCCATTCCAAATTCTATTTCCAATACCAATTTCACCATACAAAACAGTTTCTGAATCAACAGATGGCAAAAAGATGTCAAAATATCCTGATTGAAGTGCAAAACCGCTAGCTTCAACTGCGTCTACAGCATTAATTACTTCTTGGTAATTAGGTGTTGCTCCAGTATAACGCTCGCTGTTTAAAATTAATTTAGCTTTTAAAAAGTTTGCTGCTGCTTTAGAAGCTGCCTTTGTTGCATTACTTGGTGAAGTATTTGGTAATACTGATATGGCTTCATTTAAATCATTTAAAATATATGCATAAGCTTCCGCTGGTGATAGAACAACAGGTGTTGATACTGGATCATCAGTTGCTTCTCTAAATGGATTTTGACCCCACATATCTAACACAAAGAACATATTAAAAGCTCTTAGAAACTTTGCTTCTGCAACTTGTTGTTGAGAAGAGTTACTTAATGGATCTATAATCTGCGTTGCAGCCAATACTTTAGAATTTAATTGATTCCAGGTACTTAATAAGAACCCGTGATCTACTTTCCAAGTATGATTGTGAAGTGAACGCCACAATCCATTATCTCCCCAGTCACTACCTCTTGTAGGAATTACCTGCTCATCAGTAGTTACTTCGTTTAAGGCAAAGAAATTTGCCTGATCTGTTAACATCCCCCATGTAGAAGAATATAACCCTGCTAAAGAAGCTTCTGAATCGGCTAAACCTGTAAAAGAAACATCTTGAATCACTGAATCTGTTGCTTCAAGTTCTAAATCTGAACATGATTGTAAAGCAACTATAGAAATAAGTGATAGTATAACTATATTTAAATTAAATTGTTTTTTCATTTTTATATTATTTTAAAATTTTGCGTTAACTCCAAAAGTAATTGTTGTAGGATTTGGATATGCTCCATAATCCATCCCAATAGAAGGTAAAGCACCTCCTGTTGCAGAATTTACTTCAGGATCTAATCCAGAATAATCAGTAGACAACCATAAGTTTTGTCCTGTTACAGAAAAAACCATAGATTTAAAGACTCCTTTTCCAGATAATGGCATATCATATGCTAAAGATAAATTTTGTAATCTCACAAAATCTCCTTTCTCCAAGAACCTTGTAGATGCAGCAGCTGACGCTCCTAACGCTTCTCCACTTGTTAATGTTTCTGGAGTTACATTTCTAGTTGTATTAAATGCCCCTGCTGTAAAGAAAGCATTTGCAGTGTTGTTATATACATAATGACCAAACTGACCACTAAAATAAGCAGACATTGACCATCTCTTGTAGTTAAGGTTAGTAGATAAACCTCCTGTTAAGTTAGGTAAAGCACTCTTACCTACAAAACTTTTGTCTTCGCTTATAATTGGCTGACCAGCATTATCATATCCATCAAACTGAAGTAAGTAGTAAGAGAATAATGGGTATCCTTCTTGTAATCTCATTGCAAAGGCCCCACTCAAACCAGGCCCGTTTACATCAGCAAAATCATATTGTCCTGAAAGGTTTTCAACCATGTTATCATTATATGCAACATTAAAGTTTGCAGACCAGTTGAAATCTTCACTTTGAACTAGATCATACCCTAATGAGAATTCAACCCCTTGGTTTACAATTTTAGAATCTGGAAGATTTCTAAATTTTTGATCTAATATGGCTGGTTGTGCTTCAGGAACTAAGAATAATAAATCCTTTGTTTCTTTTCTATACACATCAAGACTTCCTGATAATCTATCATTATTAAATCCAAAATCTAATCCTGTTGAATACTGGATTGTAGACTCCCACTTTAGATCATTTCCACCAAATGAAACAATTGCATTTCCACCTAAATTAATATCTCCACCGTCATTTGGATTTAATCCAGTCCAACGAGATCTATTCACGTAGTTACCATAACCTACTCCTTCTTGATTACCAGTAATACCAGCACTCAAACGAAGTTTTAAAGTAGACATATTGCTATCACTCATAAAGTCTTCTTCATTTAATTTCCATGCAAAAGCACCTGATGGGAAATACCCATATCTATTAGCTTCTGGAAAAGCAGAAGAACCATCAGCTCTTAATGTAGCTGTAAATAAGTACTTATCTGATAAAGTATAGTTAACTCTCCCAAAGAAAGATTGTAACTCAGTAGTATTGTCGTAAGTATCAACAGCTAGAGATCTAACTCCTGAAGTTGAAGTACTTGGAGAAAAAGTATTGGTAGTAAAATCTAATCCATCCCATCCTCTAACGATAACTCCAGATAAATTAGGAGCATAAGCGAATTGTTGATATTGATCAGTTATTTCACCCGAAATTCCAGTAACTACATCTTTCAATGTAGAACCCATCAAGTCCATATCTGTAGTTGAGAAACCCCATGCTCCAGAATACAATCCTGAACTTTGAAAACTTTGGTATGAAAAACCTCCTAATACTTCTAATTTAGAATCAGTATATTCTTTATTATATGTCAAAGTAGCTTCTAATAGTTCGTTTTTAACTTCTAACATATTGTAAGCACCTCTTCCATTTCCAGCTATACCACTTGATAGACCTAAAACATCTCCTGAAGTAATTGAAAAATTATCTGAATCTGATTGATCTAAACCTAAGGTAACTTTAGCTTTTAAGTTAGAAGTCAAATCATATTCTAAAGATAAGTTAGCTAAATATCTATTTGTATTTGTAATTCCTTGTGTGTACGCTAATAAGTTAGTAGGGTTAACCAAAGTACCTCCATCAAAATCTGGATCATTAGGCCATGTAGGATTCGCAGAAAAAGCCGCTCCTAATATATCTCCCCTGTAACCTGCGGTTCCACCTGTTGGAGCTAAATTATCATCAACTCGTGAAACAGAACCTTGGAAAGATAATTTAAGTTTGTCATTTAAAAACCTATGGTTAAGATTTAATCTTGCAGTAAGCCTCTCAAGGTTTGAATTTTCAACAATACCTGTTTGATTCCCAAATCCTAAAGTTGCAATATAAGATCCTTTGTCATGAGACTTGGAATAACTTAAGTTTTGATTATGAGATTGAGCTGTTCTAAAAATAACATCTTGCCAATCGGTTGACGAACCGTAATCGCTTCCAGCACCAACTGGTAAACCTAACCTAGCTCTTTCTGAAAGAAATTGACTTGAATTTAATAAATTGTAAGTATCTAGTGCCTTAGAAGAACTAACATTAGCTTGGTAATTAAATTCACCTTTCTTAGATCTTCCCGATTTAGTAGTTACAATAACAACTCCATTTGCTCCTCTAGACCCATAGATTGCAGTAGCTGAAGCATCTTTTAAGATACTGATGCTTTGAATATCATTAGGATTTAAAAAGTTAAGTGGATTTTTGGCTGGATTACCTCCAAGACCTATAACGTTAGCACCTGCTGTTGTTGCTCCTCCTGATAATGGAACTCCATCAACAACAAATAAAGGATTGTTATTAGAACGTACAGAGTTAGACCCTCTAATACGAATATTAACGCCAGCCCCAGGAGCACCACTTGTATTTGAGATTTGAACCCCAGCAGTTTTACCTTGTATTAATTGTTCTGGTGACGAAATAACACCTTTGTTAAAATCTTCTGCCTTAACAGAAGTAACTGCACCTGTAGCATCTTTTACAGATGTTGATCCATAACCAATAACAACAATCTCATCCAATTCAGTAGAGTCTTGTGTCATAGTCACGTTGATAACAGATTCAGAACCTACTGTTCTTTGCTCAGTTTTGTATCCAAGATAGTTGTAAACTAACACATCACCTTGTTTGGCGTTAATAGTGTAGTTTCCATCAAAATCTGTTTGGACTCCTGTTGTCGTACCTTGAATGGTAATACTAACACCTGGTAAACTACCATCTGCGTCAGAGACAACTCCCTTGATTGATTGACCATAAGTAATACTACCAACAAGTAGCATAATAATCAACAAAGGTTTTTTAAGTAAACTATTTTTCATAAAAGTTTAATTTTAATTAATAATGATTTGTTTTTTTATTTGAATTTTGAATATCATACAAATTTACACTTTCTTTAACAGTAAATGAAAAAATCTATTGATAATATTGCAAATTAACATTTTTATCCCCAAAAAAAAAGAATCTTTTAATAAAAAAAAACGAAAACGTTTTCGTTTTTTTTACCTAATAAACACTACAACTAATTAAATTTCTAACTTGCTGATTAAAAAAAACTTAACTGTTAATGTTTGTTACTGTTAATCTTAGTTTTTTTTAAATTTCTTTAATTTTTATGTTCCTAAACCAAACCTTGTCGCTGTGATCTTGAAGTCCAATGTGGCCAGAAGGATACTTTCCAAAACCTTCCCAATCTTTGAATTTTGAATTGGAAACCATAGTATCCCATTTTTCTCCTGATAAAGGAAATGAAATACTAGCTTTCCCATTCATAGTAATGGTTCCAATATTATCTTTTTGATTAATTTCTAAAACACAGTTATTCCATTCTCCTGCTGGATTTATGTGTTGAGCAGGATATCCAATTAAGTCATATAAAGAACCTGCTTTATGAATTCCGTTTCCAACAAAAGAGTCTGGATGTTTTTCATTGTCTAAAACTTGAATTTCTGGACCAGTCATATAAGCCTCAGAAAATTTTTCATCTTCATAAACCCCCCAAAATATTCCACTATTACCTGCTTCAGAAATTTTCCATTCCAATGACAAAATAAAATTCGTATATTTTTCTTTAGTGATGATGTTCTTTCCACCTACTTTACCTGGAGTAAATACCATAGCATCATCTTGAATGTTCCATTCTGGATAAATGTCTTCAGATAAGTACCCTCTCCAATTGTCTAAGGAACTCCCATCAAATAAAATTGTCCAATCACCATTATTTTCAGATAGAATTGATGATGCTGCCTGTTGTTTTACTTCAATTTTTTTTGGTTTTTTTTCTGCTTGGTTGCATCCTACAAATAAGCTAAGACTAACAATTATTACTATTTTTTTCATGTTAACACGTATTAAATTCCTAATATTTTTCGTAATTGATTTTCATCTTTATCTCCATCACTACCCGCAAAATCATCAAATCTTTTTGAGGTAGTTTCAATAATATGATTTTTTATAAAGTCTACACCTTCAATGGCACCTTGTTGAGGACTTTTTATCACACATTCCCATTCTAAAACTGCCCAAACATCACAGCCATATTCAGTTAGTTTAGAAAATACTTGTTTAAAATCTACTTGACCGTCTCCTGGAGACCTATATCTTCCGGCTCTATTTTTCCAATCATTATATCCTCCAAAAGTTCCTTTTTTCCCACTAGGATTAAACTCGGCATCTTTCACATGAAAAGCTTTTATGAATTGGTGGTAGTGATCTATATATTTTAAATAATCTAATTGTTGCAAAACGAAATGAGATGGATCATATAAAATATTAACTCTTTTGTGATTCCCTGTTGCTTCAAGGAATCTTTCAAAAGTATCTCCATCATGAATATCCTCAACAGGATGCACTTCATAACAAACATCTACTCCTTGACTGTCAAATGTATCTAAAATTGGCAGCCATCTTGTTGCCAATTCTTTAAATCCTGTTTCTACAAGTCCATTAGGTTGTTGCGGCCAAGGATGAACCATAGGCCACAATAAAGAACCTGAAAAAGTAGCATGTGTTTTTAACCCTAATCGTCTACTAACCATAGCAGCTTTTTTCATTTGATCAATAGCCCATTCCGTTCTTTTCTTAGGTTTTCTATGTAGCTCTTTTGGAACAAATACGTCAAACATCAAATCATGAGCAGAGTGAACCGCCACTAACTGCCCTTGGATATGAGTTGATAATTCTGTTATTTCTAAACCAAAAGAATTTATTTTTCCCTTAAATTCATCACAATATGTTTGACTTTCTGATGCGATGTCTAGATCAATAATACTCTTGTCTAGTGTCGGTATTTGAATGCCAATATATCCAAGTTCTTTAGCCCATTTACACAACCCCTCTAACGAATTAAACGGGGCTTTATCATCCATAAATTGTGCTAAAAAAACAGCTGGTCCTTTAATAGTTTTCATGTTTTTTGTTAAAAATTTAAACGTTATAAAGTATAGTTTTCATCAATAGCAATCCAACTATTTCCTTTTTTGTGTGACGAGACTGCTTTTTCGATAAAACTCATCCCTCTTACACCATCAATAATAGTTGGAAACTCCCCAATATTATAGGGCTCATTAGATATAGCTCTAGCCACCCCTTTGTATATGTTACCCATGGCATCAAAAATTCCTTCTGGATGTCCTGGAGGTAATTTTGTTCCATCTAGAGATAGTTTGCTATTATATTCATGTCCAGGTTTTAATACTTGTAACGGCTTACCTTCTTCCATTAAATATAGATAATTTGGGTTTTCTTGCTCCCATTTAAGCCCTGCCTTATCTCCATATACTTTTACAACAAAACTATTTTCCTCTCCAGTGGCAATTTGGCTTGCACAAATAACTCCTTTAACATTATTAGAACATCTTAACAAAATAGTACCGTCTACGTCCATAGGATTATCATCGTATACATGATTTAAGTCTGCTAAAATAGTTTCAATTTTTACTCCTGAAACATATTCTAGCATGTCAAAAGCGTGAGTTCCAATATCTCCAATACAACAGCTTATCCCTGATTTATCGGGATTTAATCGCCAAGTTGTTTTTCTTTTTTCCACATCATGTATAATCGGATTAATCCAACCTTGGTAATACTGGGCATCAATTTTTTGAACCTTTCCTATAGCACCACTTTTAACCATTTCACGCATTTGACGTATCATAGGATACCCAGTGTAAGTGTAGGTTACTGCAAAAATAGTTTTCTTATCTAGTGAGATAGTGTATAACTCTTGAGCTTCCTTATAGGAAGTGGTTAAAGGTTTTTCGCAAATGACATGAAACCCATTTTCCAACAATTTTTTAGCCATTGGAAAATGCAAAAAATTAGGTGTTAAAACAGAAATCACTTGCATTCGCTGATCTTTAGGTAGAAGAAGCTCTTGCTCAATTAGTGTTTCAAAATCTATATAAATTCTATCTTCTGGCAACCCTATTTTATTGGCAAAATCAATGTTCTCATCCCAAATAGGATTAAAGACCCCTCCAACAATTTGATATTTATCAAACATAGAAGAAGCTATTCGGTGTAAAACCCCAATCAAAGAATTACCACCACCACCAAGTATACCTAGTCTTATTTTAGAACTACTCATTACTTTTTTATGCTTTGTATTCTACTTTTTCGTTTTTAAATAATAGTGCAAAAATGACCATCACCACTATTGCAAATACTGCTGGGAAAATCCAAATTTCCTGCCAACTATGAGAGCCGTCAGCTGTCAGGTTTTGATCTACAATTTTTCCTGCAATCCAAAATCCTGCAAGCATTCCGACACCATAAGTAGCTAATGTAATTAAACCTTGAGCAGCACTTTTAACTTTTTCTCCAGCTTTGGCGTCTGTATATATTTGACCAGATACAAAAAAGAAATCATAACAAATTCCATGCAAAGCTATTCCAGTAATTAGCATAAAGAATAAATCACCATTGTTACCATAAGCAAATAATGTATATCGAATTCCCCAAGCTAACATTCCAAATAGGATGGTTTTTTTAAATCCGTATTTTTTAAAGAAAAAAGGAAGTAATAACATAAATCCAACCTCAGAAATTTGACCTAGTGTCATTAATCCAGCGGGACCTATTTCTAGATTAGATAACGATAATGACGCTCCTATTTCTCCTAAAAACTGTCCAGCATGCTGATAATAAAATGCAAGAGGCACACATATTAAGACTGATGACAAAAAGAAAACTAAAAAATTTCGGTCTTTCAATAATTTTAATGCGTCTAGCCCAAGAATATCTGAAATAGTTACTTTTTCGTTTTTATTTACAGAGGGTGGTGTACTTGGTAATGTAAAACTAAAAATACCCAAAATTGCAGAAACTATAGCTGTCATTAAAAAAGTATTCTTTAATGCTCCATTAGCAATATTTTCGGCAGAATCCCAATTAAAAATTAAACTAATAAATAAAAATCCAACCAAAATCCAGCCAACTGTACCCCATACTCTTATTTTTGGAAATTGTTTTGCTGGATCAGACATTTGATTAAATGAGACAGAATTAACCAAAGCTAATGTTGGCATATAAGCAATCATATACCCTAAAACGTAGGGATAAAAAACTGAAAATTCAGTAGCTTGATACATTAAATACATTAAAACAGCTCCTATAATATGAAGAACTCCAAGAATTTTTTCAGCATTAAAAAAACGATCTGCTATCAAGCCAATAATAAAAGGAGCTATGATTGCACCCCAAGATTGAGTTGAATAAGCCATTGCAATTTCTCCACCGGTAGCTTTCAAAGTATTGGGTAGATTATATCCCCAGTGTAACAAACCATCCTCCCCAAATAAAGAATTCGAGAAACATCATAAAGGAGAGTTGAAATTGGATTGATTTTTTCATAATTAAATGATTTTATGGTGTTATTATCTAGTTTTTTATTATTCCAAATTACTTGCTGATTTTACCAACAAATCTCGTGTAGCTATAATTCCATCTCTCTCATTTAGCCTTTCTCCTTCGTATTCTACTCCAATAAAACCTGTATATTTAGCATCTTTAACTATTTGTAACATTTTTACATAATCAATGGTAGTTTCATTACCAGCCTCATCAAAATCATACGATTTAGCACTTACAGCCATAGCTGCAGTCATCATCATTTTTGTTCCTTCATATTTATCTGGATAAACTTCAGCACAATCTCCCCAATTTTCATTTGCATCTTTTCTTCTCACACACCAATTACCAAAATCAGGCAGCGTTCCACAATTTTCCATATTTACAACTTTAATTGCAGCCATCAACTCGACAGGATTAGATGACAACCATCCATGGTTTTCACAAAGTACATTGATATTTTTTGTTGCAGCATATTCAGACAACTTTCTTAACCCATCCACAACAGTAGTTTTCCAAATTTCTGGATCATTTGTACCAAAAGTATTTACACGGATTGAATGACATCCTAATTTTGAAGCAGCATCAACCCATTTTTTATGATTTTCTACTGCTTGGTTTCTCTTATTTTCATCAGGATCAGCCAAATCTCCTTCATCATCAACCATAATCAGAATATTTTGCATAGATTCTTTTTTACTAATTTTATTTAATGAATCTATTACAACATCAAACCCTAATTCTTCAATTTCATATTTATAAAGCTGACTTACATACTCTAACCCTTCAAAACCCATTTCTTTTGCTTGTGATGCAAAATGAAAAGGTGAGTTCTTTTTTTCTTCAACATATCTGTGAAGTGACCATTGAGCAAGTGATAACTTAAAAAAGGCTCCTTCATTAGAATGTACTTTTTCTGAGGGAATTGTTTGCTTTTTTTTACCAGTCTTACAACTGGATGTTGAAACACCTATAATAAATAGTACAATAAAAATTGATTTTGAGATACTAATTGAATTCATGTTATTTATATAATTTGTGTCATTTTAGGAGGCTCAAAGTATAACATCATACTCAAAATTATGTGTACAATTGTTCAGTGAAAAATTTTAAACAAATTTAAACGCTACTGATTGATTTTTTTCGATAGGCTACAGGAGTACATTTTTCTTGTTTTTTAAACATGGTAGCAAAATATTGACTTGTTGAAAAACCACATTGATATGCAACATCTGAAATATTCATTTCTGGATGTTCAAGTAATAGTTGTTTAGACATTTCTAAGCGCTTTAGCATCAAATATTTCATTGGTGTCAAATTTGTTAGTTGCCTACAATGAAATGTGAAACGAGTTAAACCAACTCCTGAAGATTTTGCCATCTTTTCTACGGTCCAATTCTCAGATAAATTAACATTTAACTCTTTTAAAAATAGCTGAACACTCCTTGAGCTATCCATTAACTTTTCATCTAATTGAACCTCTTCTACCGCAACTAAATCTAGAATAAACAACAATAAGTTATTAACCAATAATCGGATTTTTGAAGCATTACTGCCTTGATTATCAGAATCTACAGCTTTCCCAATGCGCTGAAAACAATCCAAAATCCGTTTATCTGCCTTCCAACAAAATTTTTCATTCTGACGTAAAATATTTGTTAGTTTTTCTAAATCTTTTGGTGCTAAAATTATCCAATCTGGCCATGACCAATTTTGGTGAGGTCTACGAACATTTAAGTCTAGAATGATCCAATAGAATTTTCCCATACCAATAACAGGACCTCCCACCTTATGAACCTCCCAGGGCCTTGTAACAGTTAAATTATTAGGAAGCAATTCTAATGTTTGATTTTCTTGAGAATACGGCATAGAGCCAGATTCTAAAAAATGAATTTCTATGCCTTCGTTTCTATGCCAGTCTAGCCCCCAATCTTGAGGCTCATTTGCATCCCAGTACCCAATACTATTTAGACCAATAGTGTCTTCTGTTAGTCTATTCCCAGGGTAAGTGTGCCTTGCTAAAGCGTTAAATTTTAGTTTTTTCCTACCAACAGCCTCAACTAATGGTATACAAGTATCTGCATGATACTCTACACCGTTTTCTTTAAAAGGAGATATATTTTGTATATTTATTTTCACTGAAAAATTTTGAACATAAAAAAAACGCAAATTAATTAATTTGGCTTAGAAATGTGTAATTTTATAGGTATAAAATTCAGAATTTTGTAATTAAACTTCTCAAAAATTTTAATAAATGAACAATAACAAGGAAAAAATAGAGGATATACAATTTGATGCTATTGTAGTAGGTACTGGAATTTCTGGTGGATGGGCAGCAAAAGAACTTTGTGAACAAGGCCTTAAAACACTTGTCCTAGAAAGAGGTAGAATGGTAAAGCATATAGAGGACTACACCACTGCACACCTTGATCCTTGGGATTTGCCAAATGGTGGAAAGACTACACAAGAAATAATAGATAGGAAGCCTAAACAAAACCGAACTGGCTACACAACACAACCAGCAAGAGAACATTTTTTTGTTGACGACGTAAAGCATCCATATAATGAAGAAAGAAGATTTGATTGGATGAGAGGATATCATGTTGGAGGAAGGTCTTTAATGTGGGGAAGACAAAGTTATAGATTAAGTGATTTAGACTTTGAAGCTAATAAAAAAGATGGCATTGCTGTTGATTGGCCTGTCCGCTACAAAGAAATAGAACCTTGGTATGATAAAGTTGAAGAATATATTGGTGTTAGTGGACAGAATTTAGGGCTAAAACATTTTCCAGATCAGAAACTTCTTAAACCAATGGAGTTAAATTGTGTTGAAGAACATTTACAAGATAAAATTTCAGAAAAATTTGATGATAATAGATTGTTAACGATCGGAAGAACAGCTCACATTACAGAAGGTACAAAAGAAGGTTTGGGCAGAGGTACTTGTCAATACAGAAGTAGGTGTATGAGAGGTTGTCCTTATGGCGCCTATTTTAGCAGCAACTCTTCAACTCTTCCAGCAGCAGAGGTTACTGGAAATATGACATTACGACCAAATTCTATTGTTCATGAGGTTATCTATGATGATGTTACAAAACAAGCTACAGGCGTTCGTGTAATAGACGCAGAGACTAAAGAAAGCTATGTTTTTAATGCAAAGGTTATCTTTTTATGTGCATCAGCTATTGCCTCAGCCTCAATTTTACTACAATCAAAGTCTGAAAGATTTCCAAATGGTTTAGGAAATGATAGTGGTGAAATAGGACATAATATTATGGATCACCATTTTCAAGTTGGAGCTTCGGCAGTAGCTGAGGGGTATGATGACAAATATGTAAAAGGAAGAAGACCAAATGGTATTTATATCCCTAGATTTAGGAATGTTGATAAGAAAACAAAAATGAAAAATTTCATTAGAGGCTATGGTTATCAAGGTGGAGCCAGTAGAAGTGATGCATCAGAATTAGTTGCTGAATTAAAATATGGACCAAAGTTATCTGAAGCAATCTTAAAACCTGGGCAATGGAATGTAAATTTATTAGCCTTTGGAGAGACTTTACCTGATCATAGCAATAAATTATTTCTTGACTACAGTAAAAAAGACGAGTGGGGTCTTCCAACCGTTACTTTTGATGCAGATTTTGGTGAAAATGAAATGAAAATGAGAGTAGATATGCAAGAGCAAGCTATTGAAATGTTAAAAGCTGCAGGTTATAAAAATGTAAAAGGATATGATCATGAATCATCTAGAGCTATGGGGTTAGGTATTCATGAAATGGGTACTGCTAGAATGGGTAAAGATCCAAAAACATCTGTTTTAAACAAATACAATCAAATACATGCTTGTACTAATGTATATGTAACAGATGGAGCTTTTATGACTTCTTCGGGTTGTCAAAACCCTTCATTAACATATATGGCTTTTACAGCCAGAGCAGCACATCATGCTGTTAAAAACTTAAAAAAGAACGCTTAATAGATAGATATATGAAACGAAGAGACGCATTAAAAAACATAGGGCTTGCTGCTGGTTTTGCCGCTATTACACCAAGTATTTTTAGTATGTTGCAAAGTTGTACAAGCAATACTGAAACATGGATACCAAACTATCTAACTTCTGATGAAAAAGTAGCAGTAACAAACTTAGTGGATATCATCATACCAAAAACAGCCACTACTCCAGCTGCAACAGAAGTAGGTGTCCCTCAATTTATTGATAACTATATTCTTGAAGTTTTGAAAATAAAGGATCAAGAAATAACTAGAGCTGCCTTTAATAAAATAATTACTCTTTTAAAGCCAGATT
>Ga0209196_1001959_pt1 | contig 13678 bp, 9 predicted proteins | sample COGITO_mtgs_1105_5_FD_184801 | JGI IMG/M metagenome (GOLD analysis project Ga0209196, IMG submission 184801) | Pelagic marine microbial communities from North Sea - COGITO_mtgs_110509 (SPAdes) (version 2) | ecosystem: Environmental > Aquatic > Marine > Epipelagic ... | reverse complement strand
CCTTTTTCGTTTTTTTTATACGCCTTGGCTCAAGGGAGTTCAAGAACAAGATGCATTTACAGGAAAGATGAATTATACGGTACACAACCAAACCATTGATCTCGGCAACGGGCGCGAGATCACCCTCGAAACTGGCAAGCTTGCAAAGCAAGCGCACGGTTCAGTCGTCGTACGATGCGGCGACACAATGCTGCTGGCAACGGCAGTATCATCGCACGAAGTGCGCGATGACATGGATTTTTTACCCCTTACGGTGGATTATCGCGAGAAGTATGCTGCGGCGGGTCGATTCCCCGGCGGTTTCTTCAAACGTGAGGCACGCCCTTCTGATACGGAAGTGCTGGTCATGCGACTCGTAGATCGGGCGCTTCGCCCCACATTTCCGTCTGATTACCACGCGGGAACCCAAGTCATGATTCAATTGATGTCAGCGGATGCTGAAGTTTTGCCCGACAGCCTGGCTGGTTTGGCCGCTTCTGCGTGTTTGGCTGTCAGCGATATTCCATTTGATGGTCCCATTTCGGAGGTGCGTGTTGCACGAATCGATGGAGCATTTGTCATCAACCCACACCGCACAGAATTAGAGAGCGCGGACATGGATATGATGGTTGCGGGAAGCATGGATAGCATTGTCATGGTGGAGGGCGAGATGTCTGAGGTGAGCGAAGACGAGATGGTGGATGCCATCGAAGCTGCGCACAAGGCAATTCAAGCACAATGTGAAGCGCAAATTGCGCTGGCGAAAAGCACAGGACATTATGGTGTTCAGCGAGAGTATTCGCATGAGAACCACGATGAAGATTTGCGGTCGCGTGTCAATGAAGCACTGACCGAACCATTCTACAAAGCGGCACAGGTCGGTAAGTCGAAAGAAGAACGCAAAGCTTCTTTCAAGGCCATCAAAGACTCCTTCATGGAGACGCTCTCCGATGAGGAGCGAAATGAAAAGGCTTTCATGTTGCGTCAGTACATCAGTGCGGTGCAGAAGAAGGCCATCCGAGATTTGTTGCTCAATGAAGAAACTCGTTTGGATGGGCGCAAGCCAACAGATATCCGTTCGATTTGGACGGAAGTGGATTACTTGCCCGGAACGCATGGCAGCTCGATTTTCACCCGAGGAGAGACTCAATCGTTGACGACGCTTACGTTGGGGACCAAATTGGACGAGCAGCTCATCGATGGCGCGTTGGTTCGCAAGACGGAGAAATTCCTTTTGCATTACAACTTCCCACCATTTTCGACAGGTGAAGAGCGGCCTTTGCGCGGCACAAGCCGTCGAGAGGTAGGACATGGTAACCTCGCGTTGCGCGCCCTCAAACCAATTTTACCTGCGGTCGAAGATTGTCCATACACCATTCGATTGGTGAGTGAAATTTTGGAATCAAATGGTTCGTCATCCATGGCAACCGTATGTGCTGGAACCCTGGCCTTGATGGATGGAGGTATTCCAATCAAGGCGCCAGTTTCAGGAATCGCAATGGGGCTTATCACCGATAAAGAATCGGGCAAATATGTCGTCCTATCTGATATCCTTGGGGATGAAGATCATTTAGGTGATATGGACTTTAAAGTCACTGGAACGGAGAAAGGCATCACTGCCTGCCAAATGGACATCAAAATCAAAGGTTTGAGTTTCCAACAATTGCGCGAAGCATTGGAGCAAGCCCGAGAAGGACGTCACCACATCCGTCGTGAAATGTTGCACAGCCTTTCCGAGCCTCGCGCCGATTACAAGGACCACGCACCACGGATTGTGGCGTTGCAAGTACCGGGCGAATCCATTGGACCAATTATCGGTCCAGGCGGCAAGATTATTCAGGAGATTCAGGCAGATACGGAAACCGTCATCAGCATTGAAGATGTGGACGGCAAGGGAATCGTGGAAATTTCAGCATCCAATAAGTCAGCAATTGAAGCTGCTGTTGCAAAAATTAAGGCCATCGCATTCCCGCCAACTGTTGAAATTGGCGAAGAATATGAGGGCAAGGTAAAGAGCATCATGCCTTACGGGGCTTTTGTTGAAGTCATCCCAGGTCAAGACGGTTTGCTCCACGTTTCTGAATTGGATTGGAAGCGCGTTGATCGCGTGGAAGACATCCTGAAAGAAGGCGAGGTCGTGAAGTTTAAGGTTGTTGGACGAGACGACAAGACAGGGAAAATCAAATTAAGCCGAAAGGTGCTGATGCCAAAGCCAGAGGGATATGTTGAGCGTCCTGAGCGATCACGCGGAGACCGTGGAGACCGCGGAGATCGTGGACGTGACCCGCGCAGTGATCGCGGTCGGGACCGTGGTCCACGAGGAGATCAACAGTCTTCTTCTGACTCAGAGTAACCTTTCTGATTGTTGCGAGTATAAAAGAATCGAGAACCAATAACTAAAGCACCCAATAAATGAGGCAGCTGAAAATTACAAAACAGGTAACCAACCGCGAGACCGCATCGTTGGATAAGTACCTGCAGGAAATTGGTCGTGTAGACTTGATCACCGCCGAGGAGGAGGTTGAGTTGGCACGCAGGATCAAAAAGGGCGATCAAGTTGCTCTTGAGAAATTGACCAAGGCCAACCTTCGTTTTGTGGTTTCCGTTTCAAAACAATATCAAAATCAAGGGCTTTCATTGCCTGATTTAATCAATGAGGGCAACCTCGGATTGATCAAAGCAGCGCAGCGCTTCGATGAGACGCGTGGGTTTAAGTTTATCTCTTATGCGGTATGGTGGATTCGTCAAAGTATCCTTCAGGCACTCGCGGAGCAGAGCCGAATTGTCCGATTGCCGTTGAACAAGATTGGTTCAATTAACAAAATCAATAAGGCATTTGCTCGTTTGGAGCAGGAGTTTGAGCGGCCTCCAACGGCTGCTGAACTGGCAGAGACATTGGATATGACGCTGGACGAAGTGAAGCAAAGCATGAAGAATGCAGGGCGACACGTTTCCATGGATGCACCATTGAAGGATGGTGATGAGTCATCGAGTAATATGTACGATGTCATGCGAACGGGGGACACGCCATCGCCGGATACCGACTTAATGACCGAGTCTTTGCGGAAAGAAATCGAACGTTCATTGCGCACGTTGACACCGCGTGAGGGCGATGTGATTCGCCTGTACTTCGGTTTGAACGGAGAGCATCCCATGACCCTTGAAGAGATTGGAGAGCGATTTGATTTGACACGTGAGCGTGTCCGTCAAATCAAGGAAAAAGCAATCCGACGGTTGAAGCATACGAGTAGAAGCCGAATTCTCAAGAGTTACTTGGGATAAAAGCTTCAGTAAACGACTGAATTGAAAAGCCATGCCATCCAAGAGTGATTGGCATGGCTTTTTGCTTGACCACCTCAAGACAATTATCTGTGTCTGGTTTCGTTTTCGTCTCAAACAGCTTCATCTTTGCGAACGATGCGTGTTTCCTTAAAAAAATTCTTGAATCCAAGATTGAGCCGCCTTTCGGAATTGGTTGGCTACACCATGGTTTTATGCATGCTCAGTTGCATGGTTTTTGGTTCAGGTTGCGGGAAGGTGAGGTACTCAGACGATTCCAGCTTGACCTTGGAATTTTCAGCAGACACCATACTTTTTGACACGGTCTTTACGACCATTGGTTCTGTCACGTTGCCCTTGAAGGTGTTCAACCCCAATGGGAGTGCTGTTCTTATTGATGAAATAGAAGTGCTCGAAGGTCTTGATTCGCCTTTTCGCATCAATGTGGATGGGGCAGTGGGGCCCACAGTCACAGATTGGCCTTTGCTTGCCAATGATAGTTTGTGGATTTTTATTGAGGTGACCGTTGACCCAACCCAAGGGAGTACACCCTTTGTCATCGAAGATTACATTCGATTTGTGACCAATGGCAATGAGCAGTTGGTCACATTGGCGGCTTGGGGCCAAAACGCTCATTTCCATGGCGGATTGAATGAGATTACGGTGCTGCCTTCATGCGATGAGACCTGGGCTTCTGATTTGCCTCACGTGATTTATGGCATCGTTGAGGTGGAACCTGGATGCTCTTTGACCATATTGCCGGGAACGCAGGTGCATGTGCACGATGGAGGTGGTCTATTGGTTTACCAGTCCACCTTAAATGTTTCGGGTCAACTGGGTCAGGAAGTTGTCTTTCAAGGCGATCGATTGGATGAAAATTATGAGGCATATGCCGGCCAATGGGGCATAGAGTTGAATTTTGAATTTGAAACGGAATATGGAATTGAGGAAGTCACGGCACAACGTGGTGGGATATGGTTGTTTGGTGGCGTGGAATGCGAGATTCGCCATGCGATTTTAAAAAATGGCACCATTGGTTTGCAAGTGGACACTGCGGGCACCTCCAATTCGGCGGCATTGACGATACAGAATACACAGATTTACAACATGAGTGCTATTGGTATGCTGGCTCAAGGAGCAACAATAGACGGTTATAACAATCTGTTTTATGATTGTGGTCAAACGACAGCGGCGTTCACCTTAGGGGGGACTTACCGAATGGACCACTGTTCATTTGTAAATTATTGGTCCGAAGGAGTACGTCAGGCGCCTTCGGTGCTCATGACGGATTGGTACGAAGATGTCAATGGTCAAATCCAGCAGCGAAGTTTTGACGGGAGCTTGTTCAACAATTGTATTTTTTGGGGCAACAACCATTCGCTGACCGATTTCGATGAGTTTGTCGTGAGCATGAACAATCCTCCGGTCAATCCTATAATTCGGTATAGTGCCGTCGATGTTCAGGACATTGAGTTTCCCCTTTCAATTCTGGAAAATTGCACAGTGGACCAAGTACCTCCATTTGCATCCGTCACGTCGAGGGATTTTCACATCGATTCCAATAATGCCCTTTGGGATGGTTCTTTCGGTCAATTTTCAATTCCAGTCGATCTAGACGGAAATCCAAGAATCATCGGCAATCCTGATAAAGGATGCTACGAACGTCAGTTTTAGGCGGGTCGAAACGAAACTTTTGGAGGCCTCTCAGCGTAAGGGGGCACAATGATGACCACAGGAATCCTTGATGCGCTTATGCGGCTATTTGCCCTTTTTGCCTCTGGCAGGAGTGCAAGGGAGGCGATGTTGGGTCGTCAAGCGGCGAGTAGGTACCTGCTTGGAAGGCTTTCAAGGGCGGTTACAGAGGATTATCTGAAGCGATATGATGTCGCCCTGGAGAAATTGAATCGCAAGATGCCACAGGCTTTGGATGAAACATGTTTAGCCAAACGTAAGTCGAAACTATCGGTCAAATTATTAGTGCTTTGCAACCAATTGAAAGGTGAGTTAACCGCCAAAGATCGGTTGGTCGTATTCATTCGCTTGGCCGAATTGGCCAAGGCTACGGGCACAATCGACGATTCGGATAGCTTTTTGACCGTATTAGGAAGTGCCCTGCATCTGGCAGAATCGGATGCAAAGGATTTGACTCAATTTGCAAAGTTGGAGTCGCGTGATGAGGCCTTGCCATACGCAATGACAGGTGGTGCCATTTTATCCGCACAAGTAGGTGCAGATCATGATGATCAACCTCTTTTGGTTTGTAGTGTATCGATCGAGGGCTTGTTTTTCATAAAGGATGTGGACCGAGGCGATTTGCGTTTGAATGGTGTGCCCATTGTGCGGGGTTGTTGCTTGCCAATGACCCAAGGCAGTGTCATAAAAGATGCGAGTGGTCACGCACTATTCTTCAGTGATATTCTACTTCAGGCCGCGGTCTATACGGCACGTCCTGATCGAATCTCATTCCAAGTGGAGGATGTGGCGCATTTCTTTCGCTATCCCCATGAATCTGCGTTGAAACCGATTTCAATTGCGGCCTCTGATGGTCAATTGATTGGGATTATGGGTTCAAGCGGTTCTGGAAAATCAACATTGCTTAACATCTTGAATGGATCACAGGCTCCGAGTTTTGGTCGGATCCTCCTCAACGGGCGAGACATTTACCAGGATGATAGCTTTTCCTCTGGTCTCATCGGTCACATTGCACAGGATGATGTTTTGATCTCGGAGCTTACAGTCCAGGATAATTTGCGGTATAGCGCTGCCTTGAGTTTAGGAGATTTGGACAAGTCCGAGCTACACGCTGCAGTCGACAATACCTTACGTAGCCTGGGGCTTTGGGATATTCGGGATTTACGAGTGGGCTCCGTAATGGATAAAACGATCTCCGGAGGACAGCGCAAGCGATTGAACATTGCATTGGAGCTCATCCGCGAGCCCGCGGTATTATTTGTGGATGAACCAACGAGCGGATTATCGAGCCGAGATAGCGAACAAATTATGGATCTGCTCAAAGAGTTAACGCTGAAAGGCAAGTTGATTTTTGTGGTCATCCACCAGCCGAGTTCGGATATTTTCAAGCTGTTCGATCATCTATTGATGTTGGACACAGGCGGCTACCCGGTTTTTCAAGGCAATCCTTTAATGAGTTTGGCATATTTCAAACAGCTTTCGAACCAGGTGCAATCGAATGATTTGGTTTGCCGTGATTGTGGTACAGTAAATCCAGAATCAATTTTCGACATCATTGAATCGTGTATGGTGGATGAATATGGTCAGGTGACTTCAAATCGGCGGGTTTCTCCAGAAGAATGGTTCGATTTTTACAATGTTTTGATCGCCAATAGTACGAAGGCGGATGAATCGGTGAGAGAGATGCCTACTACTTCGGATTCACCTTCTTGGTCATCCCAGTGGAGGACCTTTTGGCAACGGGACTTCAGATCCAAAAGGAGCAATCGGCAGTACGTGTTGATGAACCTGCTGCAAGCTCCGCTCTTGGCTATATTCCTTGCAACCTTTACTCGTTTTCAAGACGGTGCTGCAGGTTACAGTTATCGATTGAGTGAGAATTTACCGCAATTCTTATTCATTTCTGTCATCGTCTCTCTGTTCTTGGGACTTAGTTTCAGTGCGGAAGAAATCTTTCGGGACCGACCGTTATTGAAACGAGAGCGGTTTTTAAAACTCAATTGGAATGCTTATTTGACATCCAAGATTGCCTTGATGTTTAGTCTTTCGGCGTTACAGAGCTTCATGTATTCGTCGATTTCTATTTTGATCTTAGAAATTCCAAATGCATTTGGCACGCTGTTCTGGACACTCTTCAGCTTGAGTGCCTTCGCCAATTTATTGGGACTGAACCTCTCTTCGGCGATGCGATCCGCGAAGACCATCTATGTTATGATTCCATTGTTGATCATCCCTCAGATTATTTTTGGAGGCGCAATCATACGATTTGATCGATTCAATCCGGTCTTTACTGAAGTGGACCGCGTTCCATGGGTCGGAAACATAATGGCCTCTCGATGGGGATTTGAAAGCATAGCCGTGGACCTCAGTCGAAACAATGCCGCGGTTCAACCATTCATCGAATGCGAGGATCGTCTGGAACGCTCAGCTTGGCGCCGTGATTTTTGGTTCAAGTCCTTTCAATCGATTGACGATGTCGCATCCCGTTCCAAAGAATGGGAGGGGGCCATGCAGGAGTTGGAGTCATGGAACCATTCCACGGATTCAATTCGCGACGCGGAGCAACTGCGCATAGCTTTCAGGGAGGAGTACAAAAAAGCTTTTCACGAGCGTGACTCCTTAAGAACGCAACTTGCACGAGAGCAAGATCTGAAAGCATTGAAAGATTGTCATCAAAATGAATCCTTGCATTCCTGGGTCATGCAAACTGATCGTACACGTCGAGTGTCCATGACCAGCAGGGGGCTGGTCCAGGAAACTTCATTCATTCATCAATTGCCACTGGGGCAACAGGCTTGGAATGCTCCGTTTTACGTGCCTTTTAAGAAGATCGGTCCTTGGACGCTTTCTACCCCTCTTTTCAATCGATTGATCCTATGGTCAATGATTTTGGTGATGTATTTAGCTTTGGTCAATCGACTCCCAGAGCGCTTGGGATGGGGCAAACGTCTTGATTGATTCAGGAAGCGGTGGCGATCAATCGGAAAGGAATGTCAATGATGGCATCGTAATCTTCCCCTGCTTCGAGCATGTCTTCATCTTCTTCTTCGTAATACCAATCGACACTCGCCGTAGGTGCAGCCTTTTCAATGCGTTTGAACAGGTCCATCAGGCATTTGCTGCTGCTTGTATTGAAGTATTCCAATTTGACAGAAATGCAAATTTCCTCATGATGTGATTGAATGCTTTGGTCAACCCAATCCAGCAATGGTTTGTAAAACTCAATTGAGTTCTCGGGGATGGAACGTCCCGAAAGTGACATGCTAATGGGGTCTATCGAAAACTTGACTTCCGGTGTCTTCGCTGTTCCTTCCAATAAAATGTCTGTCATTTTAGTGCTAATTTGGTTATGAAGATAACATTTTTTCGATTGCTATTGCTATTAACGAATTCAACAAACATTTGTCCTAGGCTTTTTCGAATCATTTCGTTTAAGCCAACTCCTCCACCTCCATGCTGACTGCGTTCTTGATGAGCAATTTTGTTGCGTTGTACGGTTCGGAGTTGATCGGCATCAATAGCATTGAGTTCTAAAAGTGTCTCTTGCAAGTATTTTTCTTGTTCGGTAGAGACGGCATTTTCGGTTCGAATCCACCAATGTGAGTCGTCGTTGGAAACGATCTCAAACGATACGTCCTTCTTGGGGGCTTTTGCATGGTGGTGCAAGTTTTGAAGCAGTTCAATTGCTACCCTTAGAATTCTTTTTTTGTTCAATGCCCCGGTGTCCAGCTGACTCAGCCGCTGCTCCATCCATTCCAAAATAAATACGGTCGAGGATTCTTCAATCGCACCTCGCCATCGAAACTCCAATCCGTTTTGGTGGGAGGCCTCGGAAAGAAAAGCCGCTCGCAACGGCCGCAAACCAATTTCAGAAGCATTTACCATCGACATAGCTCAAAGTAACGCGATAGAAACGAACTTAGCGAACCCTCACCTTAGGAGTAATGAGTAAAAACTTGTGGAAAAGCACCCCCGATTGGTTCGAGCCTTGGTTCAATACTCCGGAATATCATCTTTTGTATGGCCATCGTTCCGAGCTTGAAGCGATTGCTTTTGTTGAGAAATTGACGGAACATCATACGCTACTCACAAGGGAGCAAAGCATTCTAGACATCGGATGCGGAGCAGGAAGACATTCTGCAGCCATGGCTTCGAAGGGGCATACGGTCGTGGGAATGGACTTGAGTGCGCATAGCATCGCTAAGGCAAATGCCATGCATTCATCAACGGAATTGCGATTGCAATTCGTCCAGGGTGATATGCGAAAAATTGCATCGCAGTTTGCGCCGGATGCGTTTGAGGCTGTCACCATGTTGTTTACGAGTTTCGGTTACTTTGATAAGGAAGAGGAACACGAGCAAACGCTGCGAGGGGTTCGAACGGTGCTGCAGGCTCAAGGTCCTTTTATCCTGGATTTTTTAAACCTGCACCAGGTAAAGAATGTGTTGGTTCCGTTCGAGCGCATTATGAAAGGTGGGATTGAGTTCGAATTGAACCGTCGAATCGCAGATGGTTGGATTGAAAAATCCATTCAGTACATTGATTCTGAGGGCACACGACAGCATCATGTTGAACGCGTCAAGGCATTTTCTCCGGAGAACCTTCAGACGATGCTCGAAACGGTTGGCTTCCGGTCCTTCCAAACCTTCGGAAATTATAAGTTGGATCCGTTGGTGAAGAGCAGTCCTCGCTGTATTATTGTCGCCCATTAAGTGCCATGTGGATTGCCAGCCTCATATTGTTTTTGATTGCCATCGCCGGTGCATTTGTCTATGATCGGTTTGGTTCGCTTCTCCGCAGTCAGTTGAATCTGATCTTGGCGTTTGGAGGTGCGTTTTTGATTGGAATCATCTTCAATCACCTTGTTCCAGAAGCGTATGCGATGAATCCCAACGCAGGGTACATTGTGGTCCTCGGTTTTTTGCTTCAAGGTATCCTTGAATACATCTCGCAGGGCATCGAACACGGTCATGCCCACCATGAAGAATCAGAAAATGCGAAGGGCCATATGCCTTGGGCGATGTACTTCAGTCTGTGTTTGCATGCATTCATTGAATCGATGCCTTTGAGCAATGACGGTCATCACGGTCACGAACATCACGACCATGCCGGACACGTGCACTTGACTGGAATCGAAACCATTGATTCTACGCTGTTGATGGGACTGATTCTTCACAAATTCCCAGTTGCCTTGGTGTTGATGAGTTTGCTTGACGCATTTGGAGTGAGTCGAATGAAGCAATGGTTGGCTTTGGCGTTTTTCGGTCTAACACCGCTCATGGGAATGCTTTTCTATGACGCTTTGCTCCATTCCGATTCGGCAATTTCGGCTGTCTTGCCTCAATATGCGGGAGGATTGCTGATTGGTATTTTGTTGCACATTAGCACCACAATCTTGTTTGAAACAGGGGATGGCCATCACTTCAACCGGAATAAAATGCTGGTCACGATAGCTGGCCTAGGGTTGGCCTTTTTAGTAACGGGCTAACCATTCGAGGCGAATATTAGACAAAACGCAACTTTTTGACGACAAAATTCGTAGAAGAGGACACTTAACCTCTCCTATGAAACATTACCGCATCCACATCGACATTAATAAGTTCGAACAGATCTACATGCATCGGCATAAGTTCCAAGTGAATTTATTTGAATATTGCCTCAACTGAGGCATTTTTTTTTACCTAAAAATCAGGTCTGGAAGAGGTCGACAGCGATGCTCATGGCATGCTCCCAGGCACGTTGATTTTTCAGATTCCAGGCATTGAGCTCCGTGAAATGCGCGACCATGTGTTCGGTAGGAATGTTTCCAACCAATTCATTTTGAGCCATAGGACATCCTCCGATGCCCCTCAACGCCCCATCGAATCTGCGACATCCGCTGTCGTAGGCTGCTTGTAATTTACTTTTAACTTCCTCGGGATGCGCATGCAAATGGGCGCCAAACGTAATGTGCTTGAATTGAGGGATGGTGGATTGAAATGCGGATGCAATCATTTCGGGTGTAGCGGTCCCAACGGTATCGCTCAAAGCAATGACATCCGGTTCTATGCGTTCGGCTAATGAATCGACGAATTCGCCGAGAACCTGTGGACTCCACGCATCGCCGTACGGATTCCCGAACCCCATGCTGAGGTAAACGACGAGTTTCTTGTCGTGGCCGGTGCAATGGTGCTTGACGCGGTCGAGTCGTCTCCAAGCCTCCTCAATATTCGCTCCGGTATTCCTTTCTTGAAAAGTTTCAGAGAGGCTCAAAGGAAAGCCCATGTCGGTGACGCCCGGCACTTGCGTTGCGTCGATTGCTCCGCGTTCATTGGCCACAATCGTCAAGATGCGCGTGCCTGCTGTAAATAAGCCTTCGTCGTGCAATCGATTGATGACCTCTCGCGTGTCGGCCATCTGTGGAACAGCTTTGTGCGAAACGAAACTGCCGATGTCAATAGCATCGAAGCCTACATCCAGCAAAGCCTTGTAATACGCAATTTTATCATTCGTGGTCACAACCTGAGGCCAGCCTTGGATAGCATCACGTGGACACTCAATGAGTTGCACTGCGTTCATGTGCGAAAGATAGAGAAGAGGAGGCCCTTTTGTAACTTTTTTGGAGCGGGAGACGTATCCAAGCCAAACGACTTATACCAACGATCATGGACTTGACAGCTTTCAACCGCCTCCCTCTTGATGAGAAGACAAATTACATGTGGGACCACGGAATATGCCTCGCGCAGCGCATCGTTGAAAACCGATACATCCTTTGTATTTTCGAGTTGAATGGTTTCTATGTAGAAGCCATTTATAGCCGTCGCAACAACCGGGTGAATGCAATTTTACCGATTGCCGATTTGCCTGATTGGGAAGGCTATGTTGATCAGGTTTTGACGAATCTCCTCCACCTCAATTAATTTCTGCATGTGGCCCCCAAGATTCCCAGGGAATCTCGGTCCGGCCAATCGTCAGAAGTCCGGATATTTCGCCTGTGTAACGATAGTTGCATGGGCGTTTTGCTATGCAGCCCTGAGCGACACTATCCGAGGTCCAAAGCATGAAATCGCCATTGGAATTGCTATAATATTGACCAGGTTTTAGGCAAATGACTTCGGGCTGGTTGACACCATTCATAATGCTCTTGCGCATGGCAAGGCTCGAATCTCTGCAGTCAAAAACCCACAATCGCTCCCTGAACCCTTCTTGCAGATGGATGACAGGCTTGCGGTATGATTTTATTCGGAGGCTTGGCCGTTGCATGGGATGAACAATCCCACAGATAACAATCACAATGGCCCAGGCAATGGACAAGAGAAGGATTTCCTTTTTGATCTGCCTTTTTTGAATGAGTAAGAAGACGGTGACAAAGTATATCCCACTTAAGGCGAACCATGCCCATGAATCGGACTGTTCCACATTGATCGCGAGTGAATATTTCTGCTGAATGAATTGAAGGGTTTCCAGTTGCTTATCCAAGAATAGTTCTACTCCATCACTGAATAACTTTTGTGCCGATTCGGGCACCTCTAGGGCCATTCCGAACCCCCAAACGGCAAAAAGAATTCCCAACACGATCATGTCTAATTGAGCGATGATGTTGAAGGGTAAGAAGAAAATCGGAAACAAATTAAAGACAGGTATCGCGATAAAGACCGTACCCAATTGCGCGGCGATTGGAACACCGATTGCGCCAATTATGGCTTTGTATCGTGATGTTTCAATTGTGATCTGGACAAACAAAAGAATAGCCAGTACGGCGGCAAAGCTCAATTGGGTGCCAACGTCAAACACCAAATCGGGATTCCAAAGCATCATACCAACACACGTCACAGACCATATTTGAATGGAGCTGATTGGAAGTCGAAGGCAATTGCAAATGGCATACAGACCGACCATGGTTGCGGCTCGAATGGCCGAAGGAGGCCAGCCGCAAATGGCTACAAATGTCCAGGAACATGCCAGTGCCATGATCAAGGCAATGCAGCGGATCATCCAACGTCTGCTGCGGAGGAGAACAAGCGGCACAAAACAGATGAGTCCTACGTGGTATCCACTGACCGCTAACAAATGGCCGATGCCTGCATGGGCGAAGGCAGCTTTCATATGGAAGCTCAATTTGGATTTATCTCCCGTAGAAATGGCTCGAAGAAAACCACCGGTATCTTTAGAAAATGACGAGTCTATTGCAGCGTGAATTGATTCTCGCCATTGTTTCACCCTCTTACAGCCATCGGAACCTTTGCCTCGGAATCTCTGTTTTGTGCTTTCTCGATCTGTGGTCTTTGTCAGGGGAGAGAGCCTTCCATGGATTCCCTTTGACCGTTTCCATTGGTCTACATTGAATGATCCACGCGATCCAAATGGGGTGATGATGGCCAAGAAATTTTGGTTCAAAGGCGGTGCTTCGACATGATTCCATTCCACCTCGATGCCCGTAGGGTATTTCAGCGAGGAGCAATGGCATTGAAATGTCTGGTCCTTCAGGACGGCTGCTGAGTGGCAATTCCACAAAGAACATTCCTTGGATTGATTCCTTGGGTATTGATGGATGTGCAGCGCGATGCGCGCCATTCCCAGTCCGACGAATAGGACCATGACCAAACGTTTTGGTTTGGCGATAAGCAATACGCCAAATGCCAGTGCCAATGGCTCATGAGGCAGTTCAAAGACAAGGACGCCGACAGCAAAGAGCAGAGAAGGGCCGAAAAGTGGAGCCTTCAGTTGGGGTGGATTTAGCGCCTGCCAC
>Ga0209196_1001947_pt1 | contig 13770 bp, 10 predicted proteins | sample COGITO_mtgs_1105_5_FD_184801 | JGI IMG/M metagenome (GOLD analysis project Ga0209196, IMG submission 184801) | Pelagic marine microbial communities from North Sea - COGITO_mtgs_110509 (SPAdes) (version 2) | ecosystem: Environmental > Aquatic > Marine > Epipelagic ... | reverse complement strand
AACGAGAACCCGATGACACACGGGCTGAGTTACCACATAAACTGCATGCCCCACTGCTTGATAAGTACATTGCACTAGCTAACGAAGAGCAACGACAGCAAGACTTATTAAAATCTCTGTGGGACGATGAGGAAGAAGCCGCCCATAGTTCTTGGGATAATGAAGTAGAGGATGTAGTCAATAACCCTGACCACTACAACACAGGGCGTATTGAATGTATCGAAGCCATTGAAGAGTCTATGTCCAGTGTAGCGTACAAAGGCTATCTCAAGGGCAACGCCATGAAGTACCTCTGGCGCTATGACTACAAAGGTAAGCAGGTAGAAGACTTACAGAAATGTCAGTGGTACTTAGCACGACTGACACAAGTAGTGGTGTTTGAAAATGAGGAGAATAACTGATGGACAGAAAACCAGTGTATGAGTTTATTTCTTATCCCAACTTTGGATTACCAGAGTCAGCAGCACCAGCTACAAAGATAGTACATACGTTGTACTCTAGTGACTTAACAATAACTGAAATGAGAGAACAGTTTAATTACTTTCTTAAAGCCTGTTCATATCACATACCGCTAGACGAGGAACAATAATGGATCAGTATCAACAGTTTATACACAAGAGCAGGTACGCACGTTGGCTACCAGAGGAGAGCAGACGAGAGCGTTGGGACGAGACAGTCAACAGGTATGTAGACTTCTGGAAAGACCGTGGACAGATAGACGATAAGGTAGCCCTTAAGTTATTCAATGCTATACACAACCTAGAAGTAATGCCTTCAATGCGCTGCATGATGACAGCAGGTGTAGCACTGGACAAAGATAATGTAGCAGGATACAACTGTAGCTACTTACACATTGACTCACCCCGTAGCTTTGACGAGCTGATGTATGTGCTGATGTGTGGTACAGGTGTAGGGTTTAGTGTTGAACGTAACTACATCAACAAGCTACCAGAGATTGCAGAGAGCTTCCATAAGACTGACAGTGTTATCATGGTAAGCGATAGTAAGATTGGCTGGGCCTCAGCATTCCGTGAGCTTATTGCTATGCTCTATGCTGGCAAGATACCGCAGTGGGATGTCAGTAGAGTACGTGGTGCAGGTGAGCGTCTAAAGACCTTCGGTGGTCGTGCGTCAGGCCCAGACCCGTTGATTGATTTGTTTAACTTCTGTATCGAAGTGTTCCAGAAGGCTAAGGGTCGTAAGCTAACCAGTATTGAGTGTCACGACATCGTTTGTAAGATTGCTGATATTGTAGTTGTAGGTGGTGTACGTAGGTCTGCACTGATAAGCCTCTCTAACCTCTCAGATCAACGTATGGCTAAGGCTAAGTCAGGACAGTGGTGGTTAGACGAAGGGCACAGAGCGTTAGCTAACAACAGCGTAGCGTACACTGAGAAGCCTGACTTCCAAGCATTCCTGTCAGAGATGCAGACGATGTACGAGAGCAAGGCTGGTGAACGTGGTATCTTTAGTCGTGTAGCAGCACAGAAGATTGCAGGACGCAACGGCCGCAGAGATAATACCTACGAGTTCGGGACTAACCCATGCTCTGAGATCATCCTACGGAGTAATCAGTTCTGTAACCTGTCAGAGATTGTTGTACGCGCAGATGACACGCTAGAGACACTGAAGGCTAAGTCAGAAGTAGCGGCTATCATTGGTACACTACAGGCTACGTTGACGGACTTTAGATACCTACGTAACTGTTGGAAGAAGAACACAGAGGAAGAGGCTTTGCTAGGCGTTAGTATGACAGGTATTATGGATCACTACCTGTTGAGCAAAGGTAACTCACCGGACTTAGTTAAATGGTTGGAGGAAGTAAGAGATGTCGCTGTCGAAACTAACAAGGTATGGGCTGAGAAACTTGGAATTGCTCAGTCTGCGGCTGTTACGGCTGTTAAGCCTTCTGGTACTGTATCCCAGCTTGTTGATAGTGCTTCTGGTATCCATCCTCGCTTCTCTAAGCATTACATTAGACGTGTACGTTCAGACAAGAAAGACCCGCTTGCAGTCTTTATGGAAGCATCAGGATTCCCAGTAGAGCAAGACGTGTCATCACCTAGCTCGTCAGTGTTTAGCTTCCCTGTCAAAGCACCAGACACTAGCGTGACAGTAGAGCAGGTAGGAGCAATGGAACAGCTTCAGTTATGGAAGGCTTATCAGAACCACTGGTGTGAGCATAAACCAAGTATCACAGTTTATTATACAGATGATGAATTCCTGCAAGTAGCACAGTGGATATGGGAGAACTTTGACATCTGCTCTGGTATTAGTCTGTTGCCGTTTAGTGATCATATATATCAACAAGCTCCGTATGAGGACATCACTGCTGAGAAGTATGACGAGTTACTAGCAGCGATGCCACAGGGTGTAAGTTGGTCTGACCTAGAGAACCATGAGCAAGAGGATAACACTACAGGTTCTCAGGAGTTAGCGTGTACAGGAGGGGCATGTGAGATAGTTTAAACTAGAGATAAAACTAAGGGGCCTTAAGTGGCCCCTTTTTTATTCCTCATTATTACTCATCATCATACCCGTACCTACTCCAGCGCCTACACCTACTCCTGTAGCGCCTGCAAGTTTAGCTGTAGATTGTCTTGCTGCACTTATGTCTTCTGCTGTAGGTTGTATCTGGCTTTCTTTAAAGGCTCTTTTTGTATAGTTCTCAGGAGTCTCGCTATTCTTCTTAGGTATGCCTGTTGTGGCCTCTACCTCAGCAATAGAAGCCTTGACATTAGCTTCTGTCTTCCTTGTAGTTATCTGTTTGTTGTTATACTTACTTCCGGTTTTATAGGAGGATTCTATAAGAGGGAAAGCAGTAATTAAATGTGTACCACCAACAGGTGTCTGACCAAAAATATCATGACCATCACTCAGCATAGTGTACATATTCTGTGTTGAAGGGTCTACAGCAATAAAGGCATTCATACCACCAAGCTCTTGTTGTCTGGATACAAAAGACTGCTGAGTAAACAAATGTCCTTGTGGCTCTACCAAATCAGACAGGTTACGAGAACTAACAACATTGCCAGATTCATCACTTACACGAGCAAATTTAATCTTGCCTGTATCTAAAAGACTGTCAAACTCACTTAACAGTTTTTGTTGTGACGCTCCTAAAGTTTTACCCGCTGCTTGTTTTGCACGAGCTATTAACAAAGACTCAACTATTTTACCGTCCTGCCCTTTGATTCCTTTAGCTTTCAGAGCTGTGATGGCTGTCTTATCTAATGTTGAGCTTATCTGCATAAACTCTACCATGTCTTTTGGGGACAGTTGCATAGCCTTTTCTAAACCTTGTGACTTTCTTATGTTATTAACTGTGTTTAGATAGGTGTCTGTAACTTGACCACGCAAAGCTCTAATGATTGGAGGGCCAGTCTTTGCAGCAGCTACTGATTCAACGTAACCTAAGTTACCCGCAGCAGCAGGGTCTTTGATCTGATACTCGTAGGTTTCTTTTGGTCTTGTAACGTGTGGGCCGTCTGTTAAATGAGTTGTTGCTCTCTTTGACACAGCAGAAGGAATCTCCCCTACAACTCTAAAGCCACCACCAATGCCTTGCTCTATTTTAGATACGTCAGCTCTAGGTATTCGGCTGTCTAAGTAATTTAAAGCAATAGGGCTTTTCTCTAGCAGAGTATTCTGTGTGTCAGGGAGCTGTCTTTGTATAGACAACGCTGTATATTCTGCATGTTTACCATTCTCAGAAAGTATGTCGTTTATTTTAGTATCTGACACACCTTTTACACGCTTGTTAGCTCTTTGAGCAGCGGAGGTACTTTCTGTTATTGCAGACGGTACCGCCTTAGTAAACTCTTTACCAAAAGAAGTAAAAGGGGCTATTGGGTTCCCAGAATAAAAGTCCTTTAAATGTGTAGGCATGTTCTCAGCGGCTCTGTTAAGAACATTCCCACCGCTTTTAATGGCTCCTTTAAGAACACGAGGGCCGTATCCCAATACTGGAACAGCGCCTGCTACTCCCAACAGGCCCATGCCTAGATTTCCTTGACTTAAATCATCTACGCCTTCATACAGAGATTTAGCCTCTCCAACAACAGGCGTAAAATCAGCCGCAGTGCTTACTCCTCCTATAGCAGCTTCTCGTTGCTTTTCAGGTGAGAGACTAGCAGTGTATTGACTAGCTGAAGTAGGCTGTGTTGCCATCCTTTTGGTCATCCGTTGCCAAAAGCTACCGCCATCTGGATCTAAAGCATCACTCATTGTACAGTCTCCTCTTCTGCTTCTTCGTCTGCACCTTCGGGAGCAGTAGGTAACTTCATAAGCTCAACAAAGACAACACGGTCAGCCTGTAGAGCCTTACGCATCTCGTTGCCTAGGCTTTTCTTAGCCAGTACGTTGTCTATTTCACGTAACCCTTGAGACAGCGTTCTACGTATAGAGGGACTAATGCTACCTCGATAAGCAGCATAGCCTAAAGTACCAGTAGCTGCTAAACCTGTCAAAGCAGGAAGCATGTTTAAAAACGTAGCCCCTCCTAACACAGAAGCTGCAACAGAAATAGTACCTACTTTACCTAATGCAGTTTTAGAAATCGTTGTGTCTGTGCTTTTTAAGAAGTTTTGAAGTGTTCTTCCTAGTTTAGTGTCTGTTTCAACGGCTGCTTTAGGCAACACACGATCTTTAGAACGTAAAAGCAAGTGTTGTCTACGTAGTTTATCTAAAACAGCAGTCTCCGGCACGGCGTCAGCAACAGAATCGTTAAGGAAATCCCTCACAGAGCGTTGAGCTACCGTATAAGCGTTCTCATTGCCATCGTAAGAGGACTTACCTTGTTTCTTAGCCCATTCATCTAACTGTCTGCGAACGTCCATTACGCTGGCAGGAGAGCCGTCTGTGTCTTTAAGTAAATTAATGGCTCTGTTGTATATCTTTGTAGCTACAGCCGCAGCGTCTCCAACAAGAACAGGATTCTCTTCTAAATCACGAGCTACGCGAGCTTCCATATCGCTCACAAGTTTTTTCTTGTTGAACTTAAACTTAGATTTACCTAACAGCTTAACTAAATTGTTATGAGTTGTATTGACTTCTCTTTCTAATACTTCGCGTATTTTAACAAAAGAAGACTTAGGGTTGACATCATCAATTCGAGATAAAATGTTTACCATTTCAACTTCATCGTCTGTCGGCTCATAAACATTACGCCCCTTTTCGTCTTGTCGTAGGCGTTCTGCGCGTTTTAAATCGTTAGCTGGTGTTTCTATAGGAGTGATGACAGTGTTAAGGAAATCCCTGCGCTGTCCTGTTTCTAATTCAATAGCTCGACCATATTGTTCGTCAGCAAGAGTTCTAAGTGTAGACTTTTCTGTAGAGATAGGCTTACGAGTTAACGGAGGAGCAAACATCTCAGCGACATTAAATACGCTTTCCATAGCCCTGCCAGCACGAGGGTTATCGTTCTTCCAAGACATGTAAGCATCAAAGCCATATTCGGCTGCTTTAATGCCTGACTGCATGTAAGGGTTCTCAGCTATTGCAGTACCTACAGTAGACAAGTTATCAACTACTGTCTTTTCTACACTGTCAGGAACAAACTCACTGGCCGTCATAGCTCCTAATTTAGCACCTAGTCCAACTAGTTCTAAACCTGTACCAGCTAGGCCACGCTTAGACAAACCCATAGCCAACGCTGCTTCAGGGTTAGCAGGGTCATCAAACTCTTGACTCAACTCTTTTGCAAACACAGGAACGTCAGCAATTGTTGCACCCATAGCTTCCGTTGTCTGACGATAGTTTTCAGGAGATGTAAAGGCTGCTGGGTCATACCCTTCTACAGGAACTACAGGCTCTAGAGCTTCCAACATACCAGTAAGCTCGTTAACAGCCATCATATCCTGTGCCGAATCAGCAGCACGTAGAGCAGTAATTAGCTCTTCTTTTGTATAAGCCATCTGGTGTTCCTATGGTTGTAGGTATTTAGCTGCGTTTGGAGGTGTAGCATAATCAGCACGATCAGGCAGATTTACGTAAAAACCTTCTGCTATTTCTGCACTCATTCCCTCACCTGTAATTCTTTGTAGACGGCTTAAAGTTTTATTGTTTTTTGAAATTAAGTCCCTAGCTAAAGTTTCTTCCATATACAGAATACGACTTATAGCTTCGTTACTTAAAGCAATATCGCCAGCCGCGATACCTTTAGCAATATCAACATCTCGATCAGAAATACCACTACCAGCACCAAAAGCAGGCAGTAACTTCATTAACTGTCTTGCACGTATTGCTATAAATTCTTCAGTAGCTGCAATATCATCCATGCTTTGAGGTACTATACCTAATTCTTTAGCTAGACGAGCTGTGTTTAATCTAAATTCTGCACCAAATCCTGTTTTAACGCCTTCGTCCATTAATACTTTAGAGCGAGCATTTAAAGTTAAAACATCCGATGCTGTATTTGCTGCTTCGTTAAGTTCTAAGAATTTAGTAGTAGCTCCGTCAGTAAGCGCAGCCGCTAATGTGTTAGCTTCCGTTAACTGTTTAGTAAGTTGAGGCGCTTGCATCAAACCTAAGTCACTAGGGTTGACCCACTTCTTTGTAGTAGAGTCAAAAACTTTACCGCCTTCGTTGATGCGGAAAGGCTTGATAATCTCTTTTCCTTCGACTACTTGCTTAAAAGTTTTTAACTCAGCTTTTTCACCATTTATTCGAGCCATGAACAACGTATCAGAAAGGTTGTCAAAGTCTCCTTTTAAAATAGCCTTTACTACTTCCTCACCAGCGTTCCTAGCTTTAGCTACTTCTGCACGACCTTTACGCCCCTGCCTACTTACAATGTTACGTTCTTCAGCTTCTAAAACTTGCTTAGTGGCTACTTCTAAATCCATTCCGCTTTTAAGACCATCTAAAGTTTCCTCCAAACCCAATCTTCTGGCTTGTCCGATTAAACCTTCACGTTTATCACTTTCTATTCTACGTGCCTCAAGCTGCGCTGCAATCTTACCTGCACCAGCAGTATCACCAGTCATCTGCATGATTTCAGCTAGTTTACCTAAGTCTTCTGTCTTGTTTAAATCTAAATCACCCATGAGCTTCTGCAACTGAGCTGCTTGTGCGCCCTGTGGTGGTTGTCCTTGTATGCTTCTCATGCCACCCTGCATCATATTGGCAGCGTTAGCGCCTAAAGCTAACTGCTGTTGCTGTACGCTTAAACTAGGGTTGATCTGTTGGCCTGCGCCACCTGTTAACATACCTTGTAAATCTATAGCCATTGTCTTATCTCCTAGTTAAACAAATCATACAGTGCTTGTTCTTTTTCTGCGTCTGATAACTTATCTATTTCAGACGGATTAAGAGTAAAGTTAGGTTTATCTTCACCAAAACCAAGAAGCTCCTTACCCCAATCAAGTACACCACCTAACATACCACCGCCTGCTTCAATAGGAGTTCCACCTAATCTACCAATCATGGCATTCATTAGCTGCTCTTGAGCTGTCAGAGGTTTACCCACTGCTCCAGTCATAAGGCCCTGTAGCTGCTGCTGTTGTAGCAGGTTAGCCATATTAGCACCTTGCATATAGGACTCAAGACCTCGACCACCAGCCTGTGATTGTAACTCTGCACCGCCAAGCTGACCTTTAGCTGCCAGTTGCGAGGGTACACCTGATGCACCAAACAAGTCAATAGCTTGACGCTGTGGGTCATAACCAGCTTGCTGCAACATGCCGCCTAAGTTAGCTGCCTGTAGCTGCTCTGCTTGTGATTGTGTCCTAGCAGCAAGATTAGCGTTAAGCATAGACTCTTGACGAGCCTTCTCGTAAGCCATCTGCTCTGGAGTACCACCGTACATAGCTGTCTGAACACCCCCACGACCACTAGAGAACAAGTTTTCCTGCATCTGTAGACGCTGACGCTCTTCTTCAGGGCGCTGTGTGGCTCTTATCTGCTCATAGAGGGCTGATTGTGCTGCTGCGGGGTCTGCACCTACTTGACCAAACAAGCCTCGTGACTGACCTAATAGCTGCTGCTGCATAGCCTGTTGTTCTGGAGATAGGTTAAGATTAACACCACCTTCAGGAGTAGTCTGTACATTGGCTAGATTAGATGTTACACCAAAAGGACGGAACTGAGACTGGTCATAGGCTCGTTTGCCCATAGCCTCACCCAAGCCTAGACCTGCTTGACCTGTGGCCATAGCGCCTTCAATGCCCTGTTGTCCAGCGTAGTAGCCACCAGCGGCCTGTAATGCCCCGCTAAGGTCATTGCCTAACAGACCACCTAACAACGCACCACCATAAGCCATAGTGTCGCTAGGGCCGCTTGTAGAGGCTGCTGGGCCTGTTAGGACATCTGTTGTGTATGGGTTTGCCATATTGTTTACTCCGTTAATCGTGGGGGCGCCATTACCAGTCTGCGTATAGAACTTCACATTGTCAAGGGCTGGGTTCTGGTTTGGTTCGGGTCTGTAATTTGGATCACTTGGGTCAACTCTTGGCCCAGCGGTTCCTAAAGGATATTCCCCATAACCAGTACCACCCATAGTCCCTATGAAACCACCGCCGCCCTGTCCAGCGCCTGTGTTACCGCTTGACGGTGCAGTGCCAAAGCCTGTCGGAGCGTTTAAAAAAGAAGGATTATTTGTGCTTACTCTTCCCTGTGGGCCATAAACCCAACTGCCTCCATCGCTAGGCATATCTGCACTATACATCCCACCTTTAGGTTGTGAGTAAGAATAACCTTGAGGTAAGCCTGTGTCGTCAGGGGCGTATGAATAATCTCTTGGCTCAGATACAGGCATAGACACAGGAGGCAACATACCACCAAAAATATCACCAAAAGAACCACCTAGTAAGCCACCGCCACCCATGTTACCAGCCATAGGGGGTTGATTAGAAGGGTTAAGTTGATTATAGTAGTCTTGTGCGCCTGCGTTATTATCAAAATAACTCTTTAAGTTATTCCTATAATTCATAGTAGTAGAACCGCCTGTTCCCTGTTGACCCGTTATTGGATCAATGTAGAACGGCATGTCTGTCGAGGCGAGTCTTGGTTTTACAGGCATGTCGCTAAATGCGCTATTTGCATAAGGACTATTACTGGCACCAGCACCGCCCATTAAACCACCGCCACCCATGTTACCTTGTTGTTGCTGATAGAGTTCTGGGCCAAAGGTATGCAACTTAGCGCCACCCATGTTACCTTGTTGTTGATTGTTATTAAAAGAAGGTATCTGTTGAGCATTAGGGTTTTGATCTCTAAGTCTACGGGGTGCGCCTTGAATAGCCATCAGTAAGACCCACCAGTAATTGTGTCAGCCGTTAGTGTACCTGTTACGTTTACGGTGGCGGCTGTGACAGTACCTGTAAATGTAGGGCCAGCAGTGTTTGCTTTAGTAGCACTGGCTGTAGCTATGTTGTTAAACTCAGTGTCGATCTCTGTGCCTTTAACAATCTTGTTGGGATCACCCGAACTTAGGGAGTCCTTAGTTGCAAAGTTAGTAGTCTTTGTGTAGTTGGACATTAGATAAGTCTCCCTAGTAGAGCGTGTATGTCAATTTTTTGAATAGAAAAAGGTGAATCGTTAACTTCAGCTTCAATACCAATAGTCACTACCTCACCGTTACCGCTGGTGTTAACCTTAGGTGTTTGAATAACAATAGACGCTGTGTATTCGCCTGTTGTGTTGTACTCTGTAACTCCGTACTCAGCAGCGGAAGCAGTACCAAAAGTCAATGCTTGCTTAGTGTAATCAGAGGTGTAGTCATAGCCCCAGTTAAGCGTTGACTCTGTGTTCTGACCACCGATAATAGTCACATTAAACTTCTTTAAGAACTTTAGATTAGAAGCGTTGCCAAAGTCTAACGGGTTGCTGAAGTAACGCATCTGATATTTAGTAGTACCGTCTAGGTATGTAGCGTACTCGACAATGCCTTCATCGTGTCCCATGTACAAATGATCGTCTGCAAAGATAGAGAAAGAAATAGGTTTAATAGCAGTCCATGTTGTTGCACGATATGCTCCGTTCTCTAAAGCCTGTCTTAGATCAAAACAATAGACTAGAGAACTGTCAGGGAAGGTTATCAAGTAGAAAGCGTCTATCGGGCTGTAGATGGACTTAATAGCCTCTCTGTGACCGTTAGCGTGATTCTCTTGTGACAGTGTTTGCAACAAGTCAGATCGTACATTTTTGCTAATATCATTCAGAGGTAAAGACTTTTCTTGAACAACACGTCCTAGTGACATGACACCACGACTAGATAAGAAGAACAGATCACTACCTGTAGACTGTACAGAGTCTCTAGCAACACAACCAACACCTTCAATAGTGTCGTGTAGCTTTAGATCAGAAGCAGGACTCTCAGCGCCTGTGTAGATGATGATGCTTTTCTTACCAAAGATAATTAGGAAGCCGTTATGCTCTGCAAGCGACACAACCTCATCAAAACCTGTAGGCCAGACGGTTGTTAAATCTACAGAGCCTGCGGAACCACCCTGCCAATTATCGCCAGCTAGTAAGGAACTCCAGTAGACTACGTACTTGTTATCAGCTAAGTCACAAGTCCAAATCCTACCAAAGGCAGCTAAGACTTCATTGCCTTGAGGAGCTGAGCCACCGCCTGTAGAAGTTAAACCAGCAAGTGTAGACGTACCTGCCACGCTTAGTAAAGGCTGGTGTCCTTTCTGGTAAAAGTAAACATCGTTGTTAAATGACATTACTTTCCAGTTGTTGTCACTGATAGTGTATCCAACAGGTAGGGTTACTTCAGTAAGTGTAGTAGTTCCTGTAAATATCTTGTTGTTACCGCAGCTAAATACAGTTGTTACACCTGCTCTGCTAATAAACTCAAAGACAACTTCAATGCCACGGCTAGTACCTAAGACTGCTGCACCGTTGGTAGTGATTGTTTTGTAGCCTTTACGCGCAGCAATACGGCCTAGCTTATCAATGACACAGTTGTCAGCAATAGAGGCGTAGGAAGGATCAAGACCAATAGGTGACTCTTGAGTGTTTAACCCAAAGAATCCTGGCGCTGCTACTGTAATGTTCTGTAATGGTTGTGCCATTTAGGAGTACCAGATAGTTTCTTCAGGGTGTTGTGAAGCATCAATAGCAATAGCATCAGCAAGTGTTCTGTCGGCTAGACCAAACAACTCTGCTGCGCTTGTACCTTGTGTCTCTCCACGCTCTCTAGCGCCTAATGCTGTAGCTAGTTGTACCACAGCAGAGGAGGGGATAGTCATGTTGTCAGTGTCTTGAGTAAAGTCCGATGTACGTAGAACCACGTTAAAGCGTAGCTGGAACACACCGCTAGGCTTAGGGTAGACATCAACAGCGTTGTCGCCGTTAGCATCTACACCGTTGAAGCTGTAGAACTGTGGTGAACCAATAGGGGGTGTCTCGATCAAAAAGGCATTGTCCATCCAACGTGAAGGACGGTACTGCATAAAGAAGTCTGAGGTGTCGTTAATGACATCTAAGAGCTTCATACGGTTCTGAGAGCCTGTTAGGACGTAGTTAAAGGTGTCTGATGTTGTTGAGACAGTCAAGGTAGTGCGTAAGGCTGTCCAGTCGTAAGAGTCCTCTACAGTCCTTTTAGCATCATTAACAAACTCACCTACAAGTTTAGAGTAACTGTTTTGAGAAACACTAGATACTTCTTCTTCTCTAAGTCTACGGAGTACACTATTAACTAGCTGTAAGTATGTCATTGTTAAAACCTTTGTTGTTGATCAAAAGAAGAAGAAAAGGAGGAAGTCAAGAAATCTTCAATATCTATAAGTTCTTCCCTGTCAGTAATGCCTACTTCTGTTTTAAATTTAAATAGTTCATTTTCAAATAATTTGTTAGTTGTAGCATTTGCTTGTGGTGTCATTAAGCCCATCATTATACCCATGTCGCCTAAGCCAAAGCTAGGCATGTTGAAATTAGGTAAGTTTAGGTCTATGTCAGGTAAGTCTATGTCAGGTAAGTCTATGTCAGGTAAGTCTATGTCTGGCCCATTTATGTCGGGCAATGCCTGCCTAATTGCTGTGTCTAAAGCTGACAAAGCATCGCCAGCAGGTTGTATTACAGCATCGTCAAACGCACTAGCAGCGTCTCTAACTGCTGTGTCTGCTGCTGACAGCACATCACCTGCAACACTAGCGCCTTCTTCTACTCCTTGTATAACTGGTTGTATGACCTCATCGTCAACAACGCTTAATACATCACCTGCAACACTAGCGCCTGCTTCTACTGTTTCTTTAACAGGTTGTAAAATAGTGTCATCTATAGTGCTTCCCGCTTCTTTAACTGTTTCTACAATAGGCTCTAAAGTTTCCCCTATTTCTTCTCCAACTTCTTTAACAGGCTGTAAAACATTGTCGTCTATGACTCTACCAGCTTTTCTAACAATGCCTTCAATAGGTCTAACAGCAGCTTTTACAACATCTTCAACAATGCCTAGATCAATATCTAAATCAAAACCTTCTGGCGTAGGCAGTCTTAAAGTACCACCTTCTTTAACGTAAGTCCCTAGACCTGCCAATAAAGCATCATCAAACTTTTCACCGCTTGCTACCTTCTCAACTACTTTAGTCAAGCCAGTTTTTAAATCGTCAGCTTGGAAAAGACCGCCTATTCTTGCTCCGTCTTCAATACCTGTAAATGCTTTATCTATAACAGTGTTGCCTACTAAGGAAGTAACAACAGATGTTGGGTCTCCAGTGGCTGCTGCATTTATTAAAGCTACTGAGTTGTTGTAACCTAGACCTGCTATACCTACGCCCTCGACTGCGGCTTTTGCTATGCCGTCTACAGCATCTGCCGCACTCACAGCCGCTTGAGGAGCTGTTAGCATACCTGCTTTAGTCAATGCTGGTACAGCTAGAGTAACAATGTCAGCAGGGCTTAAGGACTCACCACTGGCAGCTTTAGCTGCTGTTAACGCTAGAGTGCCTCCAGGAATAAAGTTAGCCGCTAGTCCAATAATAGGATCAGAAGCAACTTGAGCAAGCAGGTTTTTGTCTTTCTGAAAGGTAGTTGAATACGTTCCTGCTGGCCCTGTAGCTACAAGATCACCACCTTGAAAAGCGTTAGGCCATAACTCTTGATTAGCTTGAGCATTACCTGTTGTTAAATACTTACGCTCACCGTCTATAACTTTAGACAGAGGTATCTCATTCTGCTGTACGTACTCAGCAAGACCTGTACCAGCAGCTCTGCTACCTTCTCGTAAGGATACTGATGTCCTGCCAAAATCTCCAGGATCGAAGTTGTTGTAGTTATAGACTTTGTTTACTTGTTCTTCTTGAGCTTTCAACGTGTTAAAGACATTGCCGTAGTTAGCAAGGGCTTCATCAGGGCTTCCAAACTTAGGCTGTGCGCCGAAGTCTTGTACTGACAAACCAGAAGTAGAAGCAGTTGTAGGTACACGCTCTGTAGGCGCTGGTGTAGGATTAACAATTTCACGTAAAGCGTTCATGTCTAAACCGCTAAGGTCTAAATCAATACCGCCAAAGCTGCTAAAGTCCATGTCAAAAGGACTAGCCAATGATGCAAACTTTTCAGGGGCTGGTTGAACTACAGACTTCACAGGTAGGTTAACAACAGGATCGCTATACCTAGCCTGTACAGCAGTAGCTATAGGAGTAGGAGCTTTCTTCTTTGCAAGAACAGCTCTATTAATTCTCGTGTTACCGCGTCCGCCACCGCCCATTATCGCTCTCTCTGTACGTTCTTAGTCTTCTCTACTGTACGCATAGCACCTAAGCCTAGCATACCCATCAACACTGGCATCATCTCTGACGTTTCTATAAGTGGTATTGTGATTGG
>Ga0209196_1001917_pt1 | contig 13922 bp, 10 predicted proteins | sample COGITO_mtgs_1105_5_FD_184801 | JGI IMG/M metagenome (GOLD analysis project Ga0209196, IMG submission 184801) | Pelagic marine microbial communities from North Sea - COGITO_mtgs_110509 (SPAdes) (version 2) | ecosystem: Environmental > Aquatic > Marine > Epipelagic ... | reverse complement strand
TATTTTTAGAAAAAAATATTCCCAAGAATAAAAAATTATTCTTGGGAATAAAAAGTGGAGACGCCGAGAATCGAACTCGGGTCCAAACAAGCAGTTTAAAAGCTTTCTACATACATAGTTTTTGTTTAATTTTCGTCTTATAGCTGATCAAAAACAATCCACTAGAAGCTTAGCTTTTTTAGTTTCAAAATGTTATCAAAGCGCTAACATTTCTATGTTTATTTTTACGATGCCCAAAAATGAAGCGCCATAAACCAAGGCTTTTCATGGACATAAAGCTTGCACACCTTGTGTGCCTAGGCTAATCTTACTATTAGTTCAGATTAAGCAGCTAAAGCGTAGTTATTTTCGCCGTTTAAATGGTTGAAATAAGGTTAACGAGTAGTCATTTCAGTCCTCGGTATGCTTACAATCTCACTGACCTTGCTGTCAAAACCAGTCGTCCCCATATTCTGAATGTATTTCAGAACCTCATTCTCATGAACGAGACTACAAAAGTATGAAAACGAAACCGATTAACCATTTGCGCATCCTATCTAAATCAACTAATTTTGATGAAAACAATTTTATGAAATTCGGAATCATTAAAGAACGCAAAAATCCACCCGACAGGAGGGTTGTGTTTTCTCCACTAAAACTTCAAGAGTTTCAACAACAATTTCCTGCGGCTACTATTCTAGTAGAATCCTCAGATATTAGAATATTCTCTGATGATGCTTATTTAAAAGCTGGATTTGAAGTCACTAAAGACCTGTCTGATTGTGATGTGTTAATTGGTGTAAAAGAAGTTCCTATAGCTGCATTAATTCCAAATAAAAAATATTTTTTCTTTAGTCATACCATTAAAAAACAACCTTATAATAGAAATTTACTAAAGGCTGTTTTAGATAAAAACATTCAATTGTACGATCACGAAGTTATTACCGATACCAACGGGAATAGACTTATTGGTTTTGGTCGTTACGCTGGCCTTGTAGGCGCTTATAATGGTTTTAGAGCGATGGGTTTACGAGAGAACACTTTTCATTTACCTAAGGCAGAAAATTTAGCTGATTTACAAGCATTACTAGACCAGCTCAATACTATAGAGTTGCCAGCTATTAAAATACTACTTACTGGAAGCGGAAAAGTAGCCAAAGGAGCTAAAGAAATTTTAGATGCCATGCACATAAAATCTGTTGGTATATCAGATTATATTACCACTAATTTTGAAGCCCCAGTATATTGTAAAATTGATGTCTTAGAGTATAACAAACGCAAAGACGGTAAGGTACTTGGTAATAGAGATTTTTATAACAATCCTGCTGACTATGAATCTGATTTTATGCGTTTTGCAACTGTTACAGATTATTATATTGCAGGTCACTTTTTTGGTGATGGATCTCCGTTTTTATTTACAAAAGGAGATGCTAAAAAAGACGATTTTAACATTTGTCTTGTCGCCGATATTTCTTGTGATATTAATGGCCCCATTGCATCTACCCTGAGAGCCTCTACCATTGCAGACCCTGTTTATGGGTATGATTCACAAACAGCAACTGAAGTTGATTTTAAAAACCCTGGTGCAATTACAGTAATGGCAGTAGATAACTTGCCTTGTGAGTTGCCAAAAGATGCTAGTGAAGGGTTTGGAGACTTATTCTTAGAACATGTGATTCCTGCTTTTTATAATGATGATAAAGAGGAGGTTTTAGCTCGTGCTAAAATGACATCAGGTGGTAAGTTAACAAAACGCTATGCATATTTACAAGCGTATCTTGAAGGAAAGGAATAAGGTTATTTTTTAATAATTAGTCCGTACACAAAAAAACTTCCTCCAACAATTAAGAGCGAAGAATACCAATAGGTAGGTATTACATACACCACAATGGCCAGCAAAACTGCTAGGGCAATCAGCAGGTAATATTCTTTTTTTCGTTGGGTATTTAAAATACTTAATACAAGTCCTAAATACAATAAGAAGAATGGGGTTGCATAGTTAATTGCTGTATTTTTTACAAATACTAATAAGAAAACACCGAGAACAAAACTCACAAAATAGCTTAAAAACTGTTTTTTAGAAGCTGCATTCCAAACCATTTCACCAGCTTTCCTGGAAGCTCTTCTGCTAGAGAAAAACACAGCAAGCATAGAAAAGAAGCCAGCAAGTACTATCATAAATAAACAGATGGTTTCTATAATTTCTACAGACAACATTCCCATAGGATTTTCTTCTGCTACAAATCCGAGGATAGAATCGTTAATAACATAGGAAGCTATAAGTATGTAAAGACCAATTTGAATGCTGTTAACACCTTTTAAAATAAAATTTTGGTTTGTGTTTTCAGTTAAGTTTTTATCTCTTGCCATACAAAGTTTCTATAATTTATTTATTGTTTGTCTGATAGCAACTAGATTAGATAGTAAATTTTCTAAATAATCTAAATGTAACATATTTGCTCCGTCGCTTTTTGCATTGGCAGGATCAAAATGAGTTTCTATAAATAAGCCATCTACATGATTTACAATTCCGGCCCTTGCAATTGTTTCTATCATATCTGGTCTTCCACCCGTAACCCCAGAACTTTGGTTGGGTTGTTGTAGAGAATGCGTTACATCTAATACCGTGGTAGAAAAAGCTCTCATTTCAGGGATTCCTCTAAAATCTACAATCATGTCTTGGTAGCCAAACATGGTTCCTCTATCGGTTGTCATTACTAGATTATTTCCAGCATCTTGTACTTTTTTTACAGCGTGCTTCATAGCACCAGGGCTCATAAATTGTCCTTTCTTTAAATTCACCACCTTTCCTGTTTTTGCTGCAGCAACCACCAAGTCTGTTTGACGAACTAAAAACGCAGGAATTTGAAGAATATCTACATATTCTGCTGCTTTTTCTGCATCAGAAACTTCATGGATGTCTGTAACTGTAGGAATTTGAAAAGTTTCTGAGACCTTTCGTAAAATTTTTAATGCTTTTTCATCACCAATACCCGTAAAACTATCTATTCTACTTCTGTTGGCTTTTCTAAAACTTCCTTTAAAAACATATGGAATTTTTAAATCATCTGTTATTCTAACCACCTTTTCAGCAATTCTAAGCGCCATATCTTCTCCTTCAATTGCACAAGGTCCTGCCAATAAAAAGAAGTTATTTGCGTCTAGGTTTTTTAAGTTTGGTACCAATGATAAATCCATTACTAAAATTTTTAACAAAAGTACAAAATAAATGTTGTTGAGGTTTGGTATCTTTAGCGCTTAAAAATTTAAGATTATGAAAAAAATAGTGATTCTATTGACGGTATTTACCTTGGTTTTCTCCTGTAAAAATCAATCGGAAAATATAAAAAAATCAAAAAATATAAATATAGTCACTGAATTTTTTATTGACTCTTCGATGGTTAGAAAACACTTATATACCCTAGCTTCTGATGAGATGGAAGGTAGAAAAGCTGGTACAATTGGTATAGAAAGAGCTGCTCAATATATAGAGAATGAATTTAAAAAACTTGGTTTAAGCACCTATGATACGCTTTCTTCATACAGACAAACACTAACCTTCAAAAATAGAAGAACCAAAAAAGATATTACTTCTAGTAATATTATTGGTGTGCTAGAAGGAACGAGTAAGAAAGATGAAATTGTCGTTATTTCTGCACATTATGATCATTTAGGAATTAGAGTAAAAAAAGGAGTCTTAGATAGTATATATAACGGAGCTAATGATGATGCATCCGGAGTAACGGGTGTGTTAGCTTTGGCAGCATATTTTAAAAAAGCAGGAAATGAAAGAACCATTGTTTTTGCTGCTTTTACCGCAGAAGAAATGGGCTTAATTGGTTCTACATACTTTGGTAAAGGAATAGACGCTAGTAAATTTGTTGCTGGGATCAATTTAGAAATGATAGGAAAAACATCTAGCTTTGGACCAAATACAGCATGGTTAACAGGTTATGAACGATCAGATTTTGGAAAAATAATTGAAAAGAATTTAAAAGGTACAGAATATCAATTATTTCCTGATCCTTATAAGAAATTTAATCTATTTTTTAGATCAGACAATGCCTCCTTGGCTCGTTTAGGTGTTCCGTCTCATACTTTTTCTACTACCCCTATAGATGTAGATAAAGACTATCATCAAGCATCTGATGAAGCAGAAACTTTAAATATATCAGTCATTACAAAAACCATACAAGCAGTTGCCAAAGGAACTAAAAGTATTATTTCCGGAGAAGACACACCCTCTAGAGTTGTTTTAGAGGAACGAAATAATAAATAATAAATTTGACGTATAAATAACTCAAATGAAGATTCATTTTATAGCCATAGGAGGAAGTGCCATGCACAACTTGGCCATTGCATTACATAACAAAGGATATGACGTAACCGGGAGTGATGATACCATTCATGATCCCTCTAAATCTCGTTTAGAAAAACGAGGTTTGTTGCCTAAAGAATTTGGATGGTTTCCAGAAAAAATAACACAACATCTAGATGTGATTATCTTGGGGATGCATGCAAAAAAAGACAATCCAGAGTTACTGCAAGCGCAAGATATGGGCCTAAAAATCTATTCGTATCCAGAATTCTTATACGAACAATCTAAAGATAAAACTAGGGTAGTTATTGGAGGTTCACATGGTAAAACAACGATTACATCTATGATTCTTCATGTATTAGCTTACAATGATAGGGCGGTAGATTATATGGTAGGCGCACAGCTAGAAGGTTTTGAAACCATGGTGCATTTAACCAAAGAAAATGAATTTATTGTATTAGAAGGCGATGAGTATTTAAGTTCTCCAATAGATATGAGACCAAAGTTTCATTTGTACAAGCCAAATATTGCCTTGTTAAGCGGTATTGCTTGGGATCATATCAACGTATTTCCAACTTTTGATGGGTATATAGAGCAGTTTAGAATTTTCACAGATTCTTTAACCAATGGAGGAATTATGGTCTATAACGAAGAGGATAAGATCTTAAAGGAAGTCGTAGAAAGTTCTGAACATACCATAAAAAAATACTCTTATTCAACCCCTCTTCATACTATTGAAAACGGTATTACGCTTATAGATACACCAGATGGTCAAATGCCTTTAGAAATTTTTGGAGATCATAATTTACAGAATTTAGCTGGAGCTAAGTGGATTTGTCAACATATGGGAATAGATGAAGAAGATTTTTACGAAGCGATTGCTTCTTTTAAAGGAGCCAGTAAACGACTAGAAAAAATTGCAGAAAACAAACAAACGGTAATCTTTAAAGATTTTGCTCACAGTCCGAGTAAAGTTCAGGCTACTACAGAAGCGGTTAAAAAACAATATGCTCAAAAAGACCTAATAGCTTGTTTAGAATTACATACCTATAGCAGTTTAAATGCTGAATTTTTAGGAGAATACAAAGGAGCTCTTGATAAGGCAGATAAAGCAGTCGTATTCTATTCCCCACATGCTGTAAAAATCAAACAACTAGATGCAGTTACAAAAGAACAAATAGCTCATGCTTTTGATAGAGATGATTTAATTATTTATACTGATCCTGAAGACTTTAAAGCATTTATTTTTTCTTTAGATCTAAACAATAAAGCGATTATTTTAATGAGTTCAGGAAACTATGGAGGGCTAGACTTTGAGGAGGTTAAAAGTTTGACTTAACCTCTAAAAATCTTATTAAAGAGGTGAATTCTCACATTTTTATTAATAAATGCAAATCTTATTTTTGTGTAAACACCAGAGATAATCTTCATTTTTTTCAAATAAAAATTCCATTTAATTGTATTTAATTTCCTTTTTTTTTGTGAATCTAATAATTCAATGGTATTTTTTATGTGTTTTTTAGCTTTGTTATCATTTTTAAAATGTATCGAAGAAACTTGGTTAAATAAATAATAACAAGTTACTAAAAATGAATTAAGTATATTGAAATACTTCTTATTAGTTAATATTGTTTCTAGTGTATCTGTTTTTTTAGACAAAAGAAAAAGGTCGTAAGAATTTCTTAATAAAATAGTTTTCTTATAATATGCAGAATCATTTATTTGTATGTTATATATGTTATGTAATAACTGATTTTTATAGCTTAACATCAAAATATTATCATCTGTTTCAATGAGGTTTTTTTTTAAATTTTTGTAATTTAAATAATAATTGTATGGATTTTTTACAATTCTAAAATGAACTTCTACTGCAGCAATTTTATTTTCATGCGACATTCTTGGAAAATGTTTACCAATTTTCAGATTATTATAAACACTGTCATGTTTAGGAGAGAAATTATTTTTTATGAGTATGTCAGTAGTGTTTTTATATTCCCTATTAGAAACAATAAAATCAATATCTCCCACCATTCTTTCTCCAATATCTTCATATAAGCCTTCTAGGAGATTTCCAGTTCCTTTTAAGAATATAGGCGTAATTTTATTTTGAAGTAATAGTTCATTTAGCTCTTTTGCTTGCTCAATTATTTCCTTATTTCTATCGCGATTTAGGTCTGTAATATACTTCATGTATTCCACCAGCTCTTCAGGTAAGTAAGACAAAAAAGAGGCTCTTTTTAAATTACAATACAAGGCAGGAAAAACATAATGGGCAGTACTTAATTTAACAACAGCATCCCAATCAACAGCATTAGATTTTAGTAGATTTTTAATAATAATTTCATTGTGCTCCTCGTGATTAATAGTCAAGCATTTTGCAACAAAAAAAAGAGTTTCCTTATAATTCATCTTCAAAAATATTTTTAATTGACTTGTACATCATTTCGTTGTTAGAGTAAGTAATTTGGTATGAGGGAAGCTTTTCAAACCAGTTTAAAAAGATCGACACGTTTTTTGGAATCGAAGAAATCCAAGAATCAGGCACTAAATTTTCAAAAGCTTTTGTACTAGAAATTTTAGTAATTTCAAACTCAGTGGTCGAATCATATTTTATAAATACGAACGCTTTACAAGGATGTTTTTTTTGATAATTAATATTTTTTGGTGGAAGATATCGAACTGTTTTATTCAAACGAGTGTAATGGTATTCAGCTGAGCTCTTTAGTTCTGGATAATCCTTTAATAATACAGGTAACGAATTCTTTTTTATTGAAATACCTGCCGGAAAAGCATGAATTTTTGTTGTAGTGTCTATAGGTACAAAATCATCTGCAACACAATGAAATCCCTGAGCCTGTAACAGTGCTAAGGAAGTGCTTTTACCATTCCCAGAATCTCCCAAAATTAAGATGGCGTTTTCGTTGTAATTTACAGCAGATGCATGAAAAACACCCATCCAATTTTCTTCACCTTTTTCATACACACATTCAATAATTTTCATTGAAAATTTTCCTTGAAAATAATGAATATCTTCAGCAGACCAATTGCCAATAACAACACTATCTACTATTAAGTAGGTATCCTTTGAATTGTTAAAAACTTGAAATATAAAATCTATTTCAGATACTTCTAGCACTTCTAAGTGAGCAAATTTTGGATGAATTAAAGAAAGTTCAAATTCATTAGAAAAAAAAACTTTGAAGACTTTAGAATTAATTTGATAATATTTTATAAATAAATAAGTCTCAGGAATTTTGTGGTAACAATTGTCAGGCTTTTTTTTAAGAGGTGTAATGTTTGGTTTTAAAATTTTATCATTGATATCTTTAATAAAGTCTTTTGCTATTTTGAGAGGTATTTCTAGATTATTTTCTAGTTTATCTGCAATTATATCTAGGTTTTTATTTTGAGATAAATCAGTGACAATATTGGCTACTAATGGTTCTAAAACCAAGTATTGATTGGAATTCTCAAACCATACGATTGTTTTATCTTCTATTTTTTTGTTAAGGGTTGATGCCAAAAATAAATTTTTCATAAAATTAAATTATTTAACTTAAAAAATAACCATTTAGGGTATTGAATTTTTTAATTTAATCAAAAACTGAAATCTAACATTATGTTCTTAATAATAATTTTAAAAGATTATCGATGTTGTGTATTTTAATCGAATATTTATTTCTGTATATATTTAAGGCTGCTTTTGTAATTAATCTTTTATTTAATGACCATTTTCATATTCGCTGTGCCATTTTTTAGTTGTTTTTTTGTTAACTTGATTGTTAGGTTTTGCAATGAAATATCATTCATACCCATTTTTTAAAAAACTATATCTCTGAATGCTTGAGTTTATGGGTATATAGGTCAGTTTAGATTCTTTAATCAATGGAGGAATTATGGTCTATAACGAAGAAGATAAGATTTTAAAGGAAGTGGTAGAGAGTTCTGAACATCCCATAAAAAACACTCTTATTGAACCCATCTTCATACTATTGAAAATGGTATTACGCTTATAGATACAGCTCATGCTTTTGATAGAGATGAATTAATTATTTATACTGATCCTGAAGATTTTTAAGCATTTATTTTTCTTTAGATCTAAACAATAAAGCACTTATTTTAATGAGTTTAGAAAACAATGGAGGGCTAGACTTTGAAGAGGTTAAAAGTTTGATTTAGGTTTTTTTAAGCCCCATTGAATCAATCTTAGTTCTCGCCAATTTTTGTCTTTAACTGAACTAAATAACTGTTTTCTTTCTTTTTTTTGAAAGAATAATTTATAAATTTTTTCAAATATTAATTTATTAAGTCTGCGTCTTTTCGCTTTCTTATAATTTTTCTTATAATTTTTACTTGATAATTCAAAATCATCAAGATACAAGTAAAAAAGTGTCAGATATTTTTCTATTTGTTTTGTTGAAGTATATTGAAGGGTATCAGGTTTGTTAAACACTTCAAAACAATTCGCTAAAAAACAATTCAAAGGGTTCTTTAATTTTTTAAACTTTGAAAAAACATCTTTAGCAATTGTTTTTTTTGATAACAGAAATACATCATAAGCGTTTCTTAAGGATAAGTTTTTATTATCAAACCCATAGTCATTAATTTGTGCTGCTACCACAGATAATATTAATTGATTCTCAAAACTAATTACTGAAACATTATTTATTGTTTGTTTGCTATTTTTGATGAAATCATAGTTAAATTCTTGTGTGTATTTTTCAATTAAAATTTCTTTGTGAATTTCTATTGCTGCAATTTTATTGTCCTTTATCAATCTTGGTAAATGTCTATGATCTGGACGAACAATTTCCAAATCATTTAGTTTTGAATATCCATTTTTAATTAATAATAAATAGGTTTTTTCAAAATCTTGTTTAGAAAAAATAAAATCAATATCTCCCACCATTCTTTCACCAATATCTTCATATAAGCCTTCTAGGAGATTCCCAGTTCCTTTTAAGAATATAGGTGTAATTTTATTTTGAAGCAATAGTTCATTTAGCTCCTTAGCCTGTTCAATTATTTTCTTATTTCTATTGCGATTTAGGTCTGTAAAATACTTCATGTATTCCACTAGCTCTGCCGGGACATAAGATAAAAAAGAGGCTCTTTTTAAATTACAGTACAAGGCAGGAAAAACATAATGGTCAGAACTTAACTTAACAACAGCATCCCAATCAACAGTATTAGATTTTAGTAGATTTTCAATAATAATTTTATTGTGCTCCTCGTGATTAATCGTCAGACATTTTGCAACAAAAAAAAGGGATTCCTTATAATTCATCTTCAAAAATATTTTTAATTGACTTGTACATCATTTCGTTGTTAGAGTATGTAATTTGGTATGAGGGAAGCTTTTCAAACCAGTTTAAAAAGATCGATACATTTTTTGGAATTGAAGAAATCCAAGAATCAGGCACTAAATTTTCAAAAGCTTTTATACTAGAAATTTTTGTAATTTCAAACTCAGTGGTCGAATCATATTTTATAAATACGAACGCTTTACAAGGATGTTTTTTCTGATAATTAATATTTTTTGGTGGAAGATATCGAATTGTTTTATTCAAACGAGTGTAATGATATTCAGCTGAGCTTTTTAGTTCTGGATAATCCTTTAATAATACAGGTAACGAATTCTTTTTTATTGAAATACCTGCCGGAAAAGCATGAATTTTTGTTGTAGTGTCTATAGGTACAAAATCATCTGCAACACAATGAAATCCCTGAGCCTGTAACAGTGCTAAGGAAGTGCTTTTACCATTCCCAGAATCTCCCAAAATTAAGATGGCGTTTTCGTTGTAATTTACAGCAGATGCATGAAAAACACCCATCCAATTTTCTTCACCTTTTTCATACACACATTCAATAATTTTCATTGAAAATTTTCCTTGAAAATAATGAATATCTTCAGCAGACCAATTGCCAATAACAACACTATCTACTATTAAGTAGGTATCCTTTGAATTGTTAAAAACTTGAAATATAAAATCTATTTCAGATACTTCTAGCACTTCTAAGTGAGCAAATTTTGGATGAATTAAAGAAAGTTCAAATTCATTAGAAAAAAAAACTTTGAAGACTTTAGAATTAATTTGATAATATTTTATAAATAAATAAGTCTCAGGAATTTTGTGGTAACAATTGTCAGGCTTTTTTTTAAGAGGTGTAATGTTTGGTTTTAAAATTTTATCATTGATATCTTTAATAAAGTCTTTTGCTATTTTGAGAGGTATTTCTAGATTATTTTCTAGTTTATCTGCAATTATATCTAGGTTTTTATTTTGAGATAAATCAGTGACAATATTGGCTACTAATGGTTCTAAAACCGAATATTGATTCGAATTTTCAAACCATACTATTGATTTATCTTCTATTTTTTTTATGAGGGGTGATTCCAAAAAAGAACTTTTTAAAAAAATAAATTATTTAAATTAAAAAATAACCATTTAAGGTATTGAATTTGTAATTTAATAAAACTGAACCTTATGGCTTGAAAATAACAATCTTAAAAGATTATCGATGTTGTGCACTAATTAAATATTTGTTTATGTAAATATTTTCAGTATACTTTTTAATTAATCTTTTTTCACTCCATGTTTTTCTTAATGGTGTGTTTTACCATATCTTACTATTCAAAATCACCACCTGGAGGTCTAGGACTAAATGCTTGTGCTTTTTTTGGATTTAGAAGTATGTAGGCACTAACAGCGGTTAAAGCTGTGTATTTTCCATAATTTCCAATCTTTTTTAGAGCGTCTTTTCGTGAAATCTGATCTTTGCTTGTTGTTTTTTGATTTTTCATTATTGTGAGGTTGGGTAATTATTTAATAATTATTTTTTTGTTTGTTGTTCCTGTTTCTGTGGCTAGTTTAATAATGTAAACTCCAATGGGAAGTGTAGGTAATGAAATATCATTTACACCCATTCCTTCAAATGAAGTTCTCATCATTTGTTTTCCAAGAATATTGTATATCTGAATGCTTGCTGTTCCGTTTTGTACTCCTACAATACGTAAGTTATCGTTACCTGTCTTATAAATACTTACATTGTTATGTATCTCAAGAGCATCAGTACTTAAAGTACCTGCGGTAGTGTACAAGAAAAAACGTCCAATTCCAGAAAGATCATTCTCTAGTGTAGTGTTAAAGCTAGAATCTGCATCTAAAAGTGTAAAGCTATTGTCTTGTTTGTCTTCAAGGTAGATATTTATTCCGTCAGGAAAGTTATTTGTTGAGGCGTCTATAGAAATAGCTGTTCCTGATACGGCATTAATTCCGACAGGAATAATCATATTCTCATAGTTGTTAGTTGGTAAGGATTGTACTTGATAATTCTTTCCTTCACTATCAGCTACTAAATGAGTGTAGATAGCTAATGAATTAGAAACCCCATTAAATAATTCTCCCTCATAACCAACATCAAAACCACTGGTCATATTTTCTATATAATAGATTTTAGCCTCTCTTGCATCTGTTTGATCAGAAATTGTTAGATATATCTCTGGTCTAGTGTCAGTTCTTTGAAAGGTGCCTCCACTGCTAGCTTGGTTAGATTCAGCAAAATTAAAGGTACCTCCAGCTACATTTGCTTCCACAAAAAATCCTTGAGCAGGAGCGATTAACATAGCATCAGCAACTGTTTTTACTTCATAAGCGCCACTAGTACCTGTACCTTGATTCCATACCCATAGGTTTTTTGTCTCTGAAATAGCAGCTTGATTGAAAAAAGTAGCACTAGCTATGTGAGACGTGTAAGGATTTCCAAGAAGGTTATAACGATTTCCAGTGATTTTGAGCTCAATATCAACTCCATCATTGTTAGTGTTTATATCTCCTGTAAAAGAAACATCTCCTCCTGTAGACGTTCTTTTAACAGAATACCCTGTTCCAATAGAAAAAATTGCACTTTGACCTTCCTGCATATAATCCCAAGTATCATTACTGGTGGTGTAGGTAGCAATTGCTCTATTATTTTCATTTCCTGAAGCAATTCCATTGGCAGAAACATAATCATTATCATAGGTCTCTCCTACTACTGGAGATGAAACTAAATACCAGTTGGTAGTCTCTAGATTTCTGTTATAGGTAACCGTTCCTGAAAATTCAGATTCAGCAATTAAAGAAGCCCCAGATTTTATCGTAACCGAATTAACAGTAACTGCTTCATTGGCTGTTGGGTAGTTCGTTAAACCTGTAGGAATTGTAACATCAGAAGCTGAAGTAGGTACAACACCAGTACTCCAATTTGATGGTTCTTCCCAAACACCATTGGTAGTTCCATTCCAAGTTATTGCTGTTAATGTTGCAAATGCATCTAGCCTGAAATCATCTATTATAGCAACATTTTGATCTGTTGTAGAAGAATAAAATGCAATTCTCACATCCTGGCCTTCATATTCGGACAAATCGTAGGTAAAGACAGAAGGATCTCCTGTTGTAGCATCTGGTTCAGGTAACAATAAATCACTATCTAGAGTAGCTATAAGGCTATTATCACTTGCATCAACTACTAAAACATCTATGACTTCTGGCCAAGTAGTATTTGGATTCCAACCTTTAAAGTTAAACCCATCGGTTACACCATCTACTACAGAAAATTTAGGTGAATATAAATAATCATCATGAGCTGCTGAGTTGTACAATAAATACCAATAAGTGTTACCAGATTCCGTATCCGTAATTAGAGTCCATGCATTGGCATCTCCTTCATTTTCAACTTCCCAACAATTTGAATCAAAATTAGCTGCAGTATCAAAATCATGAAATAAAGCTTCATCAGTAATAACACAATCGGTTGAAAATAGCCTGAAATCATCTATTCTAGCAGCATTTTGATCTGTTGTAGAAGAATAAAATGCAATTCTCACATCCTGGCCTTCATATGCAGACAAATCGTAGGTAAATACAGTAGCTTCAAGAGTTGTAGCGTCTGGTTCAGGTAAGAATAAATCACTATCTAGAGTAGCTATAAGGCTATTATCACTTGCATCAACTACTAAAACATCTATGACTTCTGGGTAGAAATCGTTGGGATTCCAACCTTTAAAGTTAAACGCATCGGTTACACCATCTACTACAGAAAATTTAGGTGAATATAAATAATCATCATGAGCAGTTGAAGAATCATATAATAAATTCCAAAAAGTGTTACCAGATAACGTAATTAGAGTCCATGCATTGGCATCTCCTCTATTTACAACTTCCCAACAATTTGAATCAAAATTAGCTGCAGTATCAAAATCATGAAATAAAGCTTCATCAGTAATAACACAATCGGTTGAAAAGCTAATATTCACCCAGCTACTAACATCTCCACCACAATTGGCACGTACATAAATTTCATATGGAGTATTTGCTATTAATCCGCTTAAAGAAAGAGGATTCGTTGTTGTAGCAGTTCCACTAGCTGTAGGTTCTCCTGTACCAGCTGCTTGTACAACATATTCCCATGCAGTTTCGTTTCCTCCAGCTGTCCATGAGATAGTTGCAGTACTACTTGTAAGATCATCTAGTGCTAGGGCTGTTGGAGTTAAACAACTTGGCATTTCCATTATTCTAACATCATCAATAGCCACATCATCATAAAAATCACCAGAAGTAACTTCGTCTACAATAAATCTAGC
>Ga0209196_1001908_pt1 | contig 13979 bp, 9 predicted proteins | sample COGITO_mtgs_1105_5_FD_184801 | JGI IMG/M metagenome (GOLD analysis project Ga0209196, IMG submission 184801) | Pelagic marine microbial communities from North Sea - COGITO_mtgs_110509 (SPAdes) (version 2) | ecosystem: Environmental > Aquatic > Marine > Epipelagic ... | reverse complement strand
ATTTATTCTACAATATCGGCGGTTTATTTATTATACTAATTTCTGGATATTTACTTTTGCATTTTTTTATTCTACAATATTCTGGATAATTATTAATCATATAATCAACCGATTCTTGCATATTTATTAAATCTCGTTTCTTTGCATGACCTCCTTCATTTTTATAAATTATATTATTAGCTTTAACCTTATTAAATCTTATACAACCACCAAATTTTAAATAATTTAAAATTGTTCTCTCGTAATCATCTCTAAAATTATCATATGTTTTTAATAATTTATCATTTATAAATCCATGTATTCCTCCCATGATAAATTGAAGACCATAACTTATTTCCTTAAGATTTTGCATAAAATACCCATTCTTAACTGGATAAAACCCAAATAATTTAAAATTATTTTCATCACATAATTTAAAACCCTCATTTATATAATAATTCAAATCAGCATCTTCAAATTTATTAATATTATTCCACTGAACAAATTCAATTACATCATCGTCAAATTGAACTATTTTCTCACCATCATCAAAATATTCTAATATTTTTAAATTACATATATGCGTCCCTTCATTACCTCCATCAATATAAGTATATTTATCGCCAAATTTATTCCAATATAAAGGTATTTCATCTTTAGGACAAAATATATAAGTTTTATATGACAAGTTTTCTATTAATTTTAATGTATGTTTTTCAATTGTATCTATTCTCTTACAAGTTCTAATAACTAATTTTATTTCCATATAATATAAAAAAATAAATTTATCTTTCTAAAAAATCATAATTCATTTCTTCAGGTAGAAAATAAAATTTAGCATAACTCCTCACCTTTTCTACATCAAACTGACGACAACTAAATAAATCTACAAAAACATCTTTACTGCCACTAACTGTATGTATCGTAATATTACTAGTATTTATTAGTTGTATATAACTATACCCTCTATTAAATACATGATCACCATAATATTTAACTATAGGATCATAAACAGCTTTCATATTAATTAAACTTAATATATAATCAATAAATATTTTTAAAACCAAAGCTCCATTATCTTTATCATATCCTGGTTTGTGAAATATCTCTCGGCTTCCAAGACAATTGTATAAATTAAGATGAAGGCTATATCCAAATGTTTTTTTTTCATTCATATCATATTAATATATATTTTTTATGCTAAATTAAATCCTGTTGGGAATATATTAGTTTGTCCTAATTGAGGTATTGTATTTGAGGTTGTATCTATTTGATTTGCCGATACGCCCATTATACTTATAGAATGATCACATAAAATACTAGGACTATCGACAACAGTGGAATTATCACCAACTTTAAATGTAAGAGTGAATCCGTTTACCGTTTTATTAGTAATATAAGTATTAGTATCCGTTTCTACAATTGACGAGCTAGGTAGCATCTCGTGCTGTGCTGTTATTATATAAAAGGCATGGGTTGGCTTGACATCAAACAAATATACAAATTCTAAATTACTATTAACTGAAATAGTTAAATTATGTTTATTATTTTGTGTTCTATTAGCACTTGTATGTGTAAAGGCAAATATACTACTATTGCTATTAGCACATTGTAATACATTATTATTTTGTCCAGTTGAACTATTATATTGTGTATTAACTTGTCCAACTCGTAATACACCAGAAATATTACTAGCTGTTGATGTTCCAGCACCATCAATCCAAATTCTATTAGGATAACTACTATCATAACTTGTTGGCATATCTGGTCTACTTAAATTTACTGTTTTAGCATTAAAAGTTATTTCTGAATTACTAACATTAGATTCCATTTTACCTAAAATTATTGGATTTGGTAAATTATTATTACCTATTATTAATTCATTACTGTTTGAAGTAGCACTTGTTCTAATAAAATTACCAATATAAATATTATTTGAGCCAGATTGTTGGTATGAAGTTGCTCTTCCTATTGATATATTACTATTTCCGGAACTATACCTACCACTTTCATATCCAATTGATATATTATTCTGGCAAGCACCGCTACCAAACATGGAATTATGACCTATTGCTACATTCTCTTTTACTTCTTCCGTAAAATTACTTAAACAATTGTATCCTATACAAGCATTTTTTTCAGCTTTACCATGTCCACTAGCATCGTAGCGAAGACAACTAGTTCCTACAACAGCATTAAAACTTCCATACATGTTTCGTCCTGCCATATTGCCCATCATTAAATTATCACTGGAAACTTCACTAGTTCCACCTTTAGAATATTGAAAAAGACAATCACGACCTATGACGACATTCTGATGACCTAGATGAACATTTCTACCAGCATTACAACCTATATATACAGAAGAATAACTATCCCCACTAGCCTGATTATCAGTTCCCTGATTATTTGCCGCAAATGCTCCAATTACTACACTATTAGCGTGAGGTCTATGTGAAGCACTAAGTGCTGCTTCTGAGCCAATTATTACCGAATTTTCTAAAAAATTACTATCGAAAGCCGCACGATTCCCAATTATTACTGAATTATCAGTCTGCTGACTGTCGCTACCTGATTGTGGTGCTGCTGTGTTTTTTGCTGCCTGATAGCCAATAAAAACACTATTTTGTTTTGATCTATTAGCATGTAAAACTCCAGCTTCATGACCTATTGCTATTGATTGATTACCCATATCAGAAATATTACCATCTCCTATATTTATTTTTTTAGCAGAATCGTCTATACCATAAACACCTCCAAATTCCATTCCATTTCCTGTAGAATTAACTGTTAAAACTCTATGATTTTGAGAAGTATAGGCAGTCTCATTAACATCACTTAATGATAATAGAGTTGATGCACCACCTAATTGCCAATCAAATCCTGTAGCACTAGCAGTAAGAACATAACCATTCTGTGATGATGTTGGGTTAACAACAGCGAATTGCTGGGATAGACCATTATCAAAAGTTATATTTGATCCAGTTCCTTGAATTTTTAAATTAGATACTGTGAATGTATCTGTGCATTGAACCTTACCATTCCACATTATGTCCTGTTGGTCTGATGCTTGAGTTTTACCTATTCTTACCAAAGGAATTAAACTGGCATTTTGTCGAACATTAATATCTAATAATCCCCAATCTGTTCCATATTTGGTCGTTTTAAGGTCAGTAAATTCTCCATATGCTGTAGTAACTGCTGTATAGAATTCTATTTCGTGAATAGTCAAATATGCTGAACTTGGACCAGCTACCGTTTTTGCAATTATAGCATAATGAGTAAAACTTGTGGTATTATTTATAGATATTGTATGTCCGTTTCCACTATTGTAAGTTAGATGAACCGTAGATTGTAAAATGGAAGTCCAACTACTACCATTATTACTAGCTAATAATTCCCAAGAATCAGCAGCTTGAGGATCATATCCTTGTCTTCCAATAATTTTGACAGAGCCAAAGGGCTGTGCAGAAGACATTTGAATCTGAATCCATTCGCCGCTGACACCACCCAATGAATTAGAACCTTGATATTGACCCATTGTAGTCGGATTGTTGCTACTGTTGTAGTTTCCGTGCGAGTGCCATCCTGTATTATTAATTCTATCAAAAGCTTTATACATATCGTATGATGATCCCGTGAAGGCATTTGTAGATGATGTAAGTGTATACGTAATGCCACTTACTGTGCTAGTATTTGAAGACAAAGCTGGTGGATATTGCACATTGCCAGTTATATTTACAAGTGCTTGTGTTTGAAAATTTCCAATTACTGCTGTTGAAGTTGAGGTAGAAGATTTAGAAATAAATTTTGGATTAGCTGGACATGTATTCGTTATATTACTAGTATTTAACACAGAATTCTGAGTTATACTTCGTATAGCTTCTAGATCTTTAACATTTATTATATCATCCTGAATATAAACTGACGGTCCAGCCGTGGCATGATTATTATTAGTATAACTATAAAAATTAATTCTACCTGATACGGTAGTTTCATTAGATAGTAAAAATGCTATTGCTGATGAAAGGTAATTATTACCATCCCAAGCCTGAACCGAACCAAGAGTGTCATTTTGGGACGTATTTGAAGATACAAGAGTTATATCTTTTTGATTATTAGATTCTCTATAAAATTGATTTATATATCCTGTAGTATAGCAACTAGATTGTGTGTTTCCATATAAAATACCATAAGTATTTTTAAAAGCTAAATCATGATGTGCACAATTATAAACATCATCCGCATTGGGGGTTGCTTGATATACAGATTGGACATGCGATTTATCTAATTTTGCTAAAGCATCAATACCTCTTACTGTATCGTGATACCAAGCATTATAAACTTCTGTTCCATTTTGAGTTGCCCCAGATTGAAGTGTGTTTTTTACTTCTGATTTATCTAGTTTTGCTAAAGCGTCTATTCCTCGAACTGTATCGTGATACCAGGCATTATATACTTCTGTTCCGTTTTGAGTTGCTCCAGATTGTAATGTATTTACTACTATTGCTGATGGGTCAGACCAAGCCCATGTATTAGCTCCTGTAGCTGTTAAAACTCGACTAGCTGTTCCGTCAGCAGCAGTTGGAGCTTCTACTGCTTCTGTCTGTATATTATTATTGCCAGAATATTTAATCCCATTTACTCTTAAATTACCGAAAAATTCTCCAGCATCTGATGTAGAATGAGTCGATTCTCCAATTCTTAATGTTTCTTCTGTTAAAACATCAGTTCCATTATTATTTTGCGTATCTATTTGAATATATCCTCGTAATTGTCCAGCTGTAGTATCTCTTACTTTACCATATATAGACCCAAACATAGTTCCGTTTGTATGACCGAAAGTAATTGCACCGCATTGGTCTCCTGCCGAACTAGGCTGGGATAGTAAATAACTATTTATAATTCCACCGCTCCAGTAAAACCAATTGTAAGCAGTAGAACTACCTATCTTATTATGCCAATCAAAAGCACCTATAGAGGTAGCAGTAAGGAATTTACCAACATCACTACTTGTAGGTGTTATAACTGGTAATGTCTGAACACTATTATTAGTAAATTTAACACCTGCTACTTTTAGATTTCCGAAAAATTCTCCAGCATCTGAGGTAGAATTACTTGATTCTCCTATTCTTAATATTTCTTCATCTAAATTAGCAGAAGAATCTCCGTGTTGTGTATTTATTTGAATAAAACCTCTTAATTGTCCACTAGTAGAATCTCTTACTTTCCCAGAAATACTTGAATAAAATGTTCCATTTGTATTTCCAAAAGCTATATTTCCTAATTCAGAACCAGCACTAGTTGCTTGATTTAATAAATAATGATTTGGTGTTCCACCGTTCCAATAAAACATTGTATGAGAAATAGATGAACCTATTTTATTAGTCCAAGATGCATTTGTTCCATCTGTTTTTAAAAATTTATCATCGTTATTAGTTTGTGATGGAAGTAATTCTCTATCTATATATGATAGTGTTCCAGTTCCATTATTGTTCAAAAAACCGGCTGTATTAGTGGGTAATATCTGTCCTGTTGGATTTGCTTGACCACCAGTCATCGTCCCAGTAAGCAAACCATTGGATAACGCATAGGAAGTTATATAATTGTCGGTATTATCTAAATATGGAGCTAATGATACACTATATGGAGCGGTAGCATCATTTTGTGATAACGATAAATTATGACTCGCATCAATACTAAACCCACTTACTCTTGTATTATCATCTGCTGGGAAATCTGACCAGGTTAAAGCACCATTACTTACCGTTAAAACTTTATCATTAACTAGAACAGGGAGAAAATTGTAAGTATTAGTTGTCGTTGTATTAAAATACGGTGATGTAGTATTTTGTTCTACTTTTTGGACCTCTAACTGTGCTGTTGTTCTAGACTCTGTAAAACTATATGTATCTTGATTAACCCACATTGCTTCTACTCCACTACCTGTTGATGGTTGCACTACTGTTAATCTTTTACCATAATAAGTATTTAACATTGTTGGTAATTCTCTTAAAGATGATATATCTATTTTATTAGTCATATTAGTTCCGTCGTCATAAACTACTTCTATTTCATCTGAAGAATTTAATGAACCATTATTAATAAATTTACTACTATGGACCTCGCCTTTTTGTCCTTTATCACCAGTCAATCCTATTTCTCCCTTATCTCCTTTTGAACCAGTATTTCCTATAATTCCTTGTTCTCCTTTCTGGCCTTTGGCACCAGTTATTCCAATATTTCCGATTTCTCCCTTTTGTCCTTTTGAACCTGTTTCTCCTTGAATACCCTTCTGTCCTTGAATTCCTTTATCTCCTTGATTTCCTAATTCTCCTTTTTCACCTTTTTCTCCAGCAATATTAGAAGGCATACCTTTTTCTCCTTTTTCTCCAGTAATGGATAATCCTTCTTCTCCTTTTTGACCTTTGCTTCCGTCTATTCCTTTTTCTCCTACCTCACCTTTTTGACCTACTCCTACTTCACCTTTTTGACCTTTTTCTCCATCAACACCTTGTTCACCTTTTTCACCTTCAATACCTCGTGGTCCTATTTCTCCTTTCTGACCTTTTTCTCCATCATTTCCTTGCTCTCCTTTTATTACCGCTGGCTTATTTAGGATGAATGATAATGCATTTTCGTTTGTTTCTGTCCAATTTGATTGTGTTGGCTCTTCACCTATAAAAAATGGCATCTATTATTATAATATTATAAAATTTTTATTATATTATAAATTATCTAAATTATAATAAATGGAACTAAATCTCTTTTGAAATCGTTTGTTTTTATTATGAACCTTATTATTTACTACTAAAAAAGAAAAATCTTCTTCTGTAGCATCATCTAATATTTTTTCCATAATTTTACTTGGCGCATTTTGTTCTTCAATTATACTATTTCTTTCTTTGGTATTATTTGTTTGAAAAAATACCAAATGTGTGCAATTTGTTCTCATCGGCTTTGGCACTGATCTATAACTTTGAACCATAAAAAATAATGAAATTAAATAATGTCTACTACTAAAAAATAATTCTCGAACAATAGAATTTTTTTTATGTGAAAGTTGGGTAAGAACGTCATCGAGCAATATCATGATAGGAACACACCTATTTTTAGAATACTCTGCTATATTTAACCGCTGCTCGAGTAATATTTGAGCTATTACTTCCTCATCTAATTTATCAAATTGGTTTTCTTCCGGAATATCTAAATTTGATAAACTTTTATCTCCTAGTGCATACGTAGAACTGAAAATAAATATATTATTTTTAAATATGGATTTATATGGAAATCCTGTATTATTACCTAAAAAGCTATTACATAAAACTCCTTTTCCTGAAGCAGAATTACCTACTACAAGCATTCTAAAAGGCATTTGAGGTAATAATTCGTCTATTTTCTCTTTTCCCTCATCCGTTGATTTCGGTGGTTTTACAATAAATTCTTTCATTTTATTATAATATATAAATAAAAAATTTATTATGGTTTATTTTCATTATATAATTTTACAATAGCATCTAATTCATTTTCATCTATATCACCAGCATTTTTTAAATTAACTACATACTGCATAAGCCATTCCATACCTGTTAAAGTTCTATCTGTTAAATTAATTGCTTTTTGAATACTTTGTGGAAAATTTGGATTATTTTGTTTTATTCGATTAACATATTCAATCATATTTTTTTCTATATTTTTTCTAAATAAAACTCTTATTCTTGATAGTTGTGTTTTTAATAAAATACCAACCATATCACTTCCTGAACTAGTGGACGCTCGTTGTCTAGTTCTTTCATCTTGTGCTTCACTTTTCCGTATAGCATCCTTTTTATATTCATTTATTACTCTAATTGCTTTATTAAAATCTTTTATAATTTCATCTTTTTTAGATATAGGATATTCGTTAGGTAAATTATCCATTAATATCTGTAAAAATTCTTTACAAAATTCTACACTATCTTTATATCCTGGTCCTTTTCTTTGCAATGCTTCTAAAGCCATATCAATTAAATTTCCCATACCACTTTCTCTATGTCTTCTTGAAAGGGCAACAACTGAGCTTTTAATTTGGCTAAAATCTTCTATAACATGAGAATTTATAGCACTAGGAATAGTTAATATATGATTTACTATATCTATAATTCTACGAGCATATTGATTTGTTTCATCATGTAAAAGTGTAGGTTCTGCTTCATGTTGAATTTGTTCAGGTCTTATTTGTCCTTCTTGCATCAATTCTCTTATTACTTCTGGACCAACAGTAGTTAAAGGACCTCTATCTCCATAAATAGAATTTCTATAGGCTTGCATAACCGCAGTTCCACCTTGAGATATTAATTCTCTAATCATTATCATAGGTGGTCTATTTTCTTGAACTATTCCTACTACAATTCCTCTAAATTGTTGAGGCATAGCAGCCATTAAAGTGCTTGTGGTAATTACTGCTCCTAATCCTATTAAAGTAAATCTATTAAGTAATAATGATGCTATTGCAGCATAAATAGGATGCTCGGCATCTGGTAATTCTTGAGGATTTAATGTTGCGGTGGTTGGGTCTTGTGGTTGTGGATTTTGGTCTGGCTGATGAACAATTACTTGACCTTGACCTGGTCCTACACCACCTTGTTGCGGACCACCTTGTTGCGGACCACCTTGTTGTTGTGGTCCTTGTTGCATTCCACCCATGATACCACCTTGAGTAGCACCTTGACCTTGATTTTCATATCCAGTTCCGCCTTGTTGTTGTTGTTGAGCACCACCAGCATTACCTCCGCCACCTGGAGGTCCTCCTTGCTGTTGCTGATTACCAGTTCCTTGTTCAGTTTCACCTGGTGGTTTATCTGGAACTTTATTAGCATTATATATTCTTTGTAAATTATATTTTAGTATTCTCCAATATTCAGCAGCTGTTTGTCCTCCTTTATATATTTGTGTTCCAACATATCCAACCCCTGTTGCCGTGGCCGCATCGCCAACCTTATCTAAAAAGTAATTAGCCCATGAGCGCGTATCTGGGTCTGATGCAACCTTTATAGCAAAATCAAATGTTATAATAATTGGGCTAGCTTTTCTTATTGCTTCTTCCATTTTTAATTTTTCATTTGGTAATAAAACGCCAACTCTTTCTAAAGCATCAGCCATTAATTTCATATTCATATCCAATTCTTCTTGACCAGTTAATTTAAAATATCTATCTATCTTTTGATTAAAATCTTCATTTTTTAATTGTGATTTTAAAACATGATATAAATTGTTAAATGATTTTTCTTTATATCGTTCTTCTAAACTTTGTAAATTTTCATTTTTAAATCCTAAATTAGCACTAGCTGCTTTTTTTTGTCTAAAAAACATTCTAGCTTGTGTCTTTTGTCTTTGTATTTCTGCATCTATAGCATTTTGCGGATCTTCTCTATATTTATAATCTGAATTAATTGTGCTTTGTTGCGTTTCAATATCTAATCCAAGGCCTTGTGATGAAGGAGTTAACATAGAAAATTTATTATTTTTATTAGTATGAGTATCTACATCTACTCCCCATGAACTAAGATTTATTTTTACCATTTGATTTATAAATTTTAACAAGATTTTTTTTATGATTATTTTTTATATATTTGAAATCAAATAATAAACCTTCATTAATCATTCTGGTCAATCTTTTTTCTCGTAAAGGAAAGTCAATTAAATGTTTATTCATTTATATATAATATATCGATAAAAATATTATAATTTAATAAAATATTAATGAATATCTATTGCCTTTAAAGGGTTGTGTCCAATGTTTATAAAAACTTCCATTAAATTCAAGCGAATAAGTTCTTATTTCAAATAATTTTGGTTCTAAAATACTATCTTCTACAAAAATACCTCCATGTGAAAAATCGCCACAAGTTATAATAATTGAATTTCCAATATTATTACTATCTTTATGCGGATTTGCTATACAATTTTTATTAATATATACACTATTAAATATAAAATCAGGACGATGATTGCTTAGAAAATTTAATAATAATTCATCTAATTTAGGATGTTCTTTACTTAGTGTTGATAAAAGTATTTTATTACGATACGGGACTATTCCACAAACACTTCCTCGTGCACCTTGTTGCTTTGTTGCTCCAATTTTTATACTATGGTTATCACCAGAATTAGCTGAATTTCTAAATGAACTCCTTAAACACGTTGGATTATCTTCCAAATATTTATGAACTTTTTCTAAATTTTTTATATCTGTTATTGTAAGTTTTGTTAATCTATATTCCATTATAAAATATAATAAAATAATAAATATAGTTATAAAACTAATGTCTAATAATTCTGTTTCTTTGGACTTCCCCCTATCCCCCCAAAGGGTGGCGTTAGTGAATTATAGATATATTATAGATTATTACGAAGTTTCAATAATAAAAAAAAATATATATATATATAAAAAAAATAAAAAAAAATAAAAAGTCATAAAAGTCAAAAAAGTCAATTCTTGCCCCTAAAAAAGAAAGATTGTCTTATATTAGTAAATAAGAGAAAGTTTTAAAAAAAGGGGCAAGAATTGACTTTTTTGACTTTTTCGGGGCAAGAATTGACTTTTGATAAAAAGTCGTTAAAAAAGTATTAAATTTGTCTAAAATAATATTACTATCATTTTAGTAAATTTTAATTAATAATAATTTTATTTAATTCATCTTCATCTTCATCTTCATCTTTAATAAATTCTTGTTTATCTTGTGAATTATTATCTGAAGCCTCAATAATTTGTTTAAACGACCGAATTATATTTCTTCGAGTTGTTTGGTTTTTAGTATCATTTAATTTTTCCAAATAATATAATTTAGTATCGGGGTCTCTTTTTAATTTTTCCACAAAATATTGATAATTATTAATTCTTTTTTCTTTTTTAGTTAAATTGAGGTAATCATCTGATGATTTATATGAATCAAATATATCTTTAATACTAACAATATCATCAATACAATTAGTTTTTTCAAATTTTGTATTAAACCATGATTTAAATGGATTACTTTTTGTGATATATTTTAAACCTAATTCAGTAATATTATTAGGAATAAATTTATCGATATTTCTATTATTTTTAAATAACTCAATAGAATATGGTGTAAGTAAATGAATAAAATCCATTTTAAATTTTTCATAAGTGGATTTTTCTAAAAACATTGGATTTGCTTTATAAGAATTTTCAATGTTAGGGTCGGGATTTGTTAAAAAACTAGACCTCATCTGCATTTCGATAATTCTTCTTCTAACTGCTTCACCATCAGAAGTAATATCTAATGGTATATCATCATTACAAGCAATCCACAAATCTCCACAACATAAAGTTTCTGTTTTTTTTGAAAATATTTCTCTAGCATTAATTTCCCTATCACCTGTAAGCTGTTTAATAAGAGAAAAATTAAATTTATCACCTTCGGCAGGTTCAGAACACCATAGAAATCTTTTTCTATCAGTTTTAGCGATTTCGGTTTTAGCTCCTGTTCCTTTAGAACCAGATACGCATATTGAATTACCAAGATTATAAGAAAATTTATTCAAAGTAGCATTCAACAAATTTAATAAAACAGATTTTCCGTTTCCTCCTTCTCCTTGTAAAATAGTAAATCGAGGGTGATTATATCCATTAAGTGTATGAGCTAATTTATATAATATTAAATTTCTTTCATCTTCTTGTGGAAATATTTGTTTAATCATTTCTATGATTTCATTTTGTATATCTTTATTAGCATCACTATAATCATATCCAATAGTTTGAGTAATATAATAATCTTTTTGATGAGGAATAGGCTGGCCAGTTTTTAAATCTAATATACAATTATCAAAAGGCAAATAATCAGGTTTATCATCAAAGTCAATTTTTTTACTTGGTATATATGTAATTATACAATTAGAAATATCACAAATACTTTTATATTTGCTAAGTAATCTAATACAATTAGTATATTCCTCAAGTAATAATTTATATTCATTATCAATATCTTTTTGTTCTCTAAATTTATTAAAATAATCACTAGTTAATTTAGAAAAATAATTATGAATATAATTTGAAAAATCATTTTTCATTAAATTTTTTATAATAGTATTTTTTTTATCATTATATTTCCAAATATTATTATCATAAACATAAACTTCACTATCTTTATCTGAAACCATAGTTTTAATTAAATTAGTTTCAAAACATTCTATAAATAAATCTGCTATACTATTTTCTGAAGATAAATCGGGAATATAAAATAGAGGACTATCCATATTTTTTGTTTTCCAAGTAATATTAAAATCACTAGTTAAATTATTAAGAGTTTCAATATTAATTTTAAATGGTGTAGCAAAACCATCATACATAGGAACACAACCATTAATTGTTAATTCTGATTTATATTTATTTAAAATTCTACATAGTAGCATATTTTCGTGAAATGCTAAAATTGAATATATTTTTGATGATATTGGATTGAGACTATCTTCTTTTTCATTAACTTTATCAATATGTTTATCAATAATTTGTTGTTTATTAAACATAATTTCACAAATAAGATTATTAACAGTTGGAGTGAAGTTAGATAACTCTGGTTTATCAATATTGATAAGTTTTAGTATTTCAATTTTTTCAATTTTATTTTTTTTTAAAAAATTATTTCTATCATCTACATATTTTTTCAAATATTTAGATTGTAAATTTAAATCTTGTGTTAATTTAAGTAGAATGGTGGGAAAACAATTATTCATATCATAATCATAACAATTTGATAATAGGAAGTTTCGAAAAGCTACAGGAAAACCTTGTATGGATAAACCTTTTGAATATAATCGATTATTTTTAAGATTATATTCAATATCATTAAAATTAAAATGTCTGACATAATATCTGTATGAATTAATTTTACATTTTGTTTCAGCATAACAGAATAAAGGTAAATAAAATTCAGGATCTAATTTCATAAAGGCATTTAATCTATTTCTATTCACAGGTGTTTTAAAAGATATCATTTTTATATTAGCAGATTTTTTTTCATCATTTATAGGGGAATAATTACTTAAAGTTAATTTACTATCATTTGTTGTGGGAAGCTGCAACTTCTCACAAATAATATTATCATTATTTTTCATCATTGGTCTTGTTATATAAATTAAACGGGTCTAAATTTTAAATCCTTTTTATTTATATATTCTCTTTAAGTGTTGTTATATATATAACACTACAAAATAGTTCCATCTGGTCCAATAAAATTCATAAATTTATGTGGATTTTTTTTTTTTTCTTCGAGTAATTTCTCTTCAATTTTCTTTAATCTTTTAACCTCTTTATTAGTTTTATTTAAATCTTCATACTCAGTGATTGCATTACTAACTCGTTTTTGAATTATTTCTTCAAGTTCAATACGCTTTAATTTTTTTCTCATATTCTTTATTTCCTCACTTTCTTCCTTTTTTTGTCGTTCTTTAGATATTTTTGGATTATTAATAACATCATTAGGTATATCATTCACAGTTATGTCTACATCTTTAGTGTTTTCTTGCTCTTCATCTTTAGATTCTTCTTGAACATCTCCGCCTATTGCTTGCTCTTTGTCTTTGGTTTGTTTCATCTTTAGATTTTTTCTTTCTTCAATTTTTTTGGCTCTAGCAGCAAGTGCTTTTTTTATATTTTCTTTTTGTAGGTCGCTCATAGGTCTAGGTGTTTTTTTTTTAATATTTAATTCGATTCTAGTTTGTTTGGTATCTAAGTTTTCATCATCGGATTTATCAGACATTTATATATAATAATATAATATTTTTTATTTTTTTCTTTATAATATATAAATGCAATTTAAAACTCATAGCGGCTGCCCATTCAATTCGGCAGAACAACGAAAATATTTTGAAGAAGAAAGAAATAATTGTATGAAAGGTATAGAACAATATTGTTCAGACCCAGAATTTTATAAATTACCATTTTTTAATGTCTATAAAGACTATAAAACTTGGCAGAAATTTGATTTTATAGATGTAAT
>Ga0209196_1001901_pt1 | contig 14007 bp, 17 predicted proteins | sample COGITO_mtgs_1105_5_FD_184801 | JGI IMG/M metagenome (GOLD analysis project Ga0209196, IMG submission 184801) | Pelagic marine microbial communities from North Sea - COGITO_mtgs_110509 (SPAdes) (version 2) | ecosystem: Environmental > Aquatic > Marine > Epipelagic ... | reverse complement strand
GTAAAAGTAATAACCGCGCCATAGGTCTTTATTGCTTTGATTCAAAATATTTTAAACTCAATAAATACGGTTTTAAAACTACTGAAAAGTTCAGGGCAAAGTTTTTAATAGAAACTATTGCAGATTTAAGAATACAGTTAAACAACCTAAATATCGATTTGCTAGTCCATCAAGACGCACCTGAAAATGTCATTGAAGAGATTGTTAAAAATTATAATGTTACAGATATTTATTTACAAAATGATTGGACTAAAGATGAATTAGCAACAGAAAATGAAGTAAAATCAAAAATTCCTAACGTCAATTTTTATAAATATTACAATCAATTACTATATCACCCTGAGGACATAAATTTTGAGATTGAAAATTTACCCCAAGTCTTTACAGTATTCCGAAAAAAGCTTGAAAAATATGTAGCCATCAGAGAAAAAGCTACAAATGAGAAGTTACCAATTTCAAACAGAATAGCTAATAAAACTGTAATACCTATGATACAAAATTTAGGATTTGAAGATTTCAAAATACATCCTAATGCGGCATTTCCGTTCAAAGGTGGAGAGACTGAAGCTTTGTCACGATTAGATGACTATTTTTTCAATACAAAAAAACTCGGTTTCTACAAAAAAACACGCAATGGGTTAGTTGGTATAGATTACAGTTCAAAATTTTCACCATGGTTGGCTAATGGAAGTATTTCTGCACGAACTATTTATTGGCAAGTACAGAAATTTGAAAAAGAGCATGTTAAAAATCAATCTACCTATTGGTTGATATTTGAATTGATTTGGCGCGATTATTTTAAGTATGTATCTCTAAAACATGGTAATCAAATATTTAAGTTAAATGGTATTTTAAAGAAAGATTACGATTGGACTACAAATAAAAATCTAATCGAAAAATGGATTAATGGTAAAACCAAATCTGATTTTGTGAATGCCAACATGATAGAGCTTAAAGATACTGGATGGATGAGCAATCGTGGACGTCAAAATGTAGCCTCCTATTTTGCCAAAGAACTTCATCTAGATTGGCGTATTGGTGCTGCTTATTTTGAATCGCTCCTACTCGACTTTGATGTACATAGCAATTTTGGTAATTGGATGTATGTTTCTGGTGTCGGTAATGACCCTAGAGACCGAAAATTTAATGTTGAGTCACAAGCCGAACGTTATGATGCCAATGGTAAGTTTAGACGTATTTGGCTACAACCTAATTTATTTTGATGATGAATGTAAAAGAATTACATATCATATTTCCTCACCAACTTTTTAAAAACACATCAGTTTTAGAAGAAATAGATAACGTCCTTTTAGTTGAAGAATACCTGTTCTTTAAACAATATAAATTTCATAAACAAAAAATTGCCTTTCACCGTGCAAGCATGAAAGCTTTCGCTAAATATTTAACGTCAAAAGGTAAAAGCGTTGATTATTTTGATGCCACGGACAAAAAAAGTGATATAAGAAAACTACTTCCATATTTAAAAGATAAAAGTGTAGAAATCATTCATATCATTGATCCAACAGACAACTATCTTGAAAAGCGTATTAAAAATTATTCAGAAGGTATCGATATTAAATGGTATGACAATCCACTATTTATAAATACAAAAGCCGAATTATCATCGTTTTTTAAACCTACAAAAAAGAAGTTTTTCCAAACCTCTTTTTATAAAAATGAACGAAAGAATAGAAATATTCTAATGACTGGCGATTCACCTCAAGGAGGAAAACTAACTTTCGATTCTGAAAACAGAAAAAAATATCCAAAAGGAAAAACACCACCAAGTATTCAATTTCCAAACAAAACAAACTACCATAAGGAAGCTGAAAAATATGTTGAAATAAATTTTTCAGGAAATTATGGAGACTTAAATGATTTTATTGTTTACCCTATTGATTTTAAATCTGCAGAGACTTGGCTACAACAATTTTTTGAATTTCGTTTTCATGAGTTTGGAGCTTATGAAGATGCTATTGTCAAAGAAGAACATTTTTTGAACCATAGCTTACTTTCACCATTAATAAATGTAGGGTTATTAAATCCAATGGAGGTTATTGAAAAAGCCATTGATTATGCAATAAAAAACGATGTCCCAATAAACTCAACAGAAGGTTTTGTAAGGCAAATATTGGGTTGGCGAGAATTTATAAGAGGCGTATACGAAGTCAAGGGCACCGAAGAACGCACAAAGAATTTCTGGAATTTTAATCGGAAGATTTCCAAATCTTTTTATGATGGAACGACTGGTATACAGCCAATTGACGATGTCATCAAAAAAATTAATAAAACTGCATATGCACATCACATTGAGCGTTTGATGATATTAGGAAACTTTATGGTTTTGTGTGAGTTTGACCCAGATGACGTTTACCAATGGTTCATGGAGCTTTTTATCGATGCTTTTGATTGGGTAATGGTACCTAATGTTTATGGTATGAGTCTTTTTGCTGATGGTGGATTAATGTCAACAAAACCATATATAAGCAGTAGTAATTACATCAAAAAAATGAGCAATTATGGCAAAGGCGATTGGCAAAATATATGGGATGGCTTATTCTGGACGTTTATGGACAAGCATCGCGATTTCTTTTCTGGTAATCCAAGGCTAGGTATGCTTTTGGGTAATTTAGATAGAATGAATAAAGAAACCTTAGAAGGTCACTTTAATGCTGCAGAAGCCTTTTTTAAAAAATTAGATAATGCATAAGAATAAAGAACATATTAATGTTGTTTGGTTCAAACGCGATTTGCGTCTTCAGGATAATGAAGCTATTGCGAATGCATTAAATTCCAACAAACGCACACTTTTACTTTATGTTTTTGAAAATATTCTACTCAATGATGATCATTACAGTCAACGTCATTTTAACTTTATAAAAGAGTCTATTAGAGATTTAAACCAGCAACTAAAATCACATAATACCAAAGTATTAGCAGTTAACTCAGATATTATTAGTGCATTTAATAACTTACAAGAGTTTTATAAGATAGATGCTGTTTTTTCTCATGTAGAAACAGGTATTTTAGTCACCTACAATCGTGATAAAGAATTTAAGCGCTATTGCAGGAATAACTTAATCAATTGGGTTGAAAATAAAAACAACGGTGTACAACGTGGTTTAGTTAATCGAAATGATTGGTTTGAAAGTGTTGAAATTTACATGCAACAAGAGTTAGAATTGTTTAAACCCAAAAACAATCAGTTATTAAACCATATTGAAATTGAAACCCTAGAATCTGTTTTTTCTGTTACAAACTTAGAATCACCCAAAGAGGCACCTTTTCAAAAAGGTGGAAGCACTATGGGTTGGAAATATGCTAACTCCTTCTATAATGGTCGCTACGAAAATTACATGTTTCATATTTCGCAACCTGAGGCTTCTAGAGGCAGTTGCAGTCGTTTATCGCCTTATATTGCTTGGGGAAATTTATCGATTCGTGAAATATTCAAAAAAGGCCAAGTCATAAAACTACAATCAAAAGACAAGCGGCATATTGGTGGTTTCTTGTCTCGCTTACGTTGGCAAACACATTTTATTCAAAAGTTTGAAATGGAACATACCATGGAAAAAGCCAGTGTTAATAAAGGCTTTCATAAGCTTAAGAAAAAAATTTCTAAACACTATCAAAAAGCCTGGAAAGAGGGACAAACTGGATTTCCCTTAGTTGATGCAAGTATGCGCTGTCTAGTAGAAACGGGTTACATAAATTTTAGAATGCGTGCCATGCTAGCTTCATTTTTCACACACATATTATGGCAGCCTTGGCAGGATGCATCTGCACATTTGTCACAACAGTTTTTAGATTTTGAGCCAGGTATTCACTTTCCACAATTACAAATGGCAGCTGGTGAAACAGGTATCAATACACTAAGAATTTATAACCCAACTGCAAATAGTATAAAACATGACCCAGATGCTAACTTTATAAAAAAATGGGTACCAGAACTAGAGCATTTAGATACACACTTTATCCATGAACCTTACCTAATGACACCAATGGAATCAGCATTTTATGATTTTGAATTAGGTAAAGATTATCCAAAGCCTATTGTAGACATAAAAGAAAATCGTAAGCGCGCCAGTGACATACTTTGGAATATGAAAAAAGATTCTGACGTTGTAAATGAAAGTTACAGGATATTAAAACGACATACTCTTCAGGATAGAAACCGTATGCTTAGAAGAGATTAAGCGTTTTTTTAGTACGTTAATTCTTACAATCTTAATTCTCTGTTAATTTTTGTTTAACTTAAACTATAAAAGATTAAACATTTTGTATATTTGATTAGGTCATGATTTTAAACACAACTCATTATAACAAAGAACACAAGTCCACAATTGCTGATTTAGTTGGCAGTGAGTTTTCTTTGGTGCAGAAGTTGAAGTTAAAAGGTGTGGGATCTAAACGCATGATTATTGATGATGTAAGTCCTAACATGAAGTCTTTGATGAACATAGTCTCAGACATTAATTATGGCAACATTGAACTTAGACCTAAAGGTGTTTTAATAATGATAAATCAAGGGTTAAAAAACTTCACTTGGGTTATTCCTTTTTACCAATTGGTAATATATAAAACAAATGGCTCTAGTATTCATGCGCAAGGTAGATTTGTTCACTTTAGAGACAATAAAACATTTAAAGAAAATAAAAAGTTTTTTGATAAGCTTTTAGACGCAAAAGTAAAATACGATATGGAATATGCCATGCCAATATAATTATGGAATTTACTGAAAGAAATATAGATCGTATTATAGAAATGGCCTGGGAAGACCGTACTACTTTTGATGCCATTAAATTCCAGTTTGGATTAAAAGAACAAGAAGTTATTAATCTTATGCGTCGCGAAATGAAACCAAGTAGTTTCAGGATGTGGAGAGAACGTGTACAAGGCAGGGCCACAAAACATAGTAAAAAACGAAATTTTGAGGAAGGCAGATTTAAATGTTCGAGACAAAAATCAATTTCAAATAACTCTATTTCAAAACGATAAACCGTGCTTTGATTTAATTTTGGAGTACTTAAAGACAGCACATTAAAAAGATTTTATGAAAACAGAAATTTTAACCAAAAAAAATGGAAAAGCATTAAATGGTTTCAGTATTGAAGACATAGGCGACGACCATTTATTTACAAGTCTTGACACACCGATGAAGCCAGGTGCTTTTGACATGTCCGACAAAGAAAAAAAAGAACGCATCTCAATTTTATTTTCAGAAATTATGGATGTTTTGGGATTGGACCTAACTGATGATTCTTTACAAGGCACACCAGATAGAGTTGCAAAAATGTATATAGAAGAGATATTCTCTGGCTTAGACCCAAAGAATAAACCAAAGATAGCATTGTTTGACAATAAGTACCAATACAATCAGATGTTGGTAGAAAAAGATATTACATTTTATTCAAATTGTGAGCATCACTTTGTACCAATTATTGGAAAAGCGCATGTTGCTTACATTTCTTCAGGAAAGGTTATTGGACTTTCTAAACTTAATAGAATTGTACAGTATTACGCAAAGCGCCCACAAGTACAAGAACGTTTAACACAACAAATAGCTAATGACCTAAAAGAAGCTTTAGGAACTGAAGATGTTGCTATAGTTATTGATGCAAAACATTTGTGTGTGTCATCAAGAGGTGTTAAAGACGATACGTCTTCGACAATAACTACATATTACGGAGGCGCATTTAATACGCCTGAAAAGATTAATGAACTTCAGAACTACATCAAAAACAGTTAAATTATGGATATTTTAGACAGGGCCGTTGAATTTGAAAACAGAAAGTTTTCATTTAAAACTACAAGTGACAGAATTGTAGCCGCAAGAGAAGCTAAAGAAATCATTCTTGGCGTAAATGAAGTCTACAAACAAAAAAAAGATGCCAAATTAATGGACTTAATGAAGCGTCTTACTGTAATAAAACAAAAAATAGAAAAACGCTTAAAAGGTCGCCCTTTAACGGCAGCATAATATGGGTAAATATATAGTTGTAGGTGGTAGCAAAGGCATTGGTAACGCTATTGTAAATAACCTTTTAGTAAACCATGAAGTCATAAATATTAGCAGAACCATACCTGAATATTCGCATGATAACTTAACACATTACAATTGTGATGTTATTAGTGACGACTTACCAGATATCAATGAAGCAGATGGTTTAGTTTACTGTCCTGGTAGTATTAATTTAAAACCAATAAACAGGTTAAGTATTAACGATTTTAAAAATGATTTTGAAATCAATGTTATTGGAGCTGTAAAAACTGTCCAAAAATATTTACCAATTCTAAAAAATGGTACTAACCCATCAATCGTATTTTTTAGCACTGTAGCGTCAGATTTAGGTATGCCTTTCCATGCATCAGTGGCAGCTTCAAAATCTGCTGTAGAAGGTTTGACAAAATCATTAGGTGCAGAATTAGCACCAACTGTTAGAGTAAATGCTATTGCACCTACTGTAACTGACACAGATTTGGCTTCAAAATTATTGCGCAATGATCGTATGATTGAGAATATGAAGGAACGCCACCCACTAAAAAAATACCTACAACCTAAAGAGGTTGCAGACATGGCAACATTTTTACTTTCAGAGAAAGCTGCATCTCTATCCGGACAAATTTTTAAAATGGATTGCGGTATTACAAGTTTTAAAATATAAGTTATTATGAATCCATTTAAAGCATTCGTAGACACGCTATCAATAACCTACAAAAACGAAAAACAAAATGCGCCAAAATCTTTATATAATATTACTATCAATTCTTTACAAGGTCATCCGATTGATCTTTCCGAATTCAAAGGCAGAAAAATCTTATTCGTAAATGTAGCCTCAAAGTGTGGATTTACTCCTCAGTACAAAGAATTACAAAAGCTTAACGATACCTACAACAATATAGTAGTCATCGGTGTTCCTTGTAACCAATTTGGCAAACAAGAACCTGGCAACTCTAATCAGATTCAAGAGTTTTGTGAAGTGAATTACGGTGTTAACTTTTTGATTACTGAAAAGATTAATGTTAAAGGTAGTGAGCAACATCCATTATATGCTTGGTTAACGACCAAAGCCATTAATGGAAAACAGAACTCTTCAGTGAAGTGGAATTTTCAAAAGTACCTAGTAGACGAAGATGGAGAATTATTAGATTACTTTTATTCTATTACAAAACCAACAAACTCTCGTATTACCTCTTATCTAAAATAAAATTATGTTTGGATTATTTAAAAAGACATCAGAGTTAGAAAAGCTTCAAAAAGAATACAAAAAACTTTTAGAAGAATCATACAAACTCTCTACATCAAATCGTACAGCTAGCGATAAAAAAGTTGCTGAAGCACAAATAGTTTTAGAAAAAATAGAAGCACTTACATCAAAGTAAGATGAAAAGAAATTACTTTTTTATATTCTTTTTAGTTATAAACTTTACCGGCTTAGCGATTGGTAGTTGGCTAATGGATGGTGGTTCTACTGGTGATTGGTACAACAATCTTAGTAAAGCACCTTGGACACCAACAGGTTGGGTCTTTGGAGCAGCTTGGACTACAATAATGCTCACTTTTTCTTGGTATCTGGCAGAACTCTTTTTCAATAGAGCATCAAAATTTCTCTGGATCTTATATGGATTTCAAGTGCTACTAAATGTTAGTTGGAATTGGATATTCTTCAGTCAGCATTTAACAAATATTGCACTTGTTATCATTATATTATTAACCTTGGTCATTTTCTACTACTTTATAACCTTCAGAAACGACAGGCTCAAAACAGCAAAATATTTATTATTGCCTTACATGATTTGGCTATGCATTGCCACATCTCTAAACGCTTACATAGTTATAAATAACTAACTTTTACGTTACGTTAATACATCTTATTACAATGAAAATCTATACGTTACATAAAAAACAGAAATTGCCAATTTCATTAGATCAGGCTTGGGAATTTCTATGTAATCCTGCTAATCTCGAAAAGTTAACGCCCAAGGATATGGGTATGCAAATAATTTCTGGAATGGATAGACCTATGTATACGGGACAATTATTGCAATATAGAGTAAGACCACTACCGTTTTTTAAGACCAAATGGGTCAGTGAAATCACTCAATATGAGCATAAAAAATATTTTGTTGACCTACAGCTTTATGGACCCTATGCATTGTGGCATCATAAACATTTTGTTCATGAAATTGAAGGTGGTATAGAAATGGAAGATATTATCGATTATAAGATACCTTTAGGTTTTTTAGGGCAATTATTACATCCTTTTTTGGTTAAGCCTAAACTTGAAAGTATTTTTAACTACAGAAAAGAGCAAATGGAAAAGCGCTTTGGAATTTTTTAGACTATGAGTAACCCAATCAACATATTCTGGTTTAGACGCGACTTGAGGTTAGACGATAACATCGGTTTTTTTAAAGCCTTAAAAAGCGAACATCCCGTAATACCCATTTTCATTTTCGATACAGAAATATTGGATAAACTTCCAAAAGACGATGCACGTGTAACATTTATTCACGAAACATTGCAAAATATGCGTCAAACTTTACAGGAAACGTATAATAGCAGTTTAGCTATATACCAAGGTAAACCAATAGAGATTTACAAGCAATTGATCCAATCTTATGATGTAAATACTGTTTACACCAATCGTGATTATGAGCCTTATGCAACAGAACGTGATAAAGAGATACAAAAATTTTTAAGTTCTAATTCTATTGCTTTTAAAACGTACAAAGACCAAGTTATTTTTGAAAAAGATGAAGTTGTCAAAAAAGACGGAAAACCATATGTAGTCTACACACCTTATTCTCGTATCTGGAAAGAGAAATTTAAGGCTGCAGATTTTAAAATTTACAATACAGAAGAACATTTTACAAACCTGACACAAGATAGCAGATTACCAAACCTAAGCTTAAGTGATATTGGGTTTGAAAGATCTGAACAAAAAATAGTAGACTATGAAGTCTCTCCTACTGTAATCAAAGAATACGAAGAGACACGTAATTTCCCTGCAAAGGATAGTACATCTAGATTAGGACCTCATTTGCGATTTGGTACGGTTAGTGTGCGCAAAATGATGCAAAAAGCCATGGCAGAGGAAAACGAAACATTTATGAAAGAACTGATATGGCGTGAGTTTTTTATGCAAATACTATGGCATTTCCCTCATACCAAAGACCAATCTTTTAAATCTAAATACGACCGGATTGAGTGGCGAAACAATGAAGATGACTTTGAGAAATGGTGTCAAGGTAAAACAGGTTATCCTCTAGTAGATGCTGGAATGCGACAATTAAACAGAACAGGTTTTATGCACAACCGCGTACGCATGTTAGTTGGTAGTTTTTTATGTAAACACTTGCTAATTGATTGGCGTTGGGGAGAAGCTTATTTCGCAGAAAAACTACATGATTACGAAATGGCAAGTAATATTGGTAATTGGCAATGGGTTGCTGGTTCAGGAGTAGATGCAGCTCCTTACTTTAGGATATTTAATCCAACTTCTCAAATTCAAAAATTTGATAAGCAACTTGAATACATTAAAAAATGGGTGCCAGATTATCAGGAACTAACCTATCCGCAACCTATGGTAGAACATAAATTGGCAAGAGAGCGTTGTTTAGACACTTATAAAAGTGCTCTAAACTAGAGATTTAGAAATATTTTTACAATTTGTACAATAAAATATAATAGCGAACGTTACGATTATAAGACAGGAGTGTCTTAGACGGAATAACCATTTCAAAAACAATTTAAAAAGCTCTGATTTTCAGAGCTTTTTATTTACTCAGAAATAAGCTTATACAATTAGTTTTTAGACATATAATCTTGCCATTTTATCAAAATAAATTTAGCGTTATTATTCTCTTTTTTTTTCAAAAAACCATACTCGTAGTTAAATAGATAAACATCACCTTTTTTATTTTTCCAGAAGTGTGTAAAAAAATTGGGGTTAAAACCCTTGTCAATTATGGTTGCAGCTCTAACAGTAGCTTTACCTGCTTTATTATATTGTTTAAGAATTTTTCTATTTAACTTTAATTGTTTATCAACAGCAACATAAAAACTTGGTTTATTTTCTTTATTTCTTTTATATTGATAAGCACTCTTACAATAGGCATCACAATATTTTTTATCAAAACGTCCTATAAGTTCTTTATTACAGTTTAAACATTTATTTACTTTCATATTATCTGAATATTACACGTATAATATACGTATAATATTCGGTTATGGTTCTTGATATGCATAAATTGTAATATGGAAAACAAGAGACATCTTACACTAAAACATTTATTAATAGATAATAAGAAATATATTGGGCTTCAATTTTATTCAGACAAGGTCATAAATAGTTTGATTAAAGAATTTAAAGACCTTGATTGGAGTAAGGAGTTTAATATGCATTACATACCCAATAACAAAGCTAATCTAGATACTATTTTTAGTTTATTTAGGGGTATTGCTTGGATTAATACAAATTATTTTTTTGAAAAAAGCAATTCAAAACAACTTGATGAAACCTTTGATATCTCTTGGTATAGAAAGCGCAAAACATATTCTGATTATAAATATTGTCCAGCGAGCTATTTAGACAAATTAGAAATTAAACGTTATTCTAATAACACTGTAAAAAGTTATATCTCATGCTTTGAAAAATTTATTAACCACTACCCTAATATAAAAATCGATCAGTTAAACGAAAAAGATGTAAGAGATTACATTTTATTTTTGGTACGTAGAGACTTATCTAATTCATATATTAATCAAGCAATTAATAGTATTAAATTCTATTACGAAATTGTGCTAGGAATGCCAAATAGATTTTATCAGATAGAACGCCCAAGGAAAGAAAAAAAATTACCTAAAATACTTTCAAATGCTGAAGTGAAAAAACTAATTAGCGCTACAACTAATATTAAACACAAATGCATTTTAGCTTTATTATATTCGGCTGGACTAAGAAGAGGAGAACTTTTGAATCTAAGACCCTCAGATATTGATAGTGAAAGAATGCTTGTAAAAGTCAATGATGCTAAAGGCAATAAAGATAGATACACCTTACTAGCTAAATCAACCTTAAAAGATTTAAGGCTATACTACAAGCAATATAGGCCAAAAGATTATCTATTTGAAGGTCAAAAAGGTGATCGTTACAGTGCTAGTAGTGTTGCTAATATTATAAAACAAACCACAAAAAAAGCTAGAATTAAAAAACATGTAACTGCTCACATTCTTAGGCACAGTTTTGCGACTCACTTGCTAGAAAATGGTACTGATCTAAGATATATTCAAATATTACTAGGGCATAACTCCACAAAAACAACAGAAATATACACGCACGTAGCTAGTAATACTTTTAATTCGATTAAAAATCCACTAGATTTGTAAGTATATATAATGGATATAAAGACAATTGTCTTTATACAATTGTTAGCAAATATTAAAACCAAATATTTACAACTAAATAATTTAACAAATGAAAAAAAAAACATATTTATTCCTAATATTTTGTATGATTTTAACCAATTCTAAAGCACAAAGCTTTATTAATGGAAGTTTTGAAAATACTACCTCTAGTGGCTGTGATTATAATAATAACGCTTCTGATTTTAATGCAGTTATGACAAATATTAATGCCATTCCGCAAACTGAACAGATTGATATTCAACGTGATGGATGTTTCATTTCTAATATTCCTGATGGTGATATTACTATAGGTCTTAGTATGACTGACGCTATTGCAATAGAGCTTTCATCTCCGTTAATTTCTGGAAATACCTATGACATTTCATTTGATGCCTATTCAAATACAGGTTTTGAATCTTCAATTGCGAATGTACAAATAGGAGTTTCAACACTTGCTAATAGTATTGGTTCCATAATTTATACAACATCAATTACTACACAAGATGTTTGGAATGAATTTATAATTGAAGATTTTGTTGCTCCAAACAATGGAAACTATATAACCGTATCATTAACTAATCTAAATTCTGGTTGGACACAAATAGATGATTTTAATATCACCACTAATACTCTTTCTACGAATGGATATGAATATAGTAATACAATTAAAATTCACCCTAACCCAACAACAGATTTTATTACTATTTCTGGTCTAAAAAACAGAGAAAACTTTAGAGTATACGATATTTTAGGGACTGAAATTATTAAAGGAGAAATAATTGATAATGGAGAAATTGCAATAAAAAACTTCTCTAACGGAATTTATTTCTTGAAATTTGACAATGGAAATACAATTAAGTTTATAAAAGAATAAAAATAACGTTTGCTAACATAATATATAAAAAATAGCAGTAAAGAGCTAACCCAAAAATTTAGTTCTTTTCTGCAATCTTTGTTTTTAAACCGAAAAAGTAGCACATACAAATCTGCTACTTTTCATATACTAACCGTTGGCAGTAATTATAACTGACTACTAACATACGAATAGCAAGAGAATATGAGTTAAACTTGTCCAAAATGGAAAAGTGAATTTGATAATCATAAAATAGAACTTACCTTCTTTTGTAAAGATTAACTTTCTAAACAGAAAAAATGAAAAATCCAATTCAAAAATTAAAAACAATTCACAACTTAGAAAAATTTTTTATAGTAGTGGGGCTAGTTGAAATATTAGCAATAGTATCTATAAACCATAATTTACTTTCAATGAGCGTAGGAGTAATTACTATAATCCCTGCCTATATGGCATTCAAAGAAGGTAAAATGAAATCGAATTATTTTACTGGAATTTGGGCTTTAATAAAATATAATCCCATAGGTTTGGCTCTTTTTAGCTTTGTACTGCGCGATTCTATTAGAGGGAATACAAATACAATAACTGAAATTATTTATTGGAGTTGGTTATTAATTGCTATTTCATCCTTTGTTTTTGGAATCATAATAATTGTAAAAACAAGAAAGTATTTAAAAAATAAAAGTATACAGGTTAAAACAAGTGAGAATTTAAATTAGAATTATAATTTAATATAAAAAGTAATATAAGATATAACTACTGCCAACACCGTGTATAATTCATTGCTAGTACTCGCCTACTTACGAAAATCCACGCGGATTTTCTATTCGGTTTGTATTTGCAAATTTAGTTGCTGAAACACGCGACGAAATCATACACAAACACGTTACCACACATTTGAGAAATGAACTATACAAAAAGAACAAAATTTATATTAATAGCACTAATCACATCATTTAATTTGGCGTTTGGACAATGGCCAATGTCAAATGACTCTGAATTTAACACTGAAGTGAACGACCCAGCTTTCGAAAAGGGAAAAGGTCCAAAAATCCTCTTAGATGGAGCTCACCGTAACTTTTTTATTCAATGGGATTTCATAAAACCATTCTCTGACGTTGCAAAAGCTGATGGATACCAACCGATAGTCGATAGTTTGAAATTCACACTTGAATACTTAAAAAAGTTTGACATTGTAATTATAATAACAGCTCTTCCATTCGACTTCGCTACGAAAAATGAAGTCACAGATGAATCGACATTCTCTAAAGAAGAGATAAATAGTTTGTATGATTGGGTTAATAATGGTGGTTCACTTTTAACTTTTAGTGAACACGCACCATTTGACCAAGCAATTAACCCACTTCTAAATCGGTTTGGAATTGAGTCGAGTATTGGAACAACAATTGACAGTTTGAACTATAACAAAGAAATTGGAAGAACAGGATGGATTGAATTTACCAAAGATAACGGGCTTTTAAATAATGAACATCCTATAATCACAGCAAGAACACCATCAAACCAAGTTAATCGATTACTTACATTTGGAGGAAGTGGACTTAATGGAAAGAATTATACCAACCTGTTAAGATTGTCTGAATCATCAGAAAACGTAATTCATAGTACAGGAGTTGGACCAATTGGAAAAGGTAATTCACAAGCGTTAGCAGGAAATGTTGGTAAAGGAAAAGTAGTCGCTCTTGGAGATTCGAACGGATTTACAGCAATGGTTTTTGACCAAAAA
>Ga0209196_1001887_pt1 | contig 14076 bp, 17 predicted proteins | sample COGITO_mtgs_1105_5_FD_184801 | JGI IMG/M metagenome (GOLD analysis project Ga0209196, IMG submission 184801) | Pelagic marine microbial communities from North Sea - COGITO_mtgs_110509 (SPAdes) (version 2) | ecosystem: Environmental > Aquatic > Marine > Epipelagic ... | reverse complement strand
TATTTGGGCAATCCAACTTCTAGTACCATAAGTTAATAAAAATGATTCTCCGTTTAAAAGAACTATTCTAAACGTTGTAGGTTTAGGTGATACCCAATCAATTCGTTCTAAAAAAGAATCGAATTCATGTGTCATTAAGTTAACTATAATATCTTTTAGTTCAGGAAATTTTGTTAGTTCGTCATATGCTAAAGCAGCGTCTTCAGATTTAACTTTTTCGCCTACAACTTTTAGTGCTAGACCACGAATTTTTTCTCTTAGTTCTGCTTTAGTCATTATTTAGATAGTTTTAAAGCTGCTTGTCTTACTTTTAATTTTTTGATTTCTTTTTCAAACCCCTTAGGATTTTCATCTTCAAGTTTTTTGATTTCCTTTTCTATATCTTTATCGGCAACCATGTTTTCTTTAACTGATTTACCTTGTTTAGATAAAAATGACGCTACAGCCATCTGTATTTTTTTATCATTTGATTTACCTTTAAATTGCTTAGCATCTGAATCTTTAAAATCATCTATATGATCTCCTACTGAAGATTTCTTAGTTAATTTTTCTGCTACAGGTTCGTCTTCTACTTTAGCAGCTTGTTGTAATTTATCCATTGCAATTTTTAGTGATTGAATGGCATCAATACTTTCACTTTCTTTTGGTGTAATTGAATTCCAAGTATCTATTATAAATTGGGCAAATGTTTTTGAATTTGTAATTTTAGCATTTGCTTTATTTATTGTTATAGAAGGTATTTCAACTCCAAGGGTATTTTCATCTACAGTACCTGATGTTGGTCCTCTATCAGCATAAAAATCTCTTTGTGCTTTAGCTTCTCGGCTTAAACCACCCATTACATGATCAACTATATCTTTTAAACCTTCAGCTGAAATATTTACTGGGTTATAATTTCCATCTGTTATATAACTATCTATTCCAACTGCCCAGGTCATTCCCTGTTCTCTCATTCCTGCTTTAATAGCATCTTTTTGATCTATTTTATAACCACTCATTTGACTGATGGTAAATTGGTCAGTGGATGGGTTGTATTGAAAGAATACTGTTTGTGGGTTATCACCTCTCCTACCACTATCTTTTCTGTCTGTTACTTGAAATCCTTCTACTCCTTCTTTTTTTGGATATCCATCTGGTCTACGTTCTTTTACTACATATCCTTTATTAGCAAAATAATCGAATACTTGACCACCGTCCATGTCTTCTTTTAAATTATAATACTTTTTAACGCTTTCCATATCAGCTAAAGCTCTTCTTTTTAAGTCATCATCTCCATCTTTTTCAGCTTTTACAAGCATAGCTTTAGCAATTTGTACATGATCTTCAGGTGATAATTCTTCGTTAATATCACCATTAATTAAATCAATAGCAGCTAAAGCTAATTCTTGTCCTCTAATATCACCGTCTTTTTCTGCTTTTTCGAATGCTGCTCGAGCAACTTTTAATTGGTCTTCTTTTGAGGCACCTTCATTTACTCCTTCATTCATATCATAGTCAGCAATTTGTTTACTGACTCTGTATAATTTGGCTTCTAATTTTTCTAATTCATCACCATATCTATCTGCAATTGGCCCACCTTCTGGTTCAGCTTCTTGCTCCATATCTCTATATAGTTGAGAAATTCTATCTTGTAAATCTTTTTTATCAGATCTTAAATCTAATACATCATCATAAGTAATTCTTTCATCTAAGTTTTCACTAAATGATTGCATCCAGTTGGCTAATACTTGTCTTGCTTCTCCTTTTTCTAAACCAAATTCATCTTGCAAATAAGGAGCGGCACCAAACATATTAGTTACACCTGAATCTCTTAAGTCATTTAGAAAGGTGTGCATATCTTTTATTACGCCTTCATTAAGTATTTCATCGATTTTAGCTACTCTTTCATCTAAACCATCAAAGTTTCTTTGTTTTAAAGCAGCCTGGATGGCAAATACAGCATCTTGTTCGCTGTAATCGTATCGTTTAGCCATTGCTTTAATAAAACGGCTTACTGCTTTGGTTACTTCTGGGTTAAGTGATTCATTTAACTCACCTACTTCAGTATTATCTTCAGCAGTATTTGCTGATGCTTCAGAACCATAATCGGCACCTTCTAGTGCAAGTTGGATTAGTTCTTTAATTTTACTTTTATTCATACCTTCTACTTTAGATTTTGCTTGTTTAGTAGCTATACCATACATAACCTTTTCAGCATCCTTACCATACTTTTTAACTAAATTACGTTTATTAGCTAATAATCCCTTGAGTACAGACTCGCGGGATTCTAGTTCTCTTTCAGTAAGTTTACGTTCGTTAATCATATTAATTATGATCTATCTATCTCCTACTACGTATTCTCTAGTAAAAAATGTTATAGTATTTCCTATTTGGTCTGATAATTTGTCATTACCTAGAGCATCAGCAGCATCCATTGCGGCTTTTAAAGAATCTTGGATAATTTCTTCTTCTGGGGATAGACCAACTTCTACTTTTGCTTTAACACCTTTTCTTTCGATTTCAATATCATCTGCTTCTGCATCTACTTCAACTTCGTCTTCAACGTCGATATCAACATCAACTTCTTCTTCAGCTTCTGATAATGATAATTCAGCTAGTATTTCTTCTTTGATTTTAGCTTTAAGTTCAGATACTTTCATTTTCTTCATATCTGCTTTTTCGTCTTTCATACCATCTTTGTATCCTTCTTCTTCAGCATCAGTACGAGCATCTTCTGTAACTGCACCTTCTGAAAGTCTTACATCAACTATTTGAAGTTCATTATCTAAATCAGAAAAGGCTTTATCAAATGCTTTAAATGCATCTCCAGCACCACTAGAATATACATCTTTTTTTTCACCACCATAAGCTTCATTTCCTAACTTTCTAAGGTTAGTAATAGCATCAGCTATATCTGATATTGCTTGGAATACTTCACGATTTTGATAGTCTTCTTTTAATATCTTACCTTCTTTATTGATTTTGTTTTTGCCTTTTTTCTCAGCATCACGTTTACCAAATTTTCCGTAAGAATCATCTCTACGAGCTTTCATAGATTGTTTCTTGTCTTTTTCAGCACCTTTACGTGCACCTAAAGATTCGTCTTCTCTGTCGTCGTATCCTTGTTTTTTAGCCTCAGTTAAAGTTTTGCTATTAGCGTGAAGTTTCCCACTAGCTAGATATTTTTGTAAGTCAAAGTTGTCCATTATAATGTATTTTATTTATAAATATTAATTTTCCCTTTTAGAATTAACTTTTCTAGCAGGTTGTGTATTTTTTGGTGTTGTTCGTTTTATTCTTGTAGGTTGTGGTCTACGATTATTAATAACCGGTTTATTTCTAATTACTCTAGGTTTATTAGTAATAACTCTGCGTATTTTTGGAGTAACAACTTTACGTGGTGGGGTTACCGTAGTTACACGTTGTTTTATTACTCTCCTACTATTAGTGTTTGTTGTTTTTCCTCTTCTATTAGTATTGATTACTACATTATTACTATTTTTATATCCATTACCCCATCCATAATAATTATTCCAACCATAAGTATTACCCCAATAATTAGATGACCATCTTCTGTTATTCCAACTATAAAACCATCCTATACCACCTCCATATGGGAAACCCCATATCCAGTCATTCCACATTTGATGTCTATCCCACGGTGCGTAGCTGTAGCCATAATTCCAATTTGAATACCAAAAATTAGTACTTCTGTTAAACCTATTAAACCTAACATATCTATTATTCCAGTCAAATGATATTGGTTGTCTTAAGGCATATTGAGCATAATCATATCTAAATCTAAAATCGGTTCTAAGGAGACGATCTAATTCAAATTCATTATTAATAATTGTTATTTTAGCATCTGACCCTTCAAAAGAATATATTGGGTCATGATTTAAAGTGCTAACTTGAAAAGTAGCACATCCTGATAATAATAACACTAATAATAAAAATAATGATTTGTTCATATATTATCTTTTATAAATTTTATATTTTTTACCTAATCGAGTTTCATCCTTAGCCTTTGCTAATGCTTCTTCTTCGGATTTAGCTTTTACTGTTATGTATTCATTATCATAACCATCTTCAGTATATTTCCAATATTCTACTTCATACTCCTTTTCTTCGGAGATTCGTCGTTTATGGTTCCAGGCGTAATGGTCAAAGTTATCTTTCATAATTAAGTATTATATACGTTATAAATATGTACTGTTATTTTTTTAATGATTCTAAATATTCTACAACATCTTTAACATTGGCTTCTACCCTTTCTTTATTAACCTTACCTTTCCAAGTTTCTTTATCCCCCGCTTCTGAAATAAAGCTGTTATTTGTTTCCTTAAGTTTATCTTCTACGTAAGCTTTAAAATCTATTATTTTATTATCTATTTCAATATTTTTTATATTACGTTGGTATTCTTCCCATTTGCCTTCTTGTTTAAGTTTTTCTTCTTTTAAGATAACACACCTAAAGCAAGATTTATGAATGTTGTAGTAAGATTTATCATTTTTATTTTTCATTACTTTATTACAACTAGGACACATTAAAGGCATTAAATGTGCTTTTTTTGCCTTATCTAATTTTGTAATATTTTGTTTAATCCCATCTTTAATAGTCCAAGTACGATCATCATATTCCCATATATCACCTTCTTTATGAAATTCATCAGGTTTGGAATAACCTATACCTGTTGTAGTTTTATTACCATACTTACCTTGCATTAAATTTCTAAGACGTTCTACATCTTTCTTTGCAAACTCTTTTTTTAAAACATTATCTTGATTCATAAACCTAATTTTTGTAATTGTTGTATTGTATTAGCTGTACTGGTATGTAATATACCAATACCCCCTGCAGCTTCCCACTGATCTATATTAACTTGTCTATCGTCTATCAATATTGATTCTGGTGTTGCTAATTCTTGTTTTTGTTTAGCGTAACGTAATATTAATTTTGTACCAGGTATTTTATGTTTTACCCAAACGTGTTTACCTATTCTAGATGACTGTTCACGTGAAGGTGCTGATAGTAAATCGGGTTTGTATGGTTTTAAATAATCCCATAGTTCTTGCCCATCAGGCATCCATTTTAAACCTGCCCAAAAACCTACACCTGCTGCTTTAATAGGATCCCAAAAATCATCTCCTTTTTTAAATTCACCTCGTAAATCTATACCAGTCAATTCTTCATATCCACTTTCAAAGTCGGCTAATACACCGTCCATATCACAATAAATTTTATAATCCATATTTTGTTTTTGGTTTTCGAATATGGGTAAAGATAATGCCTTTCCTCTGCTTCTCCAAAGATCTAATATGTCCTCTTTATCATTTAGAGATATTGTTTTTTGTTTAACAAAAATATCTAAATAATCATTTATAACATTTTTAAAGGGACGTTTTGATTTTTTAGCTTTAAAATATAAACCTTGAAGCATTGCGTCTACTTCTTTCTCTAATTTATAATATTGAGATTTAGGAAGCACATCAGCATCAATTAAATCTCTCATAAGTTGGTCATCAGCCATTTGTTTACTAGGTCTTCTTAATTTAGGATCTTCATCCCAAGCCCCACCTTTAAGGTTTAAACCACCTTGGGTTAAATGTTCTAATTCATGTCTTACAACATCTTTAATATCAAACGATATATCTTCCCAAGAGGGATTAGTTGTAGGGTTTTTAGGTATTTTAAAATTTAAATTTAATAATGGGGTAATTTCATCTCCTTTTTTATCAAATCCTACATTTGCCCCTCCATCTACACTATACTCATCATCTGTAATTTTAACATAACCCTCAAAATCAAATTCAAATTGGTCTGAATGTATATCTTCTTCAAATGGGCCTACTGAGAATTCAAAAGTGCCTTCCTTATCACCTCTATCATGAATATCTTTAAATGCTTCAAATGCTATTTTTGAGAATTGATTTGCAGATTTATCGTAACGACCTTCATTTAATTGACCTAGTTCACGTGCATACGCATTTAAACCAAATGGGTCTTTATTTTTCCTTTCTTCTATTGGAGTGTTATCGTGCCAACATTTATGACAAGTATATAAATCATCTCCACCATCTTTTATATCCCAACTCCAATCACAATTATCACATTCGATTTTATCGCCTACAATTGCTTCATTTAGTATACTATCGGTCCAATTTCTGAATGTCATTGTGCCCCTTAGATTAGCTTCTTGTTCTATTTTATCTAAATGGTCATCTTCTGTTGTATTTGTACCAGATACATCACCTAAACGGTCTTCTAAGTATTGTATGTGATGAATCATTTCATGTGCATACGAACGTACTATATCTTTAGGATGTCTGCCTTCAGTGTATAATACAATATGTTGTCTATTTGGATCGTAATATGCTGTTTTACCAAAAAAATCTTTAGCATTTTCTGAATCTCCATCTACAAATTCCATTGAAGGTAAAGGTTCAATATTCATACCCATATCAATCATATGATTGGTTAATTGGGCAATTTTATCAACTACATCTATTTGTTGGGAATATGAAGCGTTTTCGGTTAAAACTTCTTGTACTTTGTCAGACATTATATTAAACACTTCTTCTGCTTCTTCATCTGATAATTCAGATGGTAACATAGGTGCTAATTTTTCTAATGATATTTTTGAAGCATTTCTAGCTGCTGTACCTGATACCCCACCTTGGGTTACTACAACACGTAAATCCATGTTTGGGTAATTATCTAATGATGTAGTTCTCTTTGATATGTCTTTAAAATCGTCATCATTGCCCTCTCTAGCTCCTATAACCCAAAGTACTGTTTCTTCGGGATGATTTTTAGCGTAATTATATATAGCTTGTATTGGGGGTTTAGGACTTAATTCAATTCTAACTTTAATAGGTAAATATTGTTTGTAAATATCCCATATTAATAGGGATTCTTCAGGTGAAATACCATCTCTTTCTTTACCTCCTATTAATATAATAAATTCATCGATTTCAGGGTTTTCTTTTAACGCCTGTTTAACAACTTCAAAGTGACCCGAAGTGGGTGGTTTAAAACCACCACCATATACTGCCACTACCTTTTTCTTTTCTTCTTCTGGTAGTAATCCTTCTATTAAATAACTTGTTAAACTCATTAAGATAAAAATTGCTTTATTTTGGATTGTGCTTCTTCTTTAGAGACTGAGTTGTCAATAATATCTTTTACTCCTTCATCTGATAGTAAAATATTTAATTCTTGATTTAAAGCTGCTTTAGCTTTATCCGATCTAGCCTGTGCTTTTGCATCCTTAGGTTTTGTACCTTTAGGTGTAAAGGGTTTAAGATATTTATCTACTATAGAGTCTAAATCACTTAATTTTTCATCTTCTAAAGTGTTGGCTACAGATACAAAGTTATTACCAAATAGGTTTTTGTATGTATCATAATTTTTAGTTACCCCAGCCCATGTTCTCATTACAATAGCAGGTGCTAAACTTCTATCTTCACCTCCTGATTTTTCAAATCTATCTTGATTTTGCATTAATGAACGTTCTAAATCAGTATAAACATAAAGCATAAATACCTCATACCCCGCTTCTTCTAACTCTGATTTTAAGGCTGTTGTGGATTTAACTGAAGCTGCTGTGCCATCTAGTATAAATGATTCTTTACCCTCAATAGTACTTTGTACATTACCTTTAAATTCTTTATTTGCAGCCGCCATTTGTTTAGCTTGTTCACTTCTTTCTTCAGGTGTTGCGTTTTTTAAATCTAATGATACATTTGCTTTTTTAAGCATATTAATGTAAATATCATCTATATTCATTACTTTTAAACCTCCTAAGTCTAAACCACGTAAAATATATCCTTTACCCGCTCCAGGTGCTCCTGCTAAGATAATCGCTTTTGGGTTACCTTGTGCTTCTTTTAATAATTGTACTAAACTTATCATACTGTCGGTTTTCCCATTAATGATTTAGTGAATAACTTTCCACCTATTTTTCTTTTATATTGACCATTACCTAACCATTCAATATCTTTACCTTTAAGTACTTTACGTACTACTTCTTCATTGTCAATTGGTTCAACTCCCTTTGCAGTTAGTATATCAATTAGTTTACCTGACACTTCTATAAAGTAACCACTTGATTTTAGTTTATCTGCTTTGTGATTTACTACTTTACTTCTAGAAGCTTTAGTATTATCATGTCCTGTCGCTACAAACTTTTTACCTGCTGGTTTATTTTTAACAACTGATATAGCATCTATTTCTGGGTCATCATCTAAGTCTATTGCCTCATATTCTGCGTCTGATTCGCTACCTACTACATTATCTGGGGATGTGTAATTAGGGTGCCCACCAATTGGAGCATATGCTGTAGAAATTAATTTAAAAATTTCATCATCATAGTCTTTTAATTCTGGGGATGGTATTGTAACCCACTTATTTTTAGGTATATCTATTTCATTTAATAGATCTATTAATTTTATCATAATTAAATATGTTTATTATACATATTGATAAAAACATCAAGTGGCGTTCTATGCCCCATACCTTCAACTTCATCATACTTAGCATGGTTACCATATACAGACCATAATTTTTTAGTTACCTCAGGATCAATAACATTATCTTCAGTACCTAAAACAATTGTACGTTTATATTTTTGGGAACCATAATCCACATTAAATTCTTTTATAACTGTTCTGTTATGATTGGATAAAGCGGGATTAAATAATAAAACATCAACTCCTAACTGAGAACCAATGATGTCAGCAACATAACCACCCATACTAGAGCCTATAATTAAATCAGGCATACCTAAAGTAAGGATAAATTCATTTAAATCTAATGTCACATAATCCATATTAGGTGCATAAATCATACCTTTTTCTGCTAGGAAAGACACTTTTGAACCTCCTGATTTACTTTCTAAACCGTGTAAATATACTATTTTTTTCATAACCTTTATTTTATAATTGTGAGTTCGTTTAATGCTTCTAATGTTCCTTCAAAACCTGGAATGTCTTTAGTCTCATTTATAATTGTAATGTCTTTATAACTAATTTTACCTACTGTTTTTTTACCTAACATATTGTAATCATACAACGTAATACAAGTAGGACCTAATTTGGTAACATTCATTCCTCTACCAAATAAACGTGAATCTTCAAAAATAGCATCACCCTCTTCATTAACTCTAAATATTTTTGGAAAATCACCGTACTCATTATCTTCACCACCTCTTCGGTACTCAGTAATTCCTTTTACAGTAAACTTAGCATTTCCTTTTTCAATAATTTCTTTAATACTTGACATAACCTTAATTTTTAATTATTAATACCCTATGAATATACGAACCCTAGCCCGGGAAGCCAAGCCTCCCGTGTATTGTTTCTACCAGTTATTCACATCATCTTCTCCACGTTTTTCGTGGTCATGTTCACTATAAACCCTTAGGTTTAAATATTCACCATCTCCAAGATAAGAAGTATCTTCTCTAATATCTTTGTCATATGCAAAACAAAAATCATACTCCTCTTTTGTAATGATTTCTTTTGTATTCATAATCTCTTCAAATCGATTGAATTCTTGTTCTGCAAAATAAACTTCTTCTGGGCTCATCATAACCTTAATTGTTTTAAATTAATAAATGAAACTTCGTGTCTCACTTATATGTAAATATACGAAAGATAGCCCGGGAAGCCAAGCCTCCCGCGCATTATTTTTATCCACCTATTTCCATCTGTAAAACAGCCTCGTGGTGGGCCTGCTCTGAATAGACTCTAAGATTTAAGTAATCACCTAATTTACTATAATCACCTATATAAAACATATCTTTACTAATATCTTTGTCATATGCAAAACAAAAATCATACTCCTCTTTTGAGATGTACTCTTTTGTATTCATAATCTCTTCAAACTTGTGATACTCTAATTCTGCAATGTAAAGACTTTCTGGACTCATCATAACCTTAATTGTTTTAAATGTTGTGCTTAACTGCTCAACATGGTAAATATACGAATCCTAGCCCGGGAAGCCACGCCTCCCGTGCATTACTTTTAAAGTTTTCTTTTAGATGTTGTTTGGAATGTGTTTGTGTATGGTTTTGGTTTAGGGTTTTCAATATCAAATAATGCTTTAACATGATTAAATATTTCTATATTTTCTTCCTGAGTACGAGGTGACTCATACACTTCCCAATTTTTACCCTTTAAACGTTTACCTGATTTATCTTCACCTCTAGATTTAGATTTTAACCATAAAACACCTACTCTATCAATTTTTTTACCATAACATTCTTCGTAACATTGAGCATAGATTGCTCCTTGTAAGTCATAAGTTGTTTGTAAATGGTTAGATGTTTTAAAGTCTATAATCCAGCGTTCCATTTTACCATCTATTTCAATTTCACATACTAAATCACAGGTACCTGCTACTTTAATTTTATCTGAAAATAAATGTACTTCTGCTTCTATTAATGTTGGATTATAAGTCTCCCAGAAATCTACAAATCTAAGGAACATTTGCCATACGTGAGCAGGCATTTTAGGGTTACCATCTTTATATAAAAATGTAATTTCTTCCCCATTTAACCAGTCTTCAATCATTTCATGGACTAAGGTTCCTTCTTCTGCTGCTTTCTTAACAATCCATTCCGCACTGTAACCTACTTTTTTAAGCCAGTCTTCGAAGTATTTACCTTTTGGGTAAGAACTTAAAACATGAGTTACTGAGGGGTAATAATTACCATTACGTCTATAATACCTTGAATCAGGCATTGTAACTTGTTGGTAGTCATCTGAAATTTCTAATAATCTTTTATAAGATTTTTTTATCATAATGATAGTTTTTGCTCCATTAAATCATAGTAGGTAAGTGGAACTGTTTTTTGAATAAGTTTTGTGAAATTTTCGAAACCCATTTCACTCGGATCCTTATCTTGTAAATCTACAAGATAGACTTCTTTGCCTTCTGCCATTAACTTCTCACAGAACCTCAAAGCTTGTTTTATTGCATCCCTATCTAATGCAATATAAATTTTATCTACTAATGAAGTAACTATTTTCTTCATTAAACTGTTTTGTATATTTTTACCTAATAAGGGTATTGCGTTTCTTTTTATAGCAATAGCATCAAATGGTCCTTCACATAATATGATTGGTATATTCCAATTTATTAAATGTTCATTAGGTATTACGTCTCTACTTACTGGGGGATTTCGATATTTAACATATGGTTCTCTTTCAAAAGAACGAGCAGTGAAATAATTTAACCTACCATCTACATCATATGTGGGAAGTATAATCATATTTTTATATAATCCCTCCTTACAATAACCTATATTATACTTGATTATATCGTATTTACTAATGTGTCTTCTATTTAGGTACGCGAGCGCGTGTCTAGCCATTATATCGCTGTTATCAACGTTATTTAGGCTAATATATTCATTAGGTAATACAACGGTAGACACAACTTGTGTCTCTTTAATGGATCTAGATGTTTTAACTAAAGATGATAATTCTTTAAATTTATCAGCACCTGCTTTTAATTGTTTAAATAAATTATATATTGTAGTACCTCGAGCATCACAAGCCCAACAGTGCCATTGGTTTTTACCTTCCCTATTTTCAGTTAAGTTAACCTCTAACTTAGGTTTATGGTGATTACATAAGGGACAATGATAAGCATAGTTATTCCTTGCTGTAGCTTTACCTGAACCCAGCACTGAATTTACTAATGTAACTAATAACTGGTTTACCATAAGTGGTAATATATGAAATTATTTTGTGTTCTCCACGAGACTTATGAATTCTAGATTAGATAAATCTTTGGTAAAAAACTTACCTAAAATATTATCATTATAAAAGTCATCTGGTTTTTCTAGTACTTCATAGAGCATTTGATATTTAGTTTCAAAATATGTAAGTTGTTTTTTAGTCTCTACACATTTTAAAATAGTACGTTCAAATTCATCTTTTTTACCTTCAGATAATAGTTGTTTTATATCTTTTTGGGAACCATAATAAGTTTTCCAATCAGACTCCTTAACTACTAATTTATATGAGGGTCGTCGACCTACTACTCCTTGCAATTTGGCTAGATCTTTTTTACCTATTTTTTGTTTTTTATTATGAAATAATACTTTTTTTCCAATGTAAGACTTCCCAGTTGGGGTGTGTGTTGTCATGTAGACAAACCCAAAAGTATTATCTGGGAACTGTGTTATATCTTCCATTGGGGTAGTTTTATATTTCCAATTCATATGATTTGTATTTAATTATAAATGTATTATATTAGATTTTAAAATATCTGTATCTTCCCCTAATGTTTTAATATTATGTTGAATGATTTTCATGTGCTCTGGTAAGATGTTTTCCATATTTCCTAATATAGTCCATAATTTTTTAGATTCTTTTCTTTGACCTATATACCAGCTAGTAAATGCTTTTTGGAAAAGTAACATATAATCTCCTGGGTATAGAATGTCATAATATAGTGGTGATTTATTTTGGTATAAAAGTCCTAAACAAGCATACATATAAGAATCTTTCCATTCTTCTTTTTTACTGTGGTGTAAACTTAAATGTAGGTAAGCTTCAGGACGTTGAGGTAAATAAGCTACAGCTGTCTGTAATTGTCCTAATTCCCATTGTTCTCTTCTAGTAGTATTATGTATTTGTTTCCAAGTTTTTAATAAACAACAATAAGTCATTTCGGGGTCTTTATCGTGTAACAATTCAGCTGCTCTTAAAAAATATGATAGTGCAGCAGCACCTTGACCTATTAATTCATATTCTTCCCCTAACATGGCGTTAATATAAGGATCTAAAGGATCATTTACATAAACATTTAAATATTTTTTTAATTTATCCATATAGTAATCCTTTTTCCCATTCTAATTTATTTAATAAATTAATAGGCATTTTTAAAATATAAGCAGCATTATCCTGGTAGCCATAGCTAATAATAAGATTGTTGTCCTTTACTAATAGACCACAACAGAATTCAATCATAGCTCCCATAAATTTAAATGGTTGGGATAAACTTTTTAAATTCCAATCTTTATCCCATATTATAAATCTATGATAATAATGGGCATCTTTTTTCATACCTGGGTGGTGGAAGAAATCGGTTTCATGGGTTATACACATTCTATCCCCATTTTCTCCAAAGGGTATTACAGGTGAACCTCCTCTTAAGCCTAAAGGTAATTTAATTTTTTCATCCTTTGATATAACAGTTTCACTAGATATTATACTAAGTATACCAGTTTTAACAACTTCTGTAGATTTGTCTTCAGGGTTAACTTTAACTATTTCTAAAGGGTTAGCCCACCTTATAAAATGGAAAGGCATATCAAAAATAGGCATCCAATTTTTTTCTAAATAAGTATGTGGTTGTACTTCAATTCTATCTCTAGTTTGTTCTATACAAATATTTTTACCCCATTCAACCTCACAGAGTTCCATTCTTCCCTCTCCATCATTTTTTACATCTCTACGTACACCACAAACATATAATTTTTTATCCCATCTAAAAACCCTAACGTCTTCTAGACCATGAAAATCCCAGATGGGTTTTATGTCGTTTTTTGATGTATCTATTTTTTGATAAGAATCAACTTCTAGGGTATCAAGGTTGATTTTACATAAGTAATTTCCTGTAATAAGATGGATGTCATCTTCAGGATTTAAGTAGGCTAAAACTCCCCACTTACAGTTAAATTTTTGGTCAAATTCGCTATGATATAAAGTGTAATGGACGTGTCTAATATTAGCTATAATGTCTCCATTTTCTTCTTCAAAAAGAGAAACATTACACAACCCAGTACCATCAGTTAATTCCCCCGGGATTATTAGTGGGGAAATAGAACCTCCATTATTTATTGCTATTTTTGCTAAATTATCTATCACTTAGTTTTATTTTGTTATTATAATATAATAACTATTTTTCAGGTAGCCTAATTATATTTAATAGTTCTAAGGAATGTTTTATTTAGATTCTAAGGCTTCTACTTTATGTTTTAATTCTTTAATAGCTTCAATTAGTAAAGGAACAATTTTTTCATATTTAACAGCTTTATAACCATTTGGTCTAGTTTCAACTAACTCAGGAAGGATTGCTT
>Ga0209196_1001878_pt1 | contig 14106 bp, 9 predicted proteins | sample COGITO_mtgs_1105_5_FD_184801 | JGI IMG/M metagenome (GOLD analysis project Ga0209196, IMG submission 184801) | Pelagic marine microbial communities from North Sea - COGITO_mtgs_110509 (SPAdes) (version 2) | ecosystem: Environmental > Aquatic > Marine > Epipelagic ... | reverse complement strand
ACTGAAATTTAGATGCCTTTTTTGTGGTATCAATTTTTAAAGCTTCTACAACTTCTAATGGTAAAAATGTTTGTCCTTCTGGAAAGACAACCAACATTGTAGAGTCTGCTTCAACTTTTATTTTATAAGAAATCTGTTCGCCAATTCTGATATTGGTTGTATCGATTTCTGTTGTAACTTGACTAAAAGCTGAAAAAGAAAAAAGAAGAAAAATAATAGACAGAAAGCCTGAGGCACGAAACCTTAAGCTTGTAGTTGTCATATTTATATTTCTAAAATAGTGATTCATAAATCGTAATTCGGTTTTATCTTCTTTTAAAGTATCCTAAAAGCTTTTTTACATAACTCTCATCAACACGACAATCAATTGTACCTGCTCCAGATTTTGTAAAAGCATCTTTATAATATTCCACTTTTTCTTGGTAAAAGATGCTGTAATTCTTTCTAACTTTTTTTGATGCAGTGTTGACTAAAATTAACTCTCCCGTTTCTTCATCCTGCATTTGTACCATTCCTATGTTTGGTATTTCGGCTTCGTGTTTATCAAATACTCGGATCCCTGTAATATCGTGTTTCCCGGCAGCAATCTTAAGTGTTTGCTTGTAATCGTCCGCAACAAAATCAGAAAGCATGAAAACAATGGCTTTCTTCTTCATCACATTAGATAAGAATTTTATGGCTTCAGAAATATTGGTCTTCTTACTCTTAGGTTTGAACTCCAATAACTCGCGAATAATTCTTAATACATGTGATCGCCCCTTTTTAGGTGGAATAAACAATTCGATTTCATCCGAAAATAAAATCAAACCAATCTTATCGTTGTTTTGGGTTGCTGAAAAGGCTAAAGTAGCCGCTATCTCTGTTACTATTTCGTCTTTAAATTGATTTTGCGTTCCAAATAATTTACTTCCTGAAACATCTGCCATGAGCATCATGGTTAACTCACGCTCTTCCTCAAAAACCTTGACATGTGGTTCATTGGTTCTTGCAGTTACATTCCAATCGATATTACGGACATCATCTCCAAATTGGTATTGTCTAACTTCCGAAAATGTCATACCTCTCCCTTTGAAGGTCGAATGGTATTCGCCACCAAAAATATGATCAGACAATCGACGTGTCTTAATCTCTATTTTACGTACTTTCTTAAGAAGTTCTTTAGTATCCATGTTTTAATTTGCGATTGAGCATTGCTGATTTACGATTTTAAAAAATCGTTATTCGCAATTCTAAAATCTAAGATTTTATGGCACTTCAATGACATTAACAATCTTGTTAATGATATCTTCAGAAGTTATGTTTTCTGCTTCTGCTTCGTAAGTAATACCTATTCTATGTCTAAGCACATCATGAACAACTGCTCTAACATCCTCAGGGATTACATAACCTCGACGTTTTATAAACGCATAACATTTTGCTGCAGTCGCAAGGTTAATACTTCCACGAGGTGATGCTCCAAAAGAAATAAGACCTTTTAAATCTGAAAGATTATAATTTTCAGGATAACGTGTTGCAAAAATAATATCAAGTATATATTTTTCAATTTTATCGTCCATATAAACCTCTCGAACTGCTTCTTGTGCCTTGAGAATTTGCTGAACAGAAACTACCGGGTTTACTTTATCCCAAGATCCTCTTAAATTGGCGCGCATTATCAATTGTTCTTCATTCTTTTTAGGGTAGTCTATTACAGTTTTAAGCATAAAACGGTCAACTTGAGCTTCTGGCAAAGGATAAGTTCCTTCTTGTTCTACCGGATTTTGTGTCGCCATCACTAAAAATGGTTTGTCTAAAATAAATGTTTCATCTCCAATAGTTACTTGTTTTTCTTGCATGGCTTCTAACAAAGCCGATTGTACTTTTGCAGGTGCTCTGTTGATCTCATCTGCTAGGACAAAATTTGCAAAAATTGGTCCTTTCTTTATTGAGAAATCATTCTCTTTAATGTTGTAAATTAATGTCCCAACAACATCTGCAGGTAATAAATCTGGCGTAAACTGAATACGACTAAAACTACCATCAACTGCCTTAGACAGTGTATTAATAGCCAATGTCTTTGCCAAACCCGGGACACCTTCTAGCAAAATATGACCTTGCCCAAGCAGGCCAATAAGTAATCGTTCCACCATATGTTTTTGACCTACAATAACCTTATTCATTTCTAAGGTAAGTAAGTCTACAAATGCGCTCTCTTTTTCTATCTTTTCATTAATTGATTTAATATCAATTGTATTCGTTTCTTCCATATTTTATTAGTTTTTCAACCGTTTTATCAATATCTAGATATCAGATTTGCAAATTGTTAAAATTATTCTACTCATGCTGTTAATGATAGGTTAAAAATATTTGTGTTTTTTATAATTATTGTTAACCCTTTTTTGTGTATTATTTTCAATATAATTTGAATATTTTTACTGAAGCTATTAATATGTTTAAAATGTCAAATTATTCAAAAATAATAAGCGGGACTATGACTTGGGGTGTTTGGGGAAAACAATTCTCAACTAAAGAAATGGAAGTCATGATACATCACTGCTTGATGAGTGGTATTACAACTTTTGACCATGCAGATATATATGGTGGATATACGACTGAAGAAGAATTTGGAAAAGCCTTCAATACCTCAGGAATTAATCGAAAAGAAATTCAATTGATTTCTAAATGTGGTATTCAGTACATGAGCGATAATCGTAATAATAAAGTTAAGCATTACGATTACAGCAAAGATTATATCATTTGGTCCGTTGAGGAGTCTCTGAAAAATCTTCATACAGAATATTTAGATTTACTTTTATTACATCGTCCAAGTCCTTTAATGCATCCTAATGAAATTGCGGAAGCCATTACAATATTAAAAAAACAGGGTAAAATTAAAGACTTTGGAGTTTCTAATTTTACACCATCGCAAATGGATCTGATTAGTCTTCGAATGGATATTGATGTCAACCAAATCGAGTTTTCTTTAACAGCACATGATGCAATGCATAATGGCGCTCTAGATTTCATGCTAAACAATGGTATACAACCAATGGCGTGGTCGCCATTAGGCTCCGTTTTTAGAAAAAATACCGAACAAACAAGACGCATACACAAACAACTAGGAGACTTGATGGATAAGTATAACGCTACTGAAGATCAACTTTTATTAGCGTGGTCATTAAAACATCCTTCAGCGATATTGCCCGTTGTTGGCACAACAAACAAAACAAGATTACAACAAGCTATGGAAGCAACAAAAATTGAATTAGAACTTGACGATTGGTTCTTAATTTTGGTTGCTGCTCAAGGACATAAAGTCCCATAAATATTATTAAATATGAAGAAAACAGCATTAATAACAGGCGCTACTAGTGGTATTGGAAGGGCTACAGCTCACGAATTTGCTAAACACGGTATTAATCTTGTATTGTGCGGAAGACGTCAACAGCGTCTTGATAGTGTGCAAAAAGCACTTTCTCGTGAAACAGATGTATACACATTAAACTTTGATGTACGTGATAAAAATAAAACTTTCGAGGCTATAAACTCATTGCCAGAAGCGTTTAGAGATATAGATATACTAATCAATAACGCTGGAAATGCTCATGGTCTTGACCCTATTGAAACAGGTAATACTGATGATTGGGATGCCATGATGGATATTAATGTCAAAGGTCTACTTTATGTCAGTAAGGCTATTATTCCTAGAATGACTGAACGCGAATCTGGTCATATTATTAACATTGGATCATCCGCTGGTAAAGAAGTATATCCAAAAGGGAATGTATATTGTGCTAGTAAACATGCTGTTTTAGCAATTACCGAAGGTATGCGTATTGACTTAAATTCTTATGGAATTAAAGTCAGTGCTATAAATCCAGGTCTGGTAGAAACGGAATTTTCTGAAGTGCGATACAAAGGTGCTCCGAATGCAAATGACACTTACAAAGGTTTTAAAGCTTTACAAGCAGAAGATATTGCTGAGGTTATCCAATTCGCAATAAGTAGGCCATCACATGTTAATATTGCAGATGTTTTGATGTTTTGTACAGCGCAAGCAAGTTCTACGATAGTGAAAAAGAAATTTAATACAGTTGATTAATAAACGTCTTTTAATTAAAAATTTACTCGCCCACAACGACGAGAACAGTTTCTATGACAAAAAACGAAAACTCAACCTCAGCTATAAAGAAGGGAAGGCTAAATTTCTAAAACATATTTGCGCACTTTCTAATAGTAATCCTAAAAATAATTCTTACATCGTTATCGGTGTTGATGATACCGATAATAAAATCATAGGTGTTGATTTTTTTGATGACAGCAAAATTCAGAATTTAATTAATGCCTATCTGACAAATCCTCCAATAGTTCAATACGAAAATATTCCTTTTCCACATTTACCAGATTATAAAGTCATTGGTTTAGTGACTATTAGAGCCAATAAAGGATTAACTTCTCTTCGCAAAAATATTTGGAAATATTATGGTGGCGCTGTGTTTTTTAGAGATGGTAGTATGAGTATGCCTAAAGTGTTTGATATTGAAATTAAAGATGTTAATTCTGTGATTGTCTCAGCTATAGAAAATCACGCACTAAACAATATCGAGCTAACTTTAAATGGTGTTTTTGACTTTATGAAAAAACGTGAAGACTACTCGCCAAAGTATAAAGTTTTTAAAGAATATTTTGTGCTCTGTTGGGCAGGACAAAAAAAGGAAGTCAAAGATGAAATTTTTTATTCACGAGTTGATATTGAATTAATTAACGAGCAGCGTCGTTTGTTTTACTCCGCTTTAGATGAAGTTTCTATTGCAAATTCTGAAAATAACTTTTCTATAATTGAGTACGTAAAACTAGGACTTCATAATAACCATAGATATTACAAACTTGAAGAAACAGTTATAGAATTTGGACATAATGGCAACTACTCTATCGATACTAATCTATTATTCGAACCGCCGCAGTTTGATAAAAAAGTATTACACCATATCTACAATTCTAACAATGCTTTGATAGAAAAATTAAAAAAAGAAATGCCATTGAATATTAATGAAATTAACGATTTGAAAAATCTATCTGCGACATATCTTATTTGTTACCTCAATGGTTTTGAAAATGCTATTGATAAACTCGAAGAAGTTAAACCACTTTTAAAATCTTACAGTAAGGAAATTTATAAAGGTTATAAGTTATCTATGCGGATTTTAAGAAAAGTAAGGTATAATTGAGTCTTGTATTTGAAACAAGTCACGGTGATTTTTTAATAAAAAAAACCACATTACACATGTGGTTTTTTTTATTAAATTTTATGGATTATAAATCAAACTTAATACCCTGCGCCAATGGTAATTCATCAGAGTAGTTTATAGTATTAGTTTGTCTTCTCATATAAATTTTCCATGCATCAGAACCTGACTCACGTCCGCCACCTGTTTCTTTTTCACCTCCAAAAGCGCCACCAATTTCAGCACCAGAAGTGCCAATATTTACATTTGCAATCCCGCAATCAGAACCTGCATATGAAAGGAATTTTTCGGCTTCTTTCATTTCGTTAGTCATGATAGCAGATGATAATCCTTGAGCAACTCCATTTTGTTTAGAAATGGCATTTTCAACCTCTCCAGAATATTTCATTAAATATAAAACTGGTGCAAATGTTTCATGCTGTACAATTTCAAAATGATTTTCTGCTTCAATAATAGCTGGTTTAACATAGCATCCAGACTCATAACCTTCGCCTTCTAAAACACCGCCTTCAACTAATATATTTCCGCCTTCAGCTTTTGCCTTTTCAATTGCTGCTAGATATGTACTCACTGCGTCTTTATCAATTAATGGTCCAATATGATTGTTTTCGTCTAAAGGATTTCCAATAGTTAATTGTCCATATGCACCAACAATAGCATCGCGTACTTTATTATAAACAGATTCATGAATAATCAATCGTCTTGTAGACGTACAACGTTGCCCGCAAGTTCCTACAGCACCAAATACAGCTCCGGGAACAACCACTTTTAAGTCAGCCGTTGGTGTAATAATAATCGCATTATTACCTCCTAATTCTAACAACGATTTCCCAAAACGTTCAGCAACTGTTGCACCAACGATTCTACCCATTCTTGTAGAACCCGTTGCAGAAACTAAAGGAATTCTGGTGTCTGTAGTCATAAATTCACCGACTTTGTAATCACCGTTAATGATACAAGAAATACCTTCTGGATAATTATTTTCTTTCAAAATATCCGCAATAATATTTTGACAAGCTACAGAGCATAAAGGCGCTTTTTCAGAAGCTTTCCATACACATACATCACCACAAATCCATGCTAAAGCCGTATTCCATGCCCATACTGCAACAGGAAAGTTAAACGCAGAAATAATTCCAACAACTCCTATTGGGTGCCATTGCTCTCTCATGACATGTCCAGGTCTTTCCGAAGGAATAGTTTGCCCATTCAACTGCCTGGACAGTCCAACAGCAAAATCGCAAATGTCAATCATTTCTTGAACCTCACCATAACCTTCTTGCAAAGATTTTCCCATTTCATAAGACACTAGCTTTCCTAGTGGTTCTTTTAAATCTCTTAGTTTGTTTCCGAATTGACGTACAACTTCTCCACGAACTGGTGCAGGCACATCTCGCCAAGATAAAAATGCCTTGGTTGCGGTATCCATTACCTTATCGTAATCTGCTCTTGTCGTTGTTTTTATTTTTGCTATTAATTGTCCATCTACTGGTGAATATGATTCGATAATCTCTCCATTAGAAAAATTTTCAGAACCTGTTGAAGTTCCTTCGTTTACAGCTTTAACACCTAATTGCTCAAGTGCTCCTTTTATTCCGAAATCAGTTGCTACTGTTCCCATATTATATTGATTTTTAGTCTGATTATTTTCCGCGAAGATAACAATAAATTGTTGCTTTAAAATAGTATTTTATATTGATAAAGCATCACAAACTTTATGAACATTTTAACAACAGTTAAAAATCTAAACTAAAAAGAAACTTCGTATCTAATTTAACAAGAATAGGCCTAGATCTTGATTTTAAGTAGTTCTCATAAGGAATGAGAATACATATTAATTTAAAATCCACGAATTATGTTATTAAGAATTTTAGCAGTGGCTTGCTTTGCCTTTAGCATTGCGCAAGCACAAGACATCCAGTATGTATCCGCAGAAAACGGATTAGTCATGAGAGAACAACCAAATCAGGGTGCCGTCAAAGTAGGTGTATTAGATTATGGCACACCAGTAGAGATTATTGAGTACACCGATTTATCATTAGATGTAAGGGACAATAAGAAAAAAGTAACTGGTAAATGGGTTAAAATAAAAGGTCCTGCTGCTGGTGAATATTTTGAAGATGCTTATGTATTCAATGGTTATTTGACAGAAGAAAAAATAGAACGCCCTCTTAAAATACCTTTTGATGCCTTTACTGTTTTTATTAATAAACTTAATGAGGATGTTGCTTCAGATAATATATCCATAAATAAAAACACATCACCTACATTTAAAATCGAAAAGGATAAATCTCCTGAAAACAGATATCTTAAAGTAAAACATCATCAAGATTATAGAACGATACAAGTATTACAACGGTATAGAAATAGTATAGCTATAACCTCTGTGAAAGGAGAAACTAAGTTTTCAGATTTTCAGCATTACACATCGAGTTGGAAGCCTTTAAAAATGTTGTACTCTGATGGTAATATCTTTAAAACAATAGCCCTTTCTGAAAAAGACCAAAAACGATTTGGAACTATAGATGAAGTTCAATTGAACGCATATTTAAAAAATAAAAATCAAGTTCGGTCCCATATTGCCCCGAGTCAAATTGAGCTTAAAGTTATCATGACTGATATTGATGGTTATAGGACCGAAAAAAATGTAATCTTTGAGTTACCTTTAAAGAGCTAGTCGTATTATATTTAACAACAGTATCATCGAAATATTCTAAATCATGAACATCAATAAAGTCTTTGCCCTTTTTACTCTCTTATGTATATCTGTATCCTGTGAAGAAAAAGTAGATACTAATAATGTTTTTAAGTTTAGGGATTATATAAGCTACACGTCATCTGGACGAATTTCCATAGCAGATCCAATTAAAATATCTCTTGCTGATGAAGTGGAGAATTGGGAAATGGGTCAAGACTTAGATACTGATTTGGTAAAAATAAAACCCTATGTAGAAGGAAAACTTCAGGCCGTAAATAAAACCACACTTTTATTTACACCAGATGAAAATCTTAACCCAGCAACAGAATATACGGTGACTGTAGATATTGGTAGTATTTATAAAAAAATCTCAAAAGACTATAAATCTTACACGTTTCAGTTTAAAACAATTACGCCAAGTTTTAATATAAATACTGCCGATTTACAATCTTATAATAAAGACTGGCAATACGTTTTAGGGTATTTAAGAACTGCGGATGTCATCAAACTAGAAGATGCCAAAAAATTAATCTCTGCATCTCAAAAGGTTAATGGTTTAAAGTTAGTTTGGAATGAAGCCAATGAGATTTCAAAATATTTTGAATTCAAAATAGATAGCGTACAGCGTTTTGTAGAAGATAGTAAAGTCCATATAAAATGGGATGGTGATGCTATCGATGCAGAAAATAAAGGGGAGAACTCAATTGTAATTCCTGGGAAAAATAACTTTACAATTACCAATACTGAAGTATTTCAGTCGCCAGATCAGTATCTTTCGATTAATTTTTCTGACCCATTAAAAAAGCAGCAAAACTTCTCAGGATTGGTGAGTATTCAAAAAGCTAAAAATCCTAAATACGTCGTTGATGGTAATATACTTAAAGTCTATCCAGACACAAAACTGGTTGGCGACATTCAAGTTGATGTCTTTACAGGAATAATAAATACAGATGGCTTTAAATTAAAAAACAGCTTCTCAGAACGTTTGACTTTTGAATCTCTAAAGCCACAGGTTCGTCTACTAAGCAACGGAACAATTCTTCCTAATTCTAGAGAACTTAAATTCAATTTTGAAGCGGTTAACCTGAGTAAAGTTGATGTTAGGATTATTAAGATTTTTGAAGATAATGTACTTCAGTTTTTACAGACAAATAACATCGATAGCAATAACAAATATGGAATTAGAAATGTCGGTCGACGTATTACTAAACAAACCGTTACCCTTATTGAAGAAGAAACACAAAACACAGGTAAATGGAAAGCATACAGTATCGATTTGTCTAACTATTTTACTGCATATATCGGTGCTATTTATCGTGTAGAATTAAGTTTCAAAAAAGACTACTCTTTATACGATTGTGAAGTAAATTCATCTTCTGAATCCTCTGAAGAAGAGGACTATTATGATGATTATTACGAAGACGATTATTATGCCTCTGAAGAGGTTTCTGAAGAAGAACAAAACCGTTTAGAAGAAGACTATTGGGATAATATTACGTACAATTACAGAAGCGATAATTACCGTTGGAGAGATAGAGATAACCCATGTACAGATTCCTATTACAACTACTCCAATCGTATTGTTGCACAAAATTTAATTGGGTCAAACTTGGGTGTAATTGCCAAAAAAGGGAATGCCAATAAGTACATATTTGCAGTTACTGATATTTTAAGCACTGAGCCAGAAGCTGGTGTTAATGTTAGCTTATATAATTTTCAAAAACAACTATTATTCAAAGGGGTAACAAATAATGATGGTGTTTCAGAAATTGAAACTGATAAGCGTGCCACTTTCGCAGTAGTATCGAAAGGACCTAGTACAAGTTATGTCAAACTTTTAGATGGTAATTCTTTATCACTAAGCAAGTTCGATGTTTCGGGTAAACGCTTGCAACGCGGACTTAAGGGATACATTTATGGCGAACGTGGTGTTTGGCGACCAGGAGATAATTTGTTTCTGACATTTGTACTAAATGATAATGCTAATAAACTCCCTAGTCGACATCCTGTTAAACTAGAGATAACTGATCCAGTAGGCAAATTGGTATACCGACATGTAACGATAGATAATGTAAATCACTTCTATAATTTTACAGTACCAACATCCTCAGATTATAAGACCGGGAATTATTATGCTAAGGTTTCTGTTGGCGGTGCAACATTCAGTAAAACATTAAAAATTGAGACTGTTAAACCTAATCGTCTTAAAATCAAAATAGATTTTGAAGATGACATTTTGACCAATAACACGCCTCTAAAAGGTGATTTAAATGTAGCATGGCTTCATGGTGCACCAGCAAAGAATATTAAAGCTGAAGTCAAGGCCAAATTCACAACAAAAAGAACAAGTTTCGATGGCTATAAAAACTATGTTTTTAATGATCCAACGCGAAATTTTACCAGTGAAGAAACTATAGTTTTCGACGGTAAAGTTGATGCAAAAGGCAAAACAAAAATCAATAGCAAACTAAATATTGGCAAAAATGCACCTGGTATGCTTAATGCACAATTTTTGGTTAGAGCTTTTGAAAATGGAGGTGATTTTTCGCTCGATGCTTTTACAATGCCTTATGCACCTTATGACAGTTTCGTTGGTCTTCAATCTCCAGAAGGCAACAACTATGGTTCATATTTCACAGATGAAAATCACACCTTTGATATTGCCACAATAACTTCTGATGGGAAACCTATTGAACGTAAAAATCTTGAAGTTAGAGTTTATAAAATAGAATGGCGTTGGTGGTGGAACTCGTCTTATGATAATCTATCAAGTTATGTTTCTAGTAATTATCATAGACCTGTTCAGCAGTTTAATATTGACACTGATAAAAACGGAAAAGGCAACTTTAAACTTAATATTCCGGATAATAAACGTGGTCGTTATTTAATCCGAATTCTTGACCCACAAAGTGGTCATGCGACTGGTCGTACTGCATATTTCTATAAAAATTGGTGGCAAAGTGCCCCATCGTCTGATAAAGATGCAGCAAAAATGCTTGTGTTTTCAACTGATAAAGATAATTACAATGTTGGTGAAACAGCAAAACTAACATTCCCTTCAGGAAGTGAAGGTCGTGCTTTAGTAAGTATTGAAAACGGTAGTGAAGTTATTGATTACCAATGGGTAGAAACCAAGCTAGGTGAAACCACTATTGACATTCCTGTAACTGAGGATATGGCTCCAAATGTCTTTATTAATATATCATTATTACAACCACATGATGTGACCTCGAATGATTTACCAATCAGATTATATGGTGTGATACCAATGTTAGTTGAAAATCCTGAAACACGTATTACGCCCGAAATTTACATACCAAATGAAATAAGACCCGAGGCGAATTATGAAATAAAAGTTTCAGAGAAAAACGACAAACCGATGACTTATACCATTGCTGTTGTTGAAGAAGGTTTGCTCGACTTAACACGTTTTAAAACGCCAAATGTCTGGGATAGCTTTTATGCTCGCGAAGCTCTTGGTGTAAAAACCTGGGATATTTTCGATGATGTTATTGGTGCTTATTCTGGTAGTATTGACCAAGTATTTGCTATTGGTGGTGATGGTAATGCTTCAAAAGGAAAAAATAAAAAGGCAAATCGTTTTAAACCCGTTGTGACGTATTTGGGCCCATTTATTTTAGATTCTAAAGAGACTAAAACACACCAGATTAAAATGCCTAATTATGTAGGCTCAGTTCGTGCCATGGTAATTGCTGGTGATAATACTGAAGAAGCCTATGGTAATGCAGAAAAGACAGTACCAGTAAAACAACCTCTTATGGTTTTGGCAACGTTACCCCGTAAATTAAGTCCTGGTGAAAAGGTAACATTACCTGTGACGGTTTTTGCAATGGAAAATAAAATGAAAAACATCAATTTAGAGATTAAATTAAGTGATGGTATTACCGTAAAAGGAAGCAAGATACAAACCCTTAAATTTGATAATCCAGATGAAAAGATGGCTTATTTTGAGTTGGACGTATCCAAAGCCAAAGGCATAAACACTATTGAAGTTATTGCCTCTGGTCATGGCGAAAAATCTACTTACAAAGTTGAGATTGATGTCGAAAATCCGAATCCGTACTCTTCAAAAATTATTGATAACGAATTACAAGCCAATGCAACTCAAAAAGTACCATTCACAACTTTTGGTGTACCCGGAACAAATTCTGCAACGTTAGAGTTTTCGACAATACCGCCAATGGATTTTACTAAACGCCTAACGTATTTAATTCGTTATCCACATGGTTGTGTTGAGCAGACAACATCGAGTGTTTTCCCACAATTATTTTTAACAGACATTTTTGATTTAAATTCGAAAAAGAAGAATGAAATCCAGAGTAATATAGAAAATGGTATTAACCGATTATCTCATTTCCAACAAACAAATGGTAGTATGAGTTATTGGATTGGCGAAAACACAGCCAATGATTGGGGCACAAGTTATTCTGGTCATTTTATGATAGAAGCCGAGAAAAAGGGTTATGTCCTTCCGCTTACTTTTAAGAGCAATTGGTTGGCCTATCAAAAACAAGCCGCAAGGAATTGGAGACCTAGTTATAGATATTACAATTATGACTTGGCACAAGCATACAGATTATACACAATGGCTCTTGCTGGTAGTCCGGATTTGGCAAGTATGAATAGACTTAGAGAGTTTACAGAAATCTCTAACGAAGCCAAATGGAGATTGGCTGCAGCATATGCATTAGCTGGACAAAAAGAGGCAAGTGATGCTATTTCTCGTACAGCTAATATCGATTTTCAGCCTCCTAAATCTAACTATTACACATATGGATCTTTAGAAAGAAACCGTGCGATGGCTCTAGAAACTATGCTAATTACGGATAATCCAAAAGCAGTAGATTTAGCAAAAGCAGTAGGTAAATCATTATCTAGTGACGATTGGATGAGTACACAAACGACGGCTTACAGTTTATTATCCATCGGAAAACTCATATCTAAAAATGGTGGTAAAGATTTAAATCTAAGCTATTCAGTAAATGGAAAATCAGAAACTATAAATACTAAAAATGGTATTGCACAACGCGAAATTCCTGTTGTTGATGGCCTAAACGAAATCAGTATTGAAAACAAAGATGGTAATTTGGTTTATGTACGCGTTTTAAACTCTGGGAAATTAAAACTTGGAGAGGAACTGTCTGTAAAACGAGGCTTCTCAATTTCAACCATTTTTAAAGACTTGCAAGGCAATAAAATTGATGTTTCAAAATTACAACAAGGACAAGATTTTGTAGCTACAGTTAGTATTACAAATCTTAATAACGAAGTTGTAAAAGATGTCGCATTGACTCAAATTTTTCCTTCAGGTTGGGATATTGTAAATACACGATTTACAGATTTTGGAGATACAACAGTCAGTCAAGCAAGGTATACTGATATTAGAGATGACCGCGTTAATTTCTATTTTGATATGAGTAGAAAAGGAAAAAACGGTACTAAGACATTTACTGTTTTATTGAATGCGTCATACTTAGGTACTTATTATTTACCTGGTGCACAAGCGGAAGCGATGTATGACAATGATTATCTCGTAAGAAACAAAGGCCGTTGGGTTACTGTAGAAAAATAATTTATGAAAAACCAAGAATCTTATTACGCTGTCATTTTTACCTCAACCCAAACGGGAACCATTGAGGGCTATTCTGAAATGGCAGACCAAATGGAAGCATTAGCAAAAAAACAAGATGGTTACTTAAGTATAGAAAGCGATCGAAACTCCGTTTGAATAACTGTCAGTTATTGGGAAAGCATAGATGCTATAAACCAATGGAAAGCCAATACAAACCATTTATTTGCGCAACAAAAAGGACGCGAACAATGGTACAATTGGTATAAGGTTAGAATTTGTAAAGTAGAATGAGAATATGAGTGTTTAAATTACTAAATAATAGAATCAAATATTATCGTTTTAAAGTAAAATGCCCAGTAATATTTTGATTATCTAATACAATAGAATACCAATAATCTGCCGTAGGCATTAAATTACCTTTAAAAGTGCCATCCCACCTGGCATTGGTATTAATTGCAGAATATAATAGTTTACCATATCTGTCAAAAATATAAACTTTAAAATCACTAAAAAATTGAGCAAGATTTAAAGAAAATAAATCATTGTTTCCATCTCCATTAGGTGTCATGTACTTCTGAATAAAAATATGT
>Ga0209196_1001868_pt1 | contig 14151 bp, 15 predicted proteins | sample COGITO_mtgs_1105_5_FD_184801 | JGI IMG/M metagenome (GOLD analysis project Ga0209196, IMG submission 184801) | Pelagic marine microbial communities from North Sea - COGITO_mtgs_110509 (SPAdes) (version 2) | ecosystem: Environmental > Aquatic > Marine > Epipelagic ... | reverse complement strand
TCTTGAGGAAATCATCAGGTTCAGACAGTACTACTTCTAGCATACTATCGGGCGTCCATTTTACGTTTGTGTCATTCATACCATGTTTTGTTACATTTACATTATTTATACATTATCTATTTTTTAGACCACCAGTCTTCATACTCTTTCGCAGTGCTTTCAGATCATCATTAGATAACAACTCTAATGCTTCTTCAGCTCGTTCGCGATTGTAAGAATATGCTTTCTTAACTAGTTCTAAATCTTTACTATCTTTCTCTCGCTTAAACCACTTAGAGAATCGCTTCTTTTTGCGAACTGAGTGATAGAGGAAGTCATACTGCATCTTTGTAGACATTTCAGGTCTACAGTTCATTTCATTAGCAAACATTACTGTATCAATGAAATAAGAGAGTCCACGGTTAACCATGTATGCAGGGTATTGTTTGCTAGAGCTATCGTGATCAACAGCTTCTTGGGTTGTATCAGCAGATTCTTCGCTGAACAAATAGGTCTTCTTTTCGTTGATTGACGAAAGGAAGTCAAATGGTGTTAATTTATTACTCATTATCTAAACTTAGCAGTGCTCATAATCTCGATCAGACAAGCAACCATATTCAGCTCCCTATCACTTACAAAAGCAGCTTTATGCTGATAATCCGCAAGTAACAAAATAGTGGTTGGAATTGATTGAGGTTCGAGTATATCATACGCAGTATCGTAAATACGACGAAATACAACTGATGGATCAATGTCAGAATTAGAGGCAGACCAAGCTCGCATATTACGAAAGTCTTTAGCTTTCAAGTGCTTAATAAGCTCTTTGATTTCACTAGCACTAGTGGTAACAATCTCAGTAGACAGTGAACCAGACGAAGAATAGCGTTGGCATTCGTTAATCACACGACGCCAATCTGGTGCGTGCTTCATAATAACGTTAGCAATTGCTTGCTTATCAAAATCAACATTTTCGGATTCAAGAATGTATTGAAGACGTTTCATGAACATCACTGCTAACTTTGGATCAGTGATTTTAACCTCATTGAAGTCAATCACAGTACAGCGTGAGTGCAGTGGCTCAATGATTCGATTCTTGAAGTTACAAGTAAGGATGAATCGGCAATTAGACGAGAACTCTTCGATAAAACCACGCAATGCAGGTTGAGTAGATTGTGCATTAAGATAATCAGCTTCGTCAAGAATAACAACTTTGTACTTTGTACTCGTATCAAGAGTCATTGATGAAGCATATTGCTTAATCTTATTACGAAGTACATCAATACCGCTTTCTTCCGATGCGTTGATTAGTAGACTATCTAAACCAAGTTCGTTACATAGTGCTTTAGCAATAGTAGTCTTTCCCGTACCAGCTGGACCAGCAAGGATAATATTAGGTATATCTTTGTTCTTAACGAACTCAGAGAATGTCTTCTTCAATTTTTGTGGTAGTACGCAATCTGCAATAATTTGCGGGCGGTACTTTTCCGTCCAGATTAGATTTTCTTTAGTCATAATATTATTATAATTCAGTTTATGGTTTTTGTACATTCAATTGTTGTACATCGTGTTGTTTTTTTAGAAAATATGGACTTAGATTATGCGCCTTAGCAGCCTTGTTGATCGACGAATATTCTTTACCATCAACTAGCACGGGTATCGCATTAGATGGTGTTTTACCATACATACCGTTTCTTTTACCACTAACCTTTTCTTTACGTGATTCACGCTGTTCATTAGTTAGACTAGCGTGCCAATTGGCTCTGGCCTGCGATTGTTTTTGTTTAGTCTTTTCATCGTGTGTTTTATCTAACATCCCAAATGTCGCGTAATCTTCGGGGTTTCTATTAGCATGAAACTTCCTTATACCCTCTTTATACCTCGGTGAGCTTGATGTATCTCCGCCTTCACCACCCAAAGTCATGTTATAACCATTCGCAAAGGAATCGTATTTCGCAATATATTCAATCTCCTTTTCGTCAATTTTACCTTCAGAAATATTTGATTCTATAATATGTATTATAAATACTTCTCTGCCATGTTTTCTAATGGATCTGTATAGCTTGGTTTGATGATCTTCCAATCTGGCGTTTGTAAAGTGTTTTTTAAGTCTCTTGACAGAGTCTTTCGTTTTACCTATGTAAACCTTATCAGTTACTGTGTTTGTAATTTTGTATATCTCCATACTCCTATTTATAAACATAAGAGAAGTATCGGCCATTAAATTTCATTTCTTTCATATATGTATAATAATCTAAATTCAGTATAACGTAAATAACAAAAGAGCGGGCACAGAGCTTATCTTGTGCCCGCTCTTGTTTAGTATTTAAGCTTCTGTTGGAGTCTCTTCAGGAGTCTCTTCAGCTGCTTCTTCGACAGGCTTGTGGTATTCTACAAACGTAGCTAGCCGGCCACGCAGTTGACCTACATCACTCAATTCAACACCTTCGAATGCTCCTCGTTTGGAACAAATGTCAATGAGCTTAACCATGACAATAAAGTCGTTAATGCTAACCTGTGGGGCAGTTGTTTCTGTTTGTTCTTCGCTCATATGATTATCCTACTTTTGATGTTTTGTCAAGTGCGATCCAGTATTGGACCTGTTTCGATTTGTGTTTCCAATTGGAAATTAGTTTGTTTGTGATGTCTACCTCGTAGTCACCACTAATAAGTTTCAGATTGTCGATAACGAATCTAAAGTCAGACTCAATTGGATCACCTTCGTGAGGTCCAATGATCAACGAATAGCTGTTAGACGATGGATTTACAATACACATAACTCGTGCAACTACTTTGTCATCTTCAACGATGATAGAGAGCACCGGTGTGTCAAGTTTTAGTGCTGCGGATGCTCGTCGAATATTAGCGATGTGCTGTTCAGTCAGTACAAAGGAAATATCAGCGGGTGGCATTTCGACTTTCTTCGTTTTGGTAGTTAAGATTGTTGTATCAGCAAAGTGATAATTAACCTCAGCAGCACCAGATTTAAGAAGCACTGAAGACTCTGAGAATTCTAAATCTGCATCATCAAGCAAGGAGTGTGCAGATAAGAATTCGTTAAGATCGTAAATTCCGAACTTACTATGGAATGTTTCTTCAATTGTTGCTTCAGCCATGATGTGCATAGCATCTGCAAGTGTTGAAATAGTAGAGCCTGGTTCTACTACGAGGTTTGGCTGAATAGCACTAAAGTTCTTTAGCACTGCAATTGTATCTTGTGACAGTTTCATTATTTTGTTATTATATTAGGGTTCAATTCGGCTTCAATTAGGAAGAGTAAGCAACATGTAGCATGAGCTAAATGATGTAAGTTAGATTCTGGATCAAGTGTTTCACCACGTTTAATGGCCCACATGTGTCGTTGTGCTGCGTCAAAGTATCGTCGTTCTAAATCTTTAAGGTTCTTCCAATTACCGCGATCGTATTTATGCGCGCCAAAAGTTAAGACTTTAGATACTTCGTCAAGAGCAAAGGGTGGTAGCAAACCATATTCGGGTTTGCTACCATCGTGTTTAATTCCATCATTCATAAAGGTTAACTTTCAGTTGGCAGTTCAGCAGACTCATCAATCTTAGTGTAAAGATCAAGGAATGAAGCGCGAGTGTCTTCATCAAAACGATTTACACACTTCTGAATGGCAGTCATTCGATCTTCGAAGACAGCATGAGCTTTGATGATGTGGCACAAGCGACGAGTTGAAATTACATCATCAATGGCGTCATCTTCGAAAGTTTTACGAATTACTAGTGCCCATGCAATCAACTTGTTAATGAAAACTTCATCATTTACGCCATACTTTTCAGCATGTTTTGTAAGGATTTTGGTTTCAATTGCAGGGGTTGGGAACTCTTGATCAATCGAAGCAACAAAACGCTCAAGGAACGCATCATCAATGATAGTTGCTGCAGAATAACGACCATCGTCGGAGCCTCGACCCTTAGTATTCGCAGTAGCAATCACATTGAAACCTTTGGCAGGTGTGATCACTTCACCAGTCTTCTTAAGCAAAACGGGATTGCCTTCAAGGATACCTTGTAGACACATGATCTTGTTTGTAGCACGATCAATCTCATCAATAAGAAGGATGCAACCACGCTCCATAGCTTTGATCACAGGACCCTTTTGAAAAATGGTTTCGCCATTGATCAAGCGGAAGCCACCAATCAAATCGTCTTCGTCAGTTTCAGGTGAGACTTGAACACGAACATATTCACGTTTAGCCTTTGCACAAACTTGTTCAACCATGAAGGTCTTACCATTACCACTCATGCCTGAGATGAAAAGAGGGAAGAAGAATCCGGAATTTACAACCTTCATCACTGTAGCGTATTCGCCCCATTTGATGTAAGTGTTGTCAACTTTTGGGATGTAAATTTCATCATCACACACCGATGAAACAGACATTGCATTTTTGAATTGCTCTTGTGCTGAAGGAGCTGCTGCAATTGGAGCTGAAGGAGCTGCAATTGGGGTCGCAACATTCAACGTTGGGAAGTAGTATTGACCGCGAGTTGAAGAGCGCTTGAAGCGACCCACAACTGTTTTGTGGAGTTCTTTATCACAAAAGCCCATTGCGACACCTTCAGCAACAAATGCCTTGCGGCGAATTGGCTGATTCGTGAGATTGAACTTTTCGTGAATGAGGGCGATAATATTGTCTGTGATCATAGTTTTCATAATATAGGAGAGTTACTCAGTAGGTATTAATTATACCATATTTTTCAGGATTTGTACACACTTCTTTTAAAGAGAATGTTGTTGGTTATCAGTTACTTACGGACTTTACGCAATCTTTTCTGCGATTCGTGTCATTAATACACGTGCTTTCTTAGCACCACCATGATGCTTCGAGAACTCTTTTGCTAACTTGTTTTGAGCTTTTCGTGAGTCAGCAATTGAATCGCTTGTCTCGTGTGTAAACTCATCATCATCATCGATCACTAATTTAGGCTCAATTAGGAAGTACGTACCATAACCTTCATGGCCGTCGAATTGAGCAAATCCATTCTTTTTCATGAACTTAACTTCTTTTGCAATCTTTTGTGGATCATTCATGCCCATTTTAAACCGAATAAGATTGCGTGGTTGTGAATGTGGTGAAGGAATATAGAATCCGATAGTTGAGACAGTTGGAATATCACCAATAATTTTAGTTAGTGCTTTAGTAGCTGCACGAGGTTTGAAATCATAAGTCTTGTTATTTGCCTTAACTCGAATTTTTGGAGACCACTCAGATTGATCACAATTATAATCAAGACCGCTTGAGTCACCGTCTGTAAGAGTTACAAACATAGTTTTTTGAACTCTATGCTTAGCAATGAAGTCAGCGACAATAGAGTGCATCATAGTCAACACAGTATCAAGAGGAGTTCCACCCAAACGCTCAAAATCAGAAGTGATGGACAAGGAATAGCCCAAATCATTTTTGCGCAACCAATATTGAGCCCAAAGGTTTTTGGTAGCTTCATTGTAGACTGACTTTTTCATGTCAGAGCTAAGCTGATGAATAAGAATTACATTGTCAAGGGTAACTTCATTGAATGAAGGAGTTGTGTCACCATTTTTGTATCGGCCATAGTAACCACTAGTGAAGCTATACACATCAAATGGGATTCCAACTTTCTTACAAAACTCAACCAAATTCAAGGTTTGCTCAATGACGTCAGCAAGCACTGCATTCATAGAACCTGAATAGTCAATTAAGAAGATCATGCCATGAGATTTAGCGTTAGCAAGCACTGATTTGCTTAGAAAAATTTGATCAGTTAGCTTGTAGGAGTGAAGCTTAGTAGGATCAATCACACCTGTGCGAGCCTCTTGTGATCGTGAGTACTGAAACGCAGCTTTACGACGCTCAAAATCACGAACCATTGAACCAACTTTTTTACTAGTCTTTTTCTTAAGCGCAGTGTGAGCTACATCAAAATTCTCATTGAAAGCGAATTCTTCATTGCCATTTGTTCGGCGCTCATCCTCAATTTTGCGGAAGTTGGACTCAACAGTGCCTCGTTGTTCAGCTAACACATCATGTGTAATAATGTGCTCCTTTATGTAAGACTTTCGTGGAAAGCTCAAAGGTAAGAAACCTTGACTTTTAGGAGTTTCAACTTCGTCTTTTAGTGACTGCTCGAATTCCTTAAATGTTTCTGAAGTGAGTGGGTCTTTAGGATCTTCTTCAGAAGGGTTGTCACCTTGTTCAGTGGTCTCAGCTGATTCGTTTTCAACAGTTTCAGTTTCAGCAGATTCGTCCTCAGATTCAATATTGTCTGAAGAAGACTCAGATTCTAAAGATTCTTCTTCAGATTCATTAGACGCAGTCTCAGCTTCTTCACCGTCATCTTCAGAATCGGATTCGTCATCTTCAGTTGGCATCGCAGCTTCATCTTCAGCTTCATCTTCGTTTTCTTCAGTTTCGTCATTAGACTCATCTGAAGATTGCTCTTCGTTTTCGTCTTCGTCATTTGCATTCACAATTTCGATGCAAATCTCAAGGACTTCTTCAAAGGTTTCAGCGGCAAGACACTTTTGGTAAATTGTCTCTTCATGAGCATCAAGAGGAACTTCAAGCAAATCACCAACTTTACCACGAAGGTTAAGGCGATCAAGGAAATTAAGTTTCTTAATGTCTTTATTAGCAATACCAAAGAAGTCAGCTTCAACTAACTCGCTATAAGCAGTATTAAACAAACGAGGCAATCCGGGATAGGCAGCTTTTATCAAGCGCTCAATGCGAATGTCCTCAACAATATTGCAGACATCGAAAGGTGCTGAAGGGCAAGCTTTCTCATATCTTGCGTGTGCGTCCTCAGGTGTATAAAGTGCGTGACCAACTTCATGGCCAATCAACATGTCATAAACGGCATCGGCGCGATCAGCACGATTTTTCCACGTGGGCAAACCTAATACGCGATTTTTGACATCGAAGTAGGCGGTTTTCATATTGCCTTGAGTGACGACAATATTTTCTTTGGCCAAAAGCTTAGCCAAATTTGATTTTCTCTCAGTTAGTTTCATAATATATAAGTGTTACCTTTATATTATACACCGAAAGCGCTGCTTTGTACACACCTTTCTTAAGGTAAATCTAGTTGGTTATCAGCGCTTTATGAAACTAGCTGAAAAAAGATGCAGTATATTGTGATGAATATACTGCATCTTATGTCTAAGAAAGGACTGCAACAGAGAAGTTGTTGCTTTTCGTGAATTCGATTTTGGCTGGAAATTTGCTGTCAAGCATGTCTTGCTTGTGTGATATAACAAATACATTAGAATCGTCACGAAGTGTATTCAGAATCTTGAGGAGATTATCTACACCATCAGTGTCCAATGACGAGTCAAATGTCTCATCTAAGATCAATAAGTTGGTGTTAGCTGAGTTCTTCATTTTAGCGATTTGACGCCATGAGAATAGTAAAGCCAAATCAATGCGAGACTTTTCACCTTCTGAAAACGATGAATATGAAAATGAATCACGGTGACGAGACTTGATCGTTTCAGTAAATGATTCATCAAGATTAAAGGACACGAAGAAGTCTAGAATCTGTAGGTACTGGTTAATCAACTTGTTCATCACAGGCAAATACTGTCTAATAACTTTAGTCTTAATACCAGTGTCTTTCAGTAGCTCAAAGATTGCTTCGAAGTAAGTCGACACATGAGATTGAGATTGCTTCATCTTATCTAGTTTGATCACCTCTTCCTCATTACATTTTAGTGTAGCTTCAGCTGATGTAGTGTCAACAGATTTAACTTCCTCAGTTGATTTTAGTGAAGTAATCTGTTTGACTAGATTATCAACTAATTGATCGTTGCCCCGGATGTTAGTACGAATTTTGTTTAGTGATTCTTGCTCTGTATTTAGTTCGTGTAGTTTAACAGACAGTTCACTCAGTTCAGACTTGATGCCGCTCATGGAGTCACTAATAGAGGTGGCATTCTCTTTCAACTCATTTCGCTTTGTGTTCTTAAGATCAGCCCCAATAGTTTGTGCGCATGTAGGACACTTGTCATTTTGCTCATAAAACTTAGCTTGCTTAACTAGTGACTTAATCTCATACTGATAGGTAGATCGCTCGTTATCTTTAGCGCGCTGTGTATCAACTAGTCGTGAAATAGATTCACTTACATTTGGATAAGTCTCATCAAACTGTAAATGTAACTCGATATTGCGTTCGGTAAGCAAAGTAACTTCAGCTTCAAGTTCGCTAATTTTCTTTTCGTGTTTAACCGACTGGTTTAGATCAATCTGTTTTAGCTCATTGATATGTCTTTTTTGCAGAATAATCTTCTCACGGAGGATGTTGATATTACCTTCAGTACTCCTTATTTCGCTTTTCAGCTTAGAATAGCGTTCTTTAGTCAAAGAATTCATTTTAGTAAACACACCAATGTCAAGCAAGTCTTCAATAACACCACGACGTTGTGCTGATGGAAGTTGCATGAATGGGATAAAACTACTCGATCCAAGCACCACAACTTGGTGGAAAGACTTGTGATTAAGCTTTAGAATGTTACTCTCAAGCACTTTCTGATAGTCACGCGTGTGCGATTCCTGATTCAACAGTTCATCATTTTTGTAGATCATGAACTTACCTGGTTTCACACTACGAAATACTTTATATTGATTAGGACCGATCGAAAAAGTTACTTCAACTTCGCAGTTCTTATTATTGATACTATTAACAAGCTGAGGTTTGTTAATAGCGCGATGGGGCTTTCCAAAAAGAGCAAAAGACAGTGCATCAAGCATTGTTGACTTACCTGCGCCATTAGCACCCACTACAAGAGTAGCTGTGTTTTTGTTCAGCTGAATTTCAGTCGGAGTATTTCCAGTACTAAGGAAATTGCGGTATTTCAATGTTTCAAAGATAATCATTATATGTCAGTAATATTTTGGGCTTCAACGTACAGCTCGTGCATAAGCTTTTTTAGTACGTCTTTATTCAAAGCAGTTTCAGTTGAATCAATATAGCTATTTAGTAAGGTTGGGGTGTCTGAAGTGCTCACTTCGTCGTCTTCAACACTTTCACCGAGATACTCCTCAAATGATTCGATAATCTTGATTTCAAACGGTGCAACCTTCTGTAGTTTATCATACCATTGGTCAAATGTAAACAAGTTTTTCTTGTTGAGGATAACTACTTTCACATAGGTATTTGCATAGCTAGTTTTGATCTCGGGAATTTTGTCCTCATCATATACTAGCTTATGAAACATTGTATCTGGATTACGCACTGGTGTCAAGCTACGTGTATCAGTATCTAGCACGTGAAAGAACTTAGGATCATCAGAATCAGACCATGTAAGCTCATATTGAGTTCCAAGATAGTGAATATTGTCTTGCGTACTTTTGGTGTGAAAGTGTCCTGACAGAACCATTTCATAACCATTAAACAAATCAGCTACCATACCATGTGACTTTGACTTAATGCCACGCATCATTTCAAACCCAGCAAGCTCTAAATGACCGCCTAGAATAGTTGCTTTTGATGTCTTAATTGCTTCAATAGATCTATCATAATTATCTTCACAAATCCACGGTAATAATAGAATATCGCAACCGTCATATGACACAGTTGTGGGCTCATCATATATAGTAATGTTATCATACTGTCTTAAAATCTCGTGTACTGAATTGAGTTCATTAGTATTCTTAAAGTATGTATCATGATTCCCAAGGATGATGTCCATGTGAATATCATACTCTTCAAGCTTAGCAATGAACTGCTCGTAATTGCGTTGTAGTACCTTGAAATTAACAAACTTACGGTGCTCAAAATAGTCACCGAGATGGATAATGCGCTTGATGTCATTCTTCAACAAATATGGGAAGAACACATTTTCGTAGAATCGACCTGAATAGTCGAGGAAGATATCTGAACCATTTTTGACGCCTGCATGGCTATCGTTAATTATCGCTATTTTGCTCATAATAATTAGGATTCCTGATAAAACGAATCAAACGGGTCAGAGCGCTTCTTTTTGCTTCGCACTTTTGGTGCAGGTGGTGGTGTCACACAAGTATCTTTATCGGTGCGATGTTGTTGGTTTTTGGTTCTAACTGCATCTACAATCGAGCTCGAATCAACATGATTACCAAAGTCTGCAAAAGCTGATGCACCTGCATGATCTATGTAACGCTCCTTAATCTCTTGTTGTCGTTTTTCTTTAGCAATGCGACGAAGAAACGCGTAATACGAGATTTGAGTAAAGTATGCAAAGGCATTTGGCAGACCTGTGCGAGTTGCTTTATCAACGTCGTAGTTCATAATAGCTTTAATGCAATTCTCAACTGCGTCCATTACCATTTCTTCTCGATAAGTGTATGAGTAGAAGTTTGGCTTATGCGACAAACCTTCAGAGATCTTAAGGAAGCATGTACCAATATACTCAGTGATATTAGGTTCAAGTTCAGTATGTTCTCTAGCTTTGTTTACGCTATTGACATAATCAACAACTGATTGTGAGAATTCCTTATTATTGACGTAGTGAGCTGGTGCTCTGCGTGTTCTTTTAGCTGCCATGATATGTAGTTAGTTTAGTTTGATTCATTATGTATTATATAATACACTAGTTTCAACCAAATGTAAATAATTAATTTAGTTGTTTACAACCATAGCCAAACTTGCTATAATTGATTAAAATCAAAACAAAGAGACTTAGTTCAATTCAGGCTTCCATTGCCATCTCTTATTATGATCAAAAGAAGCTTCATCAATAGTAAATTGCTTAAGGATATCCAATGCTTCATCTAATTCATCATCTAAATTAGATGTTTCATTGTTAGCAATAATAAAATTAAAGTAATGAGCCTTAAGGCTCATTGTTGTCTCAACCTTACTAATTACATTATTACTATTTAGTTCTATCAATTCTTTAGTAGGAAAGATATCCCATGGTGCTAAAGCAAAGTCCTGATCTGTGTCTTGATCGTACAAAGGTATGAGTAAACCTGGGAAAGAAATAAAGGTTCTATCATCATTTTCATAAAGCACTTCTTCAGCGATTATGATATCACCGTTACATAGACGATATGTGTATATGTCTGTTTCAATTAAGTAGTCTAGGATCTTTTCAGGGTTTTTCATAATTTAGTCTGTATATTATATATACACTAATCTAATCTACAATTTGACTTCGTGAATCTTATAGTTGAATCCTTCTTTATTGTAAATCCCTACGCGGTGCACAGCATGATTGAGTGTATAGTTCTTACGTCTTTTCCAAGATAGATCATCAGCTAAATCGTACACAATAGTACCTTGATCGTTTTCACTCTTTCTTAAACCACGCCCGATTGATTGTAATACTCTGATTTGAGATTTAGTAGGAGAAGCAAAAATGATATTATGAAGTGCCTTAATATTAATTCCCGTGCTGAAGCAACCCATACTGGCTACAATAATTGCACCTGTTACCTTCTCGGTTAGTTCACGTATTCTTTCTCGCTCTTCAACAGCTACTCCACCAGACACAAAGAATACGGGTCTATCACCAGCTCTATCTCTGATTTGTTTGAATAGTGGTTCGCCGTGCTTCTTAACAAGATTGTACAACACAAGCGTATTACCTGATTGATCTAAAGCAAGATTTGAAATGAACCGATTGCGTTTCTCATGCGCAACAATGAAGTTGATTTCCTCGGCATAAGTCTGCTTACCGAACGCTTTCCTTACATCATCAGGATACTTGAGAGCTAGACACTGAATATTTAATTCAGCTAAAGTGTTGGATTCAATTAGTTCTTGTGTGGTAGTTACCTTAAAGATCGAACCAAAGTTACCCTTTAGAGTCAATTCATTTACTTGGCCACCGTCCAACGTACCAGTTGTACCGATTCTCATATCAGCATTAGACAACCTATCCATAATAGTGGTAAGTGACTTAGCTTTAAATGTATGAGCCTCATCACCAATAACACAACCGAATTGTAGAAACCACTGAGGTGGAAGCTTAATAGCTGATTGCCACGTTGTAATAACTACTGACTGATCGAACGTCTTCTCTTTGCCAGAATAAATTTTATGTACTTCGTCCTCTACATTGAAGTCAGGGTCTTGTGATGAATAGTCTTCAAAGTCTTTATACATCTGCTCAACCAAAGATGTAGTAGGTACAACAATGATTGCCTTCCTATCCATTTCTTCACTTAAGAAGTACCGAATAAGCATGTAAATGATCAGAGACTTACCAGAACCTGTGGGAGATAACAAGATAGAACGACCGTGTGTGGTAGCATATTCAAATGCTTTCTTTTGGTAATCTCTTGGGCTAATCTTTTTGTCACCCGCACAGATGGTTAAGCTATCAATGAAGTCCTCTTTATACTCGAATTGATTTGATACTTCCGGATCAATTTGAACTTGGTAACCACGCTCTTTAGCAAATTGCAGTACGTCATCAAGTAGACCATAAGGAAGTGTCTTATCACGCGAATTGAACATTCTAACTTTGCCATCCCAAAGTTTGTTTTTGAATGCAGGCATCCATTTGTATCCATCGGCGTAGAATGTAAAGAATTCTGATATCTCCATTAAGACACCTGAGTCGTCACTAGTGACGAAAAGCTTCGCTTCATTCTTCTTTTTAATAATTATCATAATAAATGCTATTATTGGTGTTTTGTTGTTTACAAGCTGTAGTAAAAGTATTATAATAGATATTAATCAAAACAAAGACAAACAAGATCTAACTATATCTAAATTAACAAGTGAGAAGATAATACATTTGATTACATGCCTGATGTAAACTTCTTAAACTCAAGTACATTACGTACATGCTGATGTCTCCATTTAATATTACTCATAATCTCTTCTAAAGTATCGATGATAGATCTCTGGTATTCAATACCTGATTTGATCTTTACAAGATCCGCATCTGTATTATAGAACATCTCCATCTCAGACTTTAGAGGTTTACTCATACCATCAAATGGATCATACGCCCAACCGCGACTATCCATGTCAGCTTTAGTCATCTTACCGTTGTAGTACATCCACTTAACTTTCTTAATCTGATCTTGCTCAAATTCTTTTCTCTTTAATTGCAGCTTAGACAACGCAAAGATTTCAAGGTATTTAGCGTGCATCTTCGATGTTTCTACAGTAACATCATCTAGTGCATTTTCATCAATCACTGAATCTTTCTTCCAGGATTCTAATATATCATTCAAACTCATCATATAACCTATTTATACAAGTTATTTGAGTGTATGAACCACTGTAAAACCAAAGCATCCTGTAAGACTTATAATGACCTGCGCAGTTGTTACGGTTGCAGTATCGCAAGACGTACAAGATACCACTATAAGAGCTATAAGTGTGATCAACGCTATAACACTTAATATAATTATATCACTCATATTTCATTGTGAAGAAACTCTTCTTTGCTGCTCTTCTTAGTTTACTTGATGAAATAGCCATACTACTATCTATACAAAATCAAACGAGTCGTATCTGAAACTGATCTCGGCTTGCATATACTCAATATCACTAACTTGTGTACTGAAGTCTAATGCGCCTACACTAATTGGAAATAAGTTCTTGAATCTGATCGACTGATTTGGATTATTGTGACTAGTGAGGATAATGAGAGTTGCATCATACGTGATAGGTTCTGATTCGATTTGTTGCTGCTTTATCCACTCACTTACTTCTTTGTAAACCTTCATGTCTTCGTCAATAGCTACTCTAACTGATAAATCACCGTATTGGAGATCACCATGTAGATAACTCCTGTATTGCTTACTATTAGTGCCAACTTCACCCTGTGACACTGACGGAAGAGATAGTGAAGTTGCAAAGTACTCCAGATTACTCAATATATTTCTATTAATCACGAGTTTGAACCCGTTTGGTGATAAAAGATTATGGTTTTCTGTGAGGTTACTCATACAACATATTTATAGACAAAAAAGGGAGTCACCAAAATGACTCCCTTTGTATTAAGTTAATTTAAACTTATCCAGCAACGTTGATGTTTGCAATATCGAACTTACGGAAGTAAGGATTCGATGCAACAGAACCGATACCAGCTGCCGAACCAACGAATGGATTCTGCTGAAGACCATAACGAGTCTTGAAGCCAATCTTAGGTTGGAATGTGTTTTCGTCAACTGCACGAACCATAGTGAGAGGAACGTATGGGCAGTAGAAGAGACCAGCGTCATAAGCACTT
>Ga0209196_1001864_pt1 | contig 14158 bp, 13 predicted proteins | sample COGITO_mtgs_1105_5_FD_184801 | JGI IMG/M metagenome (GOLD analysis project Ga0209196, IMG submission 184801) | Pelagic marine microbial communities from North Sea - COGITO_mtgs_110509 (SPAdes) (version 2) | ecosystem: Environmental > Aquatic > Marine > Epipelagic ... | reverse complement strand
AGGTTTATCATTTTCTTTAAATCCATTTCCACTTTCAATTTCATGTTCCTTGTCATATTCATAGATGCATCCAGTTCCTATATACGTAAAATGAATATCATTTTTATCACAAAAAAGAGCTAATGAGAGAGGGGCATACAAATTATCATTTAAATTTATGGGGAGCGTTTCTTTATTCTCAAGATAATCAATAGTTGTATATTTTTTTTCTTGGAAAGTTCCATGTGTACGCCCCATGCAACAAACTACATGTGTAATATTTTTTTCAATAATATCTATTTTTATTTCTTCGGTTTCGGCGCGTAAATCAGAATGTTCGTAATTAATATTTTTTTTCTCTAATTCTTCTAGGTACATGCTACCAATCCAACCCTTGTGTCCTACCAAATATATCTTAGCATTATTTGGATCATTTTTTACCATACGTATTCCCGCGTCACCCATTATTATAATATAATACCATATATTAAAATAATTTTTTTACATCATTAGCATTTCTAAATTTTCTATACATTTTTTATGTCCATAAAATTTACAATTCCATCTATAAAAATGGAATATATTTAATTTTTCTCTACACATAGTACATTTGATATCTGCATAACTGAATATTATTTTTATGACTTCAACAGGTATATTATTCATATAGTTATACAGATATAGTTAGCCTATAAGTGATTTAATATTTCCAGGCAGCGGAGATATTTCCGTAGAATAGAAATTTTGGATTTTCTTTAATTTTTCAAATTCCTCTTCCGTTACGAGATTAATAGCAATCCCCTTGCGTCCAAATCTACCGCTGCGCCCGATACGGTGAATATAAGTCTCAATATACTTGGGAACGTCAAAATTGATAACGACTTCTACCTGCTGAACATCAATTCCTCGGGCGATAATATCAGTAGCAATAAGAACTCGACTAGAACCATCTCTAAAATCTTTCATCGTTTGATCTCGTTGGGGCTGGGTCAAAGAAGCGTGGATAATGGAAACTACATGATTTTCTCTTTCTAGTTCTGTTTTTAAGAAATCCGCCTTTCTCTTAGAATTTACGAAAATAATAGTTTGTTTAATTCTTAACCGTTCATATAAATCATATAAAGTGGCTATTTTATACTGCTCCTGTTCAACTCCCAAATAATATTGCTTAATACCCTCTAATGTTACCATATCAGCTTGAACTAAAATCTTAAGTGGATCCGACATAAATTTTTTAGTAATTTCGATTGCAAAATCAGGCATAGTGGCGCTGAATAGACAAATCTGTGTCTCATCTGAAACAAATCTAAAAATATCACAAATTTGGTCCTTGAAACCTTTTGACAACATTTCATCGGCCTCGTCCATAATAAAAGATTTTAACGAATTAGTTTTGAGAGCATATCTCCTAAGCATATCATATATCCGTCCAGGGGTTCCAATAACGACTTGGACGCCCTTGTCCAAGGATTTAAAATTATTTTCCACACTTGTCCCGCCCATAATAAGTGTTCCAGTAAGTCCTAAATAAGTATTAAATGCCTCAAAGTTACTATATATTTGGTTGGCAAGTTCGCGATTCGGGCAAATTACAATTACCTGTGTATCTGGATTAGATTTATCTACCCTGGCCATCGAACCAATTAAAAAACTGGCCGTTTTACCAGTTCCTGATTGGGCCTGGGCAATAATATCTTTCCCGTCTAAAACAGGCTTGATTGCCTTTCGCTGAATTGCTGAAGGAACTTCATAGCCATAACTATAAATACCCCTTAAAAGTTCCTCTGGTATATCGAGGTCGTCGAATGTTTCTATATCTTCTATAATATAATCGGTGCTGTTGGAAGTCATTATATTATATAACGAATATAGCTTTAAGTGATAAAAAAGAACATTATTATTTAATTATAATATTTATTAATAATAGAGATGGGCGAACCTATCAATAATTATGATGGACCTTTATTCGATATAATAAAACAAAAGGATGATTTAATTAAAAGTTTAAAGGGCACTAATGATGGATTAAATAAACTTATAAATCGATTTGGTAGTGACATGGATGAAATAAATAAGCAAATTAATACCACCATGTCTAAAATTTCTACCAATAATGATATCGATTATATAATTAATAGTAAAAAGGCACTAACCAATAAAGTAAATCTATTAACTGAGCATAACAAAAAACTCACACAAACAATTTTAAATAATAATATACAATTTAATAATTTTAAAAATATTTATTATGGTTTAAGTTCCATATATGTTTCGCGTTGCAATAATATTATACACTATATTAATGATAATAGTATCTTAAATAATAAACTTAAAATGTTAGAAGACAGAATCGAAACTATACAGGGTATGTTTAAGTGTAAAATATGCTTTTCAAATACCATTAATATTATTTTAGAACCCTGCTTACATATTTATATTTGCAAAGAATGCATAGATAGTATTATAGAAAATACCGATGATTCCGAAACGGTTAAATGTCCTGTTTGTAATGAAAGTATTACTAAATACAATAATATTTACCTACCTGTTTGATAATTTAATATATATATATATATTATATATTTATATTAAAATGGTCAATAAATGCGCAAAAGGAAGTTTACAATCCCCGATAGATATTAAAACCAATACAGCTACTAATTGTGGTGCGTTATGTGATTTACTATTTTATTACAGAACATCGTCGATTTATTTAGAAAATGTAAACGGCACAATTATTTTTACTTATGACAACGGTTCTTATATTGTTTTCAATAACGAGGTATATGAATTAGAAAAAATTTCATTCTTCACGCCATCTGCTCATAAAATAGATGGGGCGAATTATCCTTTGGAATTAAATATTTACCATCGCTCTCCAAATACAGGCCGTATGGCCATAATATCAATTTTATATGAGATAAACGAGGGTTCGTCTGGTTCGCATGCTTGTTTGGAAGTATTTGCGAGTAGATTTCCACAGAAATCAGGAGAAAGAAGCACCGTTACAACGTCCGATGATTGGAATATTTTCGAAGCTTTACCAGAGATAAAATCCTTTTATACATATAAGGGTTCGCTTCCAAGAGAACCCTGCACGGAAAACGTCGAATGGATTGTCTTAGAAAACAGCGCGAATTGCAGTGCTAAATTCCATAATAGTTTACAAAAAATATTAAATAATAATGCCCGCCCCACTCAGGCTTTAAATAACAGAAAAATTTACTACAATAACAACACGGCCAAAAAAAACAATCAAAATTATGGCAGTAATTTTAGATGTTATACTAATAAAGAATTTAAAAAAGCGTGTTCATGTCAGAATATTAATATGGACGCGCTTAAATATAAAAATAAGCTCGCATTATTTTGTATTATATTAGCTATTTTAATAATTATAATCATATTAATTCTACTTTATATGAGAGAGCATGGGGGGTTGGGTAATCTTGTTCCAAAATTAAATTTAGGAAAATTAGGGAAATTAGGAAATATTAAATTACCTTCTATGTCTAAAACACAATTAGCCTTTCCGGTAAGACCTCATCCCTACAACGTCTAATATAAAAGATAAAAGATAAGAGATAAGAGATAAGAGATAAAAGATAAGAGATAAGAGATAAAAGATAAAATATTATTATATCTAATTATAATAATGTTTACACATATTTCAAAGAGTTTTCATTATACTAATGGAGGAGCTCCGCCCCCCTCTAAAAGTATCGAATTTGATAAATCATCAGATTCCGATGATATAGAAATTAAGAATGGTCACGCGATTAACAAAAAAATAACTAAAAAAGAATTTGACAAATATTTAGAAAAAAAGGGCTTCGTTATAGATGATAGAATGTTTTTAGATGCCTCCATAAAATTAATAAATACTCAGCCCACTTTAGAAGATGGACGAAAAAATAAAAAAATAAAACTAGAAAAAAGGTTTTCCACCGAAATGGAAAAACCTAAAAAAATAAACAGAAAATATATAGAAAAACAATTGAATAATTTAGAATTAGAAGCGCTTCAATATAATTTAAAACAATTAGGGGTTACCTATAAATCTAAGAATAAAAAAAAGGTCGTTAAAAGAATTATTATGGAATTAGATATTTTTATCTAACTTTTTGGATTTTTTTAATGATATCCTTTAATTTATTAATCTCGTCCCTTTGCTTTTTAATAATTGCAATATATTTTTCCTCTTTTTTATTAAATTCATCTTGTTTAGAAATACGAGCGAAAAAAACCGTTTCAAATATAGGATTCTCCTTTTCATCATCGTCGGCGTCGTAATGATATCTTTGCACACTCCATTGCATCCTTCCATTTGATAGTTTAACATATTCGGAATGTTTTTTAATAAGTAACCCGCCAGTGCGAAAAACCTGCTTATTCTGCTTGTCCAGGGTAAAATATCTAACGTGTGTATCAAATTCTACGTCATCTATATCTTCTACTCTTTCATAATTTTTTAATTTTTCTTTTATAGCGGCTTTATTTTGAATGCTTTCTGTATAGGTTTTTTTAGGCCTATCAAAGCTGGTATCTGCTAAGCTCTTTAAATATGGTCGACTCATTAGTTATATATCTGAAAATATATTTAAATAAATAATACAGGGTTTATTGTAGATTAAAATATGTTTGTATATGATAAATGGGTTATGGATACTTAGCTTTAGCCGTTAAAAGCGAACATGATAAATATTTAGTAGGTAATCCCGAATTTACCTACTTTAAAGCAGTTTATAAAAGACATACGAACTTCGCTATTGATTACACCGAAGTTTTATTTGCACATAGCACCGAAAATTGTTTGGGTAAAAAAATTTATATGAATGTACCAAAAGGTGCGGATTTATTACACCGAAGTTATTTATGCGTTGATATAAATATTAGTGGATCGGAAAGATTAGAGTTTGGTAATTTAAATGGTTGGCATGCCTCCGGTTTTGCTCAAACTGCTGCGGATAAAGGAAATTATGCCCCACTCGCCTATAATTTAATAGAATTTATCGATTTGTATATTGGAGACCAACTTATTGATAGACATTATGGGGAGTGGCTCCACATTTGGCATGAACTTTTTGAAAACTCAGAAAAAAATTTAGCGTTGGCTAATATGATACAGGTTAATAACGAGGCTGGTGGTAAAAGAACATTAACTATTCCATTACGATTTTGGTTTAATAATAATGTTGGTTTGGCGTTACCCTTGGTTTCTATGCAGTATGCAAATGTAAAACTGGAAATTAAATTTAATAAAAAATCTGAGGTAGAAAGGCTTTCTGATAAACAGACAGTAGCTAGTCCTATAAGTGTTAGTAATGTAAGATTACTTTTAGAAAATATTTATTTAGATCAAGAAGAAAGAAGATTATTTACTAGTAATAAACACGAGTATTTAATTACACAGGTTCAATCAAGTATCCATAACATTATTAATGATGTGGCTGGAAAATGGGATTCGTCCAACTTTACTAAATTACGACACGAAGTAGATTTAAGATTCAGATATCCAGTTAAAGAATTATTTTGGTCCATTCAGGACAGAGAAGGTAAAGCTATACCTCGTTATCATACCGATTTATCGGGTGATTTTAAAAACACCGGTTGCTTTAAATATAATTATTGGAATAATTTCAGAATAGGACAAGACCAAATGTCTTATTGCACTCTCGTTCTTAATAATAAAAATCTCATGGATGAATTACCGGCTCCTTTTTATAGAAACACACAACAATATCAATATCACAATAGTTATGGTATTGAACATGTAGATCTTATTAAACAAAAGGAGGGAAACCCCGCATTAAATTACCAAGATTACTCTAGAGGAAGTGGTATATATTCTTACTCTTTTGCTATTTACCCAGGACAACATCAACCATCGGGATCCTTAAATTTTTCTAAATTACAAAATGCTAAACTTAAATTTGGATTAAATAAAGGTAAAAATTGGGATTTCGCGGGAAGCGTTACCTCTGAAGACGCTCAAAATAAAAACAAAGTAGTAAATATTTATGCTTTAAATTACAATATTCTCCGAATTACAGGGGGTTTAGGAGCTTTGGCTTTTACTAACTAAATAATTATAAAATTAATAAAATATATTTTTATAATTATTGTATCTTTATATATTAATACGAATAATGTCAAATTCAAAAATTATATTATTAACCAAAGGAGAAGAAGATACTTATTTAACTGACAACTCAAAACATAGCTTTTTTAAATCGCCAAAAAAAACATATAGTTACTTTGGTCAAAATTGGAATGCTATTAATCCCAGTAATAATTTAAATTTTACCGAGTCTTCGTTTATAACCATGCATTTACCAATTGAGGGAGACCTTATTTCTAATGTATTATTAAGATTAAATATTTCTGGAGAAACATTAGCAAATGATTCTTCTGGTCGTTTTCACGCTTTAGAATTTATAGAATCGGTAACTTTTAAGTATAATGACCAAGTATTAAGCACAATTGATTATAATTACATCGCATTATATCATAAGCTTCACAGCAACAATTGCCAATATAAACAGTTTATAGATTTAACTTCTTTAACAAAGGAATCTTTAGAAAATAACTTTAAAGATATTAATCGCGACGAGCGAAATAATGTTCTCCACGTCCCTCTCCCGTTTTGGTTCACTAAAAATCCTGGGTCAGCATTTCCCATATGGTTATTAACCAAACCAAGATTAGTAGTCCAAATAAAATTAAAGACCAATAAATCTTTATCGTTAATAAGAAATTTAGATTTATTAGTTCAATACACAAATTTAACACATAAAGAAAAAGATGTTTTTAAAAATAGTTCGTTAGAATATTTGATTGAACAGGTTGAAATCGTAAACAAACGAAATATCATTAATGAAAGTAAGGTTAAAATAGACCTTCCCCGAAATAAATATGTCAAATATTTATTATGGAATACACTGCCTACCATACCCACTAATGATTTAAAAAGCGAAGCCCACATAAAGAAAACTACGATTCTTTTAAATGGTACTCCTATTTTAGACTGCGCGGATGCGAACAGAACGGCCTTAGTGAATCGTTTCAGTTATTTTAAAACTCCAGTTGTAAATGGTGTAGATTTTAATGGCGGGGCTTCGTATAAAGATTTCACCGATTTAAATGATTTAAATATACATAGTCAGGTTTTTTGCTTAAATCCATCCGACTTTCAATCATCGGGTTTTTTAACTACAGAAAAATACAATACTTTTACTTTAGAAATTGACACTATAAATAGTATTAATTCCAGCACCCTACATGTATATATAATTAAACATAATATCCTCCGATTTAAAGATGGGATAATGAATTTACTACATAATTAAAGCTAAAACGCAAAAAATAGGATAACTTATTAAATTAAAATAATTTATTCTATTTTCTATAAATTATTTTCTTGTCTATATATATATATAAAATGGGAGGCGGACTTATGCAATTAGTAGCTTACGGCGCACAAGATATTTACCTTACAGGTAACCCACAAATTACCTTCTTCAAGGTAGTTTACAGAAGACACACCAACTTCGCAGTAGAATCCATCGAACAAACTATTAACGGATCTGCAACAGGAGGTAGCAAAGTTTCAGTAACTGTAGCAAGAAACGGTGATCTCTTACACCGTGTATATGTAGAAGTATCAGTTGGTGCCAACAACGCTGCTTTAGGTTTTGACCACATCGAGTACGTTGAAGTAGAAATAGGGGGCCAAGTTATTGACAAACACTACGGCCAATGGATGAAGATCTGGTGTGATCTTACCCACTCATACGATAAGAAAGTAATGTTAAAAGGACTTCTCAATGGTGATAAATGTGATTGCGCTGGAACCAACACCAACGGGACGGCCTTCATCCCTCTTCAGTTCTGGTTCTGCAGAAATCCAGGTTTAGCACTTCCTTTAATTGCCCTTCAATACCACGAAGTCAAACTTAACATTAAATTTTGCAACACAACCCCAGTCATGACCGGCGCTGAAGTATGGTGCGACTACATCTTCCTTGACACCGACGAAAGACGCAGATTCGCTCAAGTCAGCCACGAATACCTCATCGAGCAAGTTCAATACAACAACGGTGTAGGTCATACCGCGCAGAAGTCAGTTCAAACTGAACTCAGATTCAACCACCCAGTTAAAGAACTCATCTGGCAAGAAAGATCGGCCACCTCAACTTGCTGCAATAGCACTGCTGGTCTCCCTGATGTATGCTCTGCTCTCTTACAACTTAATGGACACGACCGCTTCAGAAAGAGATCTGGTGACTACTTCTCAACTGTTCAAAGATACGAACACCACAGTGGTGCAGAAGACGCCGTTGGCGACACCCTTGTAGATGCCGGTACTATTTACATGTATTCCTTTGCCCTCAAGCCAGAAGAGCACCAACCATCAGGAACATGCAATTTCTCAAGAATCGATAATGCTGTCTTACACGTAAATGCCACTGGCAACGGAACGGCTACTCAATTAGACGTATACGCCGTCAACTACAACGTCCTCAGAATCATGAGTGGTATGGGTGGTCTCGCATACTCTAACTAAACTAAATTCACTATAAAAAACCTAATAAAGTATTATATTAGTTTTTTTAATTTAATTAATTAATTTCCACGAAATTATTTTCTTGTATATATATATAATAAAATGGGAGGCGGACTTATGCAATTAGTAGCTTACGGCGCACAAGATATTTACCTTACAGGTAACCCACAAATTACCTTCTTCAAGGTAGTTTACAGAAGACACACAAACTTCGCAGTAGAATCCATCGAACAAACCATCAACGGCTCCGTTGGCTCTGGAAGCAAAGTTTCAGTAACTGTAGCAAGAAACGGCGATCTCTTACACCGTGTATACATCGAATTAAGTGATATCAGTGCTGGCGCGGACGCTGGTTTCGACGCGATTGACTACGTCGAAGTAGAAGTAGGCGGTCAAGTTATTGACAAACACTACGGTCAATGGATGAAGATCTGGTGTGATCTTACCCACGATGTGGATAAAAAAGCCATGTTAAACGAGATGTTATGTGATGCCGCCGGCTGCGGATGCGGTTCAGTAACCACCAAATCTTACATTCCTCTTCAATTCTGGTTCTGCAGAAACCCTGGTTTAGCTCTTCCTTTAATTGCTCTCCAATACCACGAAGTCAAACTCAACATTAAATTCTGCACCCTTGCTCCAAAGACCAACAAAACCGTTGGTGCTGAAGTATGGTGCGACTACATCTTCCTCGACACAGACGAAAGACGTAGATTTGCCCAAGTCAGCCACGAATACCTCATCGAGCAAGTTCAATACAACAACGGTGTTAGCCACACAGGATCCACACAAACCGAACTTAGATTCAACCACCCAGTTAAAGAACTCATCTGGCAAGACCGCAATCCAGGAGCATGCTGCAACACCAACTACGGTTCAGGAACAGTATGTTCGGCTCTTTTACAACTCAACGGACACGACCGCTTCAGAAAGAGATCTGGGGAATACTTCAAGAATGTCCAAAGATACGAACACCACAGCGGTATGGGTGGGTCGAAGGACTGCGTTGATGCTGGTGATATTTACATGTATTCCTTTGCCCTCAAACCAGAAGAGCACCAACCATCAGGAACCTGCAATTTCTCAAGAATCGACAACGCTGTTCTTCACGTAGACGTCACCTCCGCCACCACCACTGCCAAACAACTAGATGTATATGCCGTCAACTACAACGTCCTTAGAATCATGAGCGGTATGGGTGGTCTCGCATACTCTAACTAAGCTCAATTCACTATAAAAAACCTAATAAAGTATTATATTAGTTTTTTTAATTTAATTAATTTAATTAATTAATTTCCACGAAATTATTTTCTTGCTTATATATATAAATAAAATGGGAGGCGGACTTATGCAATTAGTAGCTTACGGCGCACAAGATATTTACCTTACAGGTAACCCACAAATTACCTTCTTCAAGGTAGTTTACAGAAGACACACTAACTTCGCAGTAGAATCCATCGAACAAACTATCAACGGTTCCGTTGGCAATGGTAACAAAGTTTCAGTAACTGTAGCAAGAAACGGCGATCTCTTACACCGTGTATACATAGAATTAGTTAACGGCACCAATGCCTCGACTAAAGGATTTGATGCCATCGATTATGTAGAAGTAGAAGTTGGCGGTCAAGTTATTGACAAACACTACGGTCAATGGATGAAGATCTGGTGCGACCTTACGCACGGCAACGACAAGAAAGCCATGCTTGCCAAGATGTTAAACGCCACCGATTGCGCTTGCAGTGGTGCTGCCAACGAATACCGTTCATACATACCTCTTCAATTCTGGTTCTGCAGAAACCCTGGCTTAGCACTTCCTTTAATTGCCCTTCAATACCACGAAGTCAAACTTAACATTAAATTCTGCACCCTTGAGGACAACGCCAAAGCCGAAGTATGGTGCGATTACATTTTCCTCGACACCGACGAAAGGCGAAGATTCGCTCAAGTCAGCCACGAATACCTCATCGAACAGGTCCAATACAACAACGGTGTATCTCACACCGGCGATGTTCAAACTGAACTTAGATTCAATCACCCTGTCAAAGAACTTATCTGGCAAAACCGAACCCCAGGTTCTTGCTGCAATGTCAACGACGGTTCAGGAGCAGTATGCTCAGCTCTTTTACAACTCAACGGTCACGATCGCTTCAGAAAGAGATCTGGGGACTACTTCAAGACTGTTCAAAGATACGAACATCACACCGGTTCATCGGAAAACGACCCCACCAAGACGACATGCGCCGGAGCGCTCTACATGTATTCCTTCGCCCTCAAACCAGAGGAACACCAACCATCAGGAACCTGCAATTTCTCAAGAATCGACAACGCTGTCTTACACATCGATGTAGTCAATCAAGGTGGAGCCACCCAACTCGACGTATACGCCGTCAACTACAACGTTCTCAGAATCATGAGCGGTATGGGCGGTCTCGCATACTCTAACTAAATTCTTTTTAGAAATTAACTTATATAGAAAAACACATTTTTATATTAGTTATTTTTATCTAATAATAATATCACTGTATATTAATTATTATGGGAGGTGGAGCTCTAATGCAATTAATAGCTAGCGGCGCACAAGATGTTTATTTAACAGGAAATCCACAAATGACTTATTTTAGAGCAGTTTATAAGAGACACACTAATTTTGCAGTAGAATCTATTTTACAAAACACAGTAGGCACTTTAAAACAGGGCTCTAAATTCGCAGTTACTATAGGACGCAACGGAGATTTAGTAAAAAATATTTATGTTGTTATTAAGAGAAAAGCTTTTAAATTAACAACCAGTGATTTTGGAATAATATCAAGTAGTTCTGATTCTAATGCGTCGATACCTGCTGGAAATTTAAGCGGATGCACACTAGACACTTTAAAATTTTATTATCCATCAGAAGGTTATAATTTTCTAGATTATGTGGAAATAGAAATCGGTGGACAAATTATAGACAAACATTATGGAGACTGGCTAAATATATGGACAGATTTATGCGAACCACTCGATAAGAAATTAACTTTAAATCAAATGCTTTTTGGCAAATCCAGCCGAATTAATAGTAAATATGATCTTTTTACCGATGGAGATGTATATCTTCCATTAAAATTTTGGTTTTGTGATAACCCAGGTTTGGCACTTCCACTAATTGCTTTACAATATCACGAAGTTAAATTAAATTTTTCTCTGACAACTTCTAAATATTTGACTAATATTACAAAAGGCTTTACAATAGATATAACAGGTAAAGATGTTTCTGGAGAAAAGTATGAAGTAGATATTCCGGCAGAACCAAATATTATAGAGGATTTAGAAGTTTATGCCGATTATATATTCTTAGATACAGCAGAAAGAAGAAAATTCGCCAAAGTTAAACATGAATATTTATTTCAACAAGTCCAAACCCTTGGACCAAAATCAATATCAACTAATTCAGAAAGGGTGACAGTTCCTCTCCGTTTTAATCACCCAGTAAAAGAATTAATTTGGTTTATAGATAATACATCTGTTGGTGCATGCTCGTCAGCATTAACCAATAATCGAACGTTTGAAGTTGCGAAAACAGCATTAATACAGCTCAACGGTAAAGATAGGTTCCGTGAAAGAAATGGAAGTTACTTTACAGTCGCCCAAAGATATCAACATCATTCAGGTACTTCTATGAAATATTTATTTGAAACTTTATTTTCAGGTGATTCGGTCGCCTTCGATAAAAATTATTCACAATTTACGGCCTCATCAATACCCAGTGAAGCTATACATCTTTACTCCTTCGCTTTAAAACCAGAAGAACATCGGCCATCTGGAACATGTAATTTTTCAAGAATTGATAATATTGTTTTGGATTTAACTTTTTATAATAGTTCTTCGAGTAGCGGTGGCTGCGGTTCCAGTTCTACAATTACTTCGGCTCCGTGTTACTATAAACCTACAACTGGGAACGATATACCCCCTGCTTATAGGAGTTTAACCGTCTTTGCAGTTAATTATAATATACTTAGTATTACGTGTGGAATGGGTGGTTTAACATATTGCAACTAAATTTATAAATATTTATTTACATAAAGAAATTTATAAATTTATAATATATATATTTAATGGGAGGTGGATTAATTCAATTAATGGCTGTAGGGCCTCAAAATAAAAAAATGTGTGGAAATCCAAAAGTATCTTTTTTTAAACACGTATATAATCAATATTGTAACTTTGGTGTAGAGTGGTTTTATCAATATTTCGAAGGTAATAAAACATTTGGGAAAACAATTAAATGTATTTTAGACAAAAAAGGAGATTTATTAAGGAATATGTATATCGTATTCGAGGTTTCGAGTAATACAGTTAATATTCCTAAATTAGGACTAAGATTAATAGACTCTGTTGAGATACAAATCGGAGGACAGCCTATTGATAAACATTATGGGGAATGGCTCGATATATGGACACAGCTAACTGCCTCAAAGGGACAGTATGAAATATTCAAAACACTTATTAATGATAGGGATAGTTCCAATATATTTAATTCATCTTCCGCTTCTTCAAAATGTGGTTCAACAACCCAATTCAAAAGAGTATTTGTTCCACTTTCTTTTTGGTTTAATAATAACCCCGGTTTGGCCTTACCACTCATCGCGCTTCAGTATCATGAAGTAGTATTATACTTAAAAATTAAATCCTTAGAAAATTTAGATGTATATACGTATTCAAATGACGCAGGTCCCGTTATAGCAAATAGTGATAATATACCCCAGAATTTATCTGGCTCTCAATTAGAAAATATTTCTAGCAACGATATTTCTGGATTAAATGTATCTGGTGGCGAGATTTTTTTATCAACACCAATAAATAGGACTAATAATAAATGGCATAAAGTCCCTTTCGAGGGAGAAATAAATGAAATATATATGATGTGTGAATATATATTTTTAGACCCAAAAGAAAAGAAATCTTTTACATCAGGAAACCTAGAATATCTAATAACACAAGTTCAATGTTCAAATAAAATTGATTTAAATGAACTTAGTTCGGCCGCGCCTACTGGAAGTGACGAATTTACATTACAATTTAACCACCCAATAAGTGAATTAATATGGACTGTCTATCCTAGTTGGTTAGACAACTTACTTTTTTACAAAAATATGGATAATTCTAATACATTAACCAGTATAGAGTTATTTGCTAATAATTCCCGCATAACTGAAATAGATGAACCAGAATTATATAGCCTCTTAGGGCCTTTCCAAAATCACTTATGTGGTGGATTATTTAGCGGCTGTTGTAAAAATAACTTAAATGGGGGATTTTATGTTCATTCATTTGCCCTCCACCCTTCGTCTCACCAGCCTACAGGGAGCCTAAACTTCTCAAAGCTTAATAGTTTTGCAATAAATTTTAATTATCAAAAAACCAGTAACAATTATTCTACAATTACGGAAAAATTTAAAATTTTAGTTTTTGGAAGAAACTACAACATATTAAAAATAGAAAATGGTATGGGTGGAGTATTATACTCTAGCTAATTTGTTTTACCATTTAACATTAATATGGTCCTTTAGTAGTTTTTTCGCCTGCTTAACAAAGCTTTTTAATTCAACATCCGTATATTTTTTTGTAATAGCATTA
>Ga0209196_1001857_pt1 | contig 14203 bp, 14 predicted proteins | sample COGITO_mtgs_1105_5_FD_184801 | JGI IMG/M metagenome (GOLD analysis project Ga0209196, IMG submission 184801) | Pelagic marine microbial communities from North Sea - COGITO_mtgs_110509 (SPAdes) (version 2) | ecosystem: Environmental > Aquatic > Marine > Epipelagic ... | reverse complement strand
TCGCTAAAGAACAAACTGAAACCGCGACTTACGCCATCTTCAGTATAATAAGGATTCACATAGTTCAAACCGTAAGTGGTTCTAAAGCGGCTTCTATTTGCTTGAATACCGACCTGCTTACCCGAACCTAAAAAGTTATTCTGCTGAAAATCCGCACCAAAAATTAAACCCACATCTTGAGAGAAACCCACTGATGCAGACACACTGCCCGACGATTGCTCTTCAACGCGATAACGGACGTCAATTAAATCATCGGCACCCGGCACTTCTGAGGTCTCAACTTTCGCTTCTTTGAAAAAACCAAGCCTTTCAAGACGCACACGAGATAACTCAATTAAATTAGTAGAAGCTATACCCCCTTCCATTTGACGCATTTCTCTTCGCAATACTTCGTCAGCGGTTTTGTAGTTGCCTTCGAACTCAATGCTTCGTACGTAAGTGCGCTTACCGGGGTCTACAAAAAAGGTCAGATCAACAGTTTTATCATCTGCATTCACTGCCGGAATACTGCTCACTTCAGCAAAGGCATAGCCTTCATTACCCATAATGCGCTTCATAAGTTCTTCAGTACGGGTCACTAAAGACTGAGAAAAGGTTTTTCCTTCAGACATTAAGAAAACACGCTCAAGTGTATCTGCCTGATCTTTTACATCACCAGCTAACTGCACCTTATTAACTTTAAACTGCTCACCTTCATCAACATTAATCGTGATATAAACCGAATCCTTAGTCGGGCCTACAGAAACCTGCGTAGAACGCATGGCAAACTGAATATAGCCGCGATTTAAGTAATAGTCATTAATGGTTTCGAGATCACCCGATAGTTTTTCACGCGCGTATTTTTTTCGCCCTTTAAAACCATTAAAAAAGCCACGGTCTTTAAGCTCCATTAAATCAAGCAGATGTTTATCATCGTAAACTTCATTACCAATAATATTGATTTGTTTAATTTTGGCAACACTGCCTTCATCAATAAAAATATCAACCGCTACACGGTTGCGTGGCTTAGCAATAATGTCAGTAGTAATTTCCGCATCATAACGACCTTGCGCACCATACTGACGAGCTAACTCTCTGCGCATACCTTCTAGTGTTGCACGCTGAAATACTCGCCCTTCTGCCATGCCTTGATTTTCTAGACCTTCCAATAAAGCCTCTGTTTCAATGGCCTTATTACCGTCAATATTAATTTCACTAATTGAGGGCCGCTCATGTAAATTAATAATTAATACACCGGCGTCAATACCAATATCAATATTCTGGAAATTACCGGTAGCAAAAATAGCACGTGATGCATCTGCAATTTGACGGCTGTCTACAGGATCACCAATATCAATGGGCAGCACAGCAAAAATGGCACCGGCACTGACACGCTGCAATCCTTCTATGCGAATGTCATCAATCGTCTCTGCAGCAACTACCTGCACGCCAGCACTGACCATAAAGATAAAAGCAATAATGGCATAGCGAATTGACAGCAAAGTGTTTTGCATGCAGTTGTACCTAGCGTTGAGCGCACCGCTAAACACAGAGCAAAGCGTTGTGATAGCTAAACAGATTTTATTACGACTAAAGATGTTGCTACGGCAGAAAGAAAGCAAAATAGTTATAACCTAAAAGTGTGAAATATCATTATAAAGCGCGAGCGCCATTATACTCAAAATTAGCACCAACCCGAGTTGCTGCCCCCATATTTGTAAACGCTCTGAAACCGGCCTGCGAGTAATAGCCTCGATAGCAATGTACATTAAATGACCACCGTCAAGTACGGGTATAGGCAGTAGATTTAACACGCCTAAGCTCACACTTAACAAGGCCAAAAATTCCATATAAGGGATAAACCCAGAGCTAGCCGTAGCCGAAGCCATTTTGGCAATACTGACCGGCCCACTCAAGCTAGAGGTTGATATTAGCCCCATTAGCATCTTTTTAATGGAGCTAAAAGTAAAGGCAATTAACTCGCCAGTGCGCGTAAACCCTTGATACAAAGCCTCTAAGGGGCCGTAGCGCTGAATAACCATCATTGACGCCGGCAGCTCTACTGCTGCTGCCTGAACGCCTATTCTGCCATGCTGAACACCATCATCTAGCGTTATCGCCTGTGTTTCAACAACTGCTGTAACGCGACTGCCTGCCCGCAGCAATTCTACTTCAACCGATTGCAAAGGGCGTACTTTAATCTGCTCTACCGCTGCGCGCCAATCCTTTACCGCAACGCCATTAATGGCTGTAATTTCATCACCCGCCAAAATACCCGCTAAATCCGCGGGGCCACCATCAATAACCCGCTCAATCAACGCAGGCATGTCAGGGTAAAAATAGCCAAAACCCAAGGATTGATAGATTTCTGGCCTATCATCACCCGTAAGCCAATTATCTATGGGTAATGAAGCCTGATAAAGCGCCGTACTCTCTGGGTAGCGAAGATCAAAGTTAATGCTCCCCGTTTCACCAATACGATTAATTAGCTGCATATGCAGACGGTATTGCGTGGGTGTTGGCTCACCGTCAACCGCAACAATCGTTTGGCCGCGCTCAAAACCGGCATGAAAAGCGGCTGAATCTGGCTCAACATCGCCAACAACCGGTAATCGCCCAGAAACACCGAGCATACTAATAGCGGTATAAACCAAAATCGCTAAAATAAAGTTAGTGATTGGGCCTGCAGCAATAATCGCTGCGCGGGCTAATGCTGATTGTCGATTAAAGCAAAACGGCTGCTCATCACTGGGCACTGAGCCTTCGCGCTCATCAAGAAAGCGAACATAGCCACCTAATGGCAAAGCCGCAATAACCCATTCAGTACCGTTTTTATCGGTTCTACGCCACAGCGATGGACCAAAGCCCACCGAAAAAGTTAATGCTTTTACGCCACAGCGACGGCCAACCCAATAATGACCGTATTCATGCACAGTCACCAGAATGGCCAAGGTAAGAATAAAATACCCAATGGTTGCAAGAGCCATATTAGACAGCGCCCCATAAAGCCATATAAAACATACGATTAAAGCTGAAAATAAACGCCACTCCGGAGCTGAAAATAACGAACAATGCCATTACGATGGCACCTTCTGAAAAGCCTGACAACAATCTTTTGCCAATTCTCGCGCCTGAAAATCAATTGCTTCGATAGCATCCAGTGTCATCGGTTCCTCAAACGGTATTTTTTCGAGGCATTGCTGAACCACATCGATAATTGCAGTAAAGGGAATAAGCTCATTTAAGAACGCATCAACCGCTATTTCATTGGCCGCATTCAAGACAATGGGCACACTACCACCCGCTTCAGCCGCCTGCCTAGCCATTTTCAAGGCGGGAAAACGCTGATTATCCGGCGCTTCAAACGTTAAGCCATTCATTTGAGTCCAATTAAGACTCTCAACACCAGATTCAACACGTTCAGGCCAAGCTAATGCATGTGCTATTGGCGTTCGCATATCCGGGTGGCCCATTTGAGCCAATACCGAACCGTCCAAATACTCGACCATAGAATGAATAACGCTTTGTGGGTGCACAACAATATCTATATCACTGGACGAACAATTAAATAACCAGCAGGCCTCAATTAACTCCAAGCCTTTATTCATCATGGTCGCGGAATCGACAGATATTTTTCTGCCCATGGACCAATTGGGATGCGCACACGCTTGGTCTGGCGTTATTGTAGAAAATGACTCAATGGGCAAAGTCCGAAAAGGACCACCCGAACCGGTCAATAAAATTTTGCGAATGCCGTTAGCTTTTATTGAGCCTAATGAATTAGCAGACTCAGCACATAACGCAGAAGAGCCATTTAAATCTGGCGTTGGCATACACTGAAAAATAGCATTATGTTCACTATCAATGGGCAACAACACGGCGCCAGATTTTTTTACGGCCCGCATAAACAAAGCGCCCGCCATTACGAGTGACTCTTTATTAGCAAGCAATACTTTTTTACCAGCATCAACCGCCGCTAGCGTAGAACGCAAACCCGCAGAGCCCACAATCGAAGCCATAACGATATCGACTTGCTCATGGCTAGCAATAAAATCTAGCCCTTCACTGCCATGCAATAACGTTGTCGTTAAACCTTTTTCAAGCAGCGAACGCTCTAACCATTCAGCTTGTTCAGGGTTACGTAAAACCGCATAATCAGGATGCCATTTTTCACACTGACTCAATAATAAATCAGCACGCGTATTTGCCGACAGCGCAAACAAATTAAACTGCTGAGGATGAAGCGATAACACCTCAAGCGTACTTTGACCAATCGAGCCAGTACTGCCGAGTATAGAAACCGTTTGCGTTTCAGAAGAGGCTGATGATTGATCTTGTTTAATCACAGTATTCAAATGCTAGTTACCAACCCTGAATCATAAAAATAAAAGCAAATACAGGCAATGCCGCAACCAAGCCATCAAGGCGATCTAAAACACCGCCGTGGCCCGGCAAAATAGTCCCGCTATCTTTTAATCCACAACCGCGCTTTAAGAGACTCTCTAGTAAATCACCCAACACTGAGACAGCGGCTAACAAGGCAGTGACCAAAAGGAGAACCGTCAGCGAAGGCAGAGGGCTTTGATCGGACGAATAAAAATAGGCAAACATCCCTAACGCTAATAATTGCGCAACGACTAAACCACCAGCAAAGCCTTCCCAAGTTTTGCCCGGGCTAACCAAAGGAGCCAGCTTTTTTGAACCAAACATTTTACCAAAGGCATAGCCGCCTACATCGGCAGCAGCCACGACAGCAACAATATAGATAACCCAGAACTGCCCTTCTGCTTGATAGCGAAGAAACAGCAATGAAACCCAGGCAACAACAAGCAAAATTACACCCATTAATAAGCGCGTTGCACGGGCTTTTAAAAATTGTTGACTACTAGGATAGCCCAGCAAAATAGCGAGCATGCAAAACCAGAATGCCACACCCAAAGAGAGCAGTGTTTGAATAAGATACTGCCCTTTTACTACGGCAATTAAATTAAGGCCGGAGAAGTGAACAAAGCCTGCAGCATAAGCCACCAGCAACATTAACAAAGTGACAGTCACAACAAACAACACTTTCTGAATATTTTTTTTCAGCTCAGCTAAGCCCGACCATTCCCACGCGCCAACCATTAATGCCAACAAACAAAATGCGACAAAAACCAACGGTGACGACGCAAACAAAGTGAATAAAAATACACCCGCAAGAATGACGGCAGTAAAGAGTCGATAGATTAACATTTAGCATTGCTCCGATGATTCTGAATCTAAGCCTTCTGCGCTGACTACTTGCTCAGATGTCTTACCAAAACGACGTTGTCGAGCCGAAAAAGCGTCAATCGCTTGCTGCATTTCTTTTTCATCAAAATCTGGCCAAAAGCATTCGGTAAAATAAAGCTCGGCATAAGACATTTGCCATAGAATAAAATTACTGATGCGGAACTCACCACCTGTCCTGACACATAAATCGGGCTTAGGCAAATCATGCAAACAAAGATGTTCATCAACTAATGATTCATCAATTTGCTCAGGCTCAATTTCACCCGCAGCAACACGCTTGGCAATGGCAGTCGCTGCATTAGTAATATCCCATTGACCACCATAATCAACGGCTAAAACTAAAGTGCTCCCCTTATTTGATTGGGTTAATGCCTCTGCCGCTTCCATCTGCTCAAGAATGTCGGCCTGCAGGCGATCTCGCCTGCCAATAAAACGCATACGAACGCCTTTTTTATGCAAAGCGCTCACTTCACGTTTTAAATAGCTTAGGAGCAACTTCATTAAAGCACCGACTTCATCCACCGGACGCTGCCAATTTTCACTGCTAAAAGCGAATAATGTTAACGCTTTTACTTGATGCTTTTCACAAACCGCGAGCACACTACGAATGGCCTCGACACCCGCCTTATGGCCACGAATACCTGGCAGAAAACGTTTCTTTGCCCAGCGATTATTACCATCCATAATAATGGCAATATGCTGAGGCGTTGCAGAGGTGCTTATAGCTTGACTGGAATTAGACGCACACACAAAAGACTCATCGTTAGACGATGAGTCTTTTGTAGTATCAGCAGATTTAGATTTCATAAATTAAACAGATGAAAATTAAACAGACCGGCAGCTTTAAAAAAAGAAACCCGTCAATTTAAAAAACCTCTATATCTCTAACAGATCGGCTTCTTTTACTTTCAAAGCCTCATCCATTTTTGCAATATATTTATCGGTTATTTTCTGAATATCATCCTGAGCTTTGCGCTCTTGATCTTCAGAAATTTCTTTCGCCTTTAACAGCTCTTTGATATCAGCCAAAACATCTCGACGGATATTTCTTGCTGATATTCTTGAAGTCTCAACTTCTTTTCTAGCTTGCTTAATATAGCCTTTGCGCGTCTCTTCAGTTAACGCTGGCATAGGTACACGAATAACAGAACCAGCTGTTACCGGATTCAAACCTAAGTCAGATTTCATAATCGCTTTTTCAATATCGGGAACCATTTGTTTTTCCCAAGGCGTCACCGACAACATACGCGCGTCTTCTACAGACACGTTAGCAACCTGACTTAACGGCGTCACTGAACCATAATAATCGACTCTTACACCCTCTAAAATACTTGGATGAGCCCGACCGGTTCTAATTTTATTAAACGCGCCTGCTAATGCATCCACTGCTTTCTGCATGCGCTCTTCTGCATCTTGTTTGAATTCTTCTAGCACTGTTAATATCTCCCCTTCGTATAATAACCAGACCCATAAAATAGAATAATCTGGTGCTAAATCTTACCTGCGCCTATTGTATCAACGTGCCTTCATTTCCGCCCACTACAATATTCACAAGTGCGCCCACCTTATCCATCTCAAACACCCGTACTGGCATATTGTGATCACGGCAAAGGCAAATAGCAGTTAAATCCATAACACCCAACTTCCCATCGAGCACTTCATCATAAGTCAGGCTATCGTATTTCACGGCATCCGGATTCTTCATAGGGTCTGAATCATAGACACCATCCACTTTTGTCGCTTTAATCATCAATTCAGCATCAACTTCAATAGCACGCAAAGCGGCAGCAGAATCCGTAGTGAAAAATGGATTACCTGTGCCTGCAGAGAAAATAACCACATCACCCTGCTCAAGACATCTAACCGCCGAGCGTCGATCATAACGATCAACAACACCACTCATAGGGATGGCAGACATTGCCGTTGTAGGAATATTAGAGCGCTCTAAGGCATCACGCATAGCTAAGGCATTCATGGTTGTTGCCAGCATACCCATATGATCACCGGTAACACGATCTAAGCCAGCAGCACTCAATTCGGCACCACGAAACAAATTACCGCCACCAATAACCAAACCCACTTGCACACCAATACCAACCAGCTGACCAATCTCTAAGGCCATGCGATCTAAGACGCGCGGATCAATACCAAAGTTACCCGAACCTTGTAATGCCTCACCGCTTAATTTAAGCAATATTCGTTTGTATTTTTTGTCATTTGTCGCAGTAGACATAGAAAGGCTCCCACCATAGCGTTAAACAGATATTGCGTTAGAAACAGACTAACCAAAGCTTGGCCAGTACACAACGAATAGATACAAAAAAGGGCGCTAAGCGCCCTTTTTCAATAACACCCACTAGGATGTTTGTTTTACCTGGGCTGCAACTTCAGCCGCAAAATCAACTTCTTCAACCTCAATACCCTCACCCACTTCAAAGCGAGTAAAACCATTAATATCAGCGCCAGCATTTTTCAACAACTGACCGATTTTTAAATCAGGGTCTTTAACAAAAGGCTGCTCAGTCAATGAGCTCTCAGCTAAAAATTTACGTACACGCCCTTCAACCATCTTAGCAACGATTTCAGCTGGCTTGCCGCTATCTTCAGCTTGTGCAATATAAATAGCACGCTCTTTCTCAAGCAGCTCAGCAGGCATATCTTCAGGTTTAGCCACCTGAGGGTTAACCGCTGCAACATGCATAGCAACATCTTTAGCTAACGCTTCATCACCAGCGGTTAAGTTAGTAAGCACCGCAATTTTGCCGTTGCCATGAACATAAGCACCAACGTTAGCACCTTCAATAACCACTGCGCGACGAACAGAAATGTTCTCGCCAATTTTTTGAACCAAGGCTTCACGCTTAGTTTCTAAGCCTGCCGCTAAAAGACTTTCAATGTCAGTGCTTTTGCTTGCAAAAACCGCTTCAACCACTTCACTAACAAAGCCTAAGAAATTATCATCACGTGCAGCAAAATCAGTTTCACTGTTAACCTCAACCAAAACACCTACGCTTTGATCATCAGCCACTTTAACCGCTACAGCGCCTTCAGCAGCAGTACGGCCTGCTTTTTTCGCCGCTTTCATGCCGCTTGATTTACGCATCTCTTCAATAGCAGCTTCAATATCGCCGCCAGCTTCAGTTAATGCTTTCTTACATTCCATCATGCCTAAGCCGGTTCTATCACGCAGCTCTTTAACCATGGTCGCTTTAATTTGAGCCATCGTTCATTTCTCCCAATCAGTTGATATCTTGTTTATGCACTTTTTGCATCTGCTTTAACACAGAGCAAGGGTCACAAACAAAACCTTAAATAAAATTTCACTGAGTTAAACTTTGAAAAAGGGAGCTAGGCTCCCTTTTTCAAATGCTTATTACTCGATCTGCAAAGACTTAAATTAGTCTTCTTTTTTTGCTTCTGGCGCTTCAACAGCTGCTTCTGCTGCAGGCTCAGCCGCAACTTCTACAAACTCATCTTTAGCAACCAAATCAGCAATGCCGCTTTCTGTAGATAAACAAGCATCAGCCATTCTGCTAACGTAAAGTTTAACCGCGCGAATAGCATCATCATTACCTGGAATAACGTAATCAATGCCATCAGGATTACTATTACTATCAACGATACCAATAACTGGAATACCCAATTTGTTCGCTTCAGTAATGGCAATACGCTCATGATCAACATCGACAACAAATAATGCGTCAGGCAAGCCAGCCATATCCTTGATACCACCAATGCTTTTCTCTAGCTTATCTTTAGTCCGACGACGCATTAACGCCTCTTTCTTAGTAAGCATATCGAAAGTGCCGTCTTTTTCTTGAGCGGCCAAATCACGGTAGCGTTTTATAGAAGCACGAATCGTTTTGTAGTTCGTCAACATACCACCTAACCAGCGATGGCTAACGTAAGGCATATTGCAGCGTTCTGCTTCTTCTTTGATGATTTTACCTGCAGCACGCTTAGTGCCTACAAATAAAATTTTATTCTTACTCACAGCCAAGCGCTCAACAAAAGCTAACGCTTCGTTTAAGGCTGGAACAGTTTGTTCTAAATTGATGATATGAATCTTGTTGCGAGCACCAAAGATAAAAGGCGCCATTTTAGGGTTCCAGTAACGGCTTTGATGGCCGAAATGGACACCTGCTTGCAACAGCTCACGCATGCTAACAGTTGTAGTCATAATCTTATTTCCTGTAGTTCGGGTTAAGCCTCCACCCATCCCATTAACCCAACCAGCATCCACTGAATTATTCGGCTAGCAATATAATTTCTATTGATAAACGCTTAATTCGTGTCGCCAGCACCCTGAGCAATGTGCCGATAAGTGTGTGACATTAGTTTATATTTCAATGATTTAGCCTAATAAAGTTAAAGAATTAAATCACTCTTTAAATCATTCTAATGAATAATCAAAGCGCCATTCTTAAACAGCTAAAACACCTATTTCTGAGAGCTCCCAGAAATTAGGCGCGTCTTTATATCATAAGCTGAACTTTTATCAAAGCATTCAATCGCTTATAAAGAAAAGTAATGCCCGCAGCCAATAGTACAAAGCGCCTCGACCGAGCAAAAAACAATCAAATTGCAGGCGAAAAAACTAAGAGCTAAACAGCGGCTCAAAATGAAAAAACCTAGAGGCAATAAAATAGGAAATAGGAGAGAAGCCGTATTAAAAAAAATACGAAATAAAGAAGAGAAAAGAGAAAGCAAAAGGCAAAAAATTGAAAAAAGGTTAACTAAGCAACACCCTCAGGCTGATGATCACTTTCACGCAGCAGCACCATAAGCTCCACTTCGGCACGCGACAAATCACTTTGCTCAACCACCTCATCAACAGACAAACCCTGCGCAACCAGACTCGCGGCATCCGTATAAGATTGATTGTTTGACTGCTGTTTAAACTGTACCTGATCGCTCACCACAGACTTAAGCTGCCTTTCCGCCTCGACCAAGCGTCGCCCAATACCTTGAGCGCCATCATCAAAAATCGACAAGCTGCGTTTTAGCTCAAACAGCTCAGCATTTATAATATCCAGTCTTCGCTTATACCGGCGCAGCAATGCCGCTCCAGCGATCAAGACCAACAAAAGCACTACAGCGGTTGCTAATAGTAATAAATAAGAAGATTGGCTCATGCATCACCCTCAATAAGAATCGCATCGGCCATCATCTGCCGATTCAAAAGATCGATATCTATTAAGGCACACATTTTATCCACTACCGTCCCTGCTAACCATTCACGACGAGTATGCTCACTGCGCCAGCGAACATTCTGCGGACTCAAGCCAATTTCGCCGCCTATAGAATCGACAGCAATAGACCAGTCGCAATTTTTAAGAGTAAGAATATAACGATAAGACTCTTTCATAGCATTGTCGTAACGCTCTGGCATAACCAGCCTGGCCGTATCGAGCACAGCACAAACAGGCTTAGCATTCTCACCTCTATCAAGCTTCATCTCACCTAAAACGAGAGCATTAGGAGCAGAAGAAGACGCCAAGGGCGACGTTACCGCAACAAGATCTAATGGCTGCATACCGTCAATAAATTGAACCGGCACGGCTAACTTTAAACCCGCAACATTAAACGCCAAACAACGGAAGTTTTCTCGACCCCACACCGGCCGATTATCAACCTTTTCGCCACCAACGACAGCGGCTGATTTAGCGCGGCCTCGGCGTTGCGCAGCCTCTAACTGCTTTAAAAATGGATTGTTCTTGGTCGCCTCAGCAGCTGCCTGACTGTCTAGGCCATCATCTAAATCGCCATCTAAGCCGCCATCTAAGCCATTATCTAAGCCGCCATCAAAATCAATATCTGATAAAGCATCTACTTTAGCGTCAACGTCAGCATTAGCACTAACATGAGAGGCATCAGCGGAAAGATCATCAGCGCCTAAAGCGCTAGGAATAGAAACTGTATTAATGGGAGAGGGATTTATAGACGTCGCAGCAGAAGCATCCTGACCATCAGAGCTGCCATCAGAGCTGCCATCAACAGCAGCACCAAAGGCAACATCGGCATCAAACAAAAGCGACTCGATATAAGCTTTTACCGCTAAATCGGAATCAACATTTGAGGGTAAGGCGATTTCCTGGGGACGCAAAATAGTCTATAGACCTTTAAAATTAAGCAATGGTTTAAGCGGTAAGTTTTTTGTCACTTTGAACTTGCTCTTCGAGCAAGTGATTAAGCAACTGACGATAAGCCCTAACACCACGACAGTCAGAATCATGCTCTGAAGGCACCTTACCCAATTTACTAGCATCACGAAGCTTTGTATCAACCGGAATCGCTGAACGCCACAAGTGCTCACTGTATTGCTTTCTTAAGGTATTCAACGAAGATACCGAAGCCTGTGTACGGCGATCGAACATGGTAGGCACCACAGTAAACGACAGTGGCTGAGGACGTGCTTTTTGGACCATTTGCATGGTTCGGGTCATACGCTCTAACCCTTTTAATGCTAAGAATTCGGTTTGTACCGGCACAATCAGCTTTTCACAAGCGGCTAATGCGTTAATCATCAGCACGCCAAGAACTGGCGGACAATCAAGCAACACGTAATCGAATGTACCATCGATAGATTGTAAGGCTTTATTGACGCGCAGCCCCATACCATCCTTACCTGTCATCTGACGCTCAACCGTTGCCAATGCTGGCGAGGTTGGCATTATCGACAAACCTGGTACAGAAGTACCTGAGACTAATGACAAAACATCATCGGCACGTTTATTAGCTTCGCCTTGAAATAACTGGTAGCTGCTAGCACTTAAAGAATCGGGGTCATAACCAAAGTAACTGGTTAAAGAACCGTGCGGATCGAGATCAATAAGCAACACCTTATGGCCCTGCTCGGCCAATAAGCCACCAAGACTCACTGTAGAGGTTGTTTTACCAACGCCGCCCTTTTGATTGGCTACTGCCCATACTCGCACTAGAAGACTCCCGCTATCTACTTATAACTTTTTTGGTAGTTTAAAACCGGCTTATTGAATCTATTAATCGGTTCAAGCTTGCTAGATTCACACTGACCTAATGAGGCGTTTTACAATAAAACAACAGGCCTGCTCGTCGAATAACTGACAAACAAACACAATAAAAGGATGCACATTAAGATGGTAACCGTGATGGTGTGACAGTGTCTTACAGACAGCAGTGAAGTTCAAGAAAAATAGCAAACAAAGATGATAAAACTTGAGCCTCAAAGCGTATTCGAAAAAGAGCAACGAAACAGGCTATAAAACAACCTGCGCAAACTTAAAATAGTATTTTTATATTTTACGAGTCATTAAAGGGAGCGAGCGTTAAGCAGCAATCTCTCTTTCTAAAACAGCGATCATCTGCTCTGACTCACCAAAAGTTGCGGCGGGCAAAACCATTTGATTGAGCTTCCAGCCTTGCGCACCTTCCCTGTTTAGCATTCCTGATATATCAGGCGTTCTTTTTTTAAAAAATCCAATCCTGAATTTAATCGTTATAGTTTTATATTCATATTTTTTCATAGCGGCTACCTTAGTGGCTTTTAATGGCTTTTAATGGCTTCTTAGTGGCTACTGCCTCCTAGAAATTTTGGTTAATGCATAATGTTGCAAACCAAAACCAAGAAGGCATAGATAATTTAGCTAGCATGCTGATGAGACACATCACGAAAGCGGATAGCTTCTTGATCAGCGAAGCGAACAGCCGTAAGTTTTGCGTAAATGCCTTTGGTCACCAGCTGCCTTACTTTAATTGCAGAGATTTTTTTAAAGAAGTAGATATAAAACATTCTTAGAAAACTGCTATGAGCCAACATAATATACTTTGAAGCCGAGTAGAAACTCGCAACAATAAGACCAACCTCTTCCGGCTCACTCTCCACAAGTGTCAGCATTTCATTGGCGCAACGAACAGCTTCTTTTAGCGACTGATCAAAACCTTTATTGCTTTGTAAATCCAAAAATGCCGCCATAGCGTCATCGAGACCTACATTAGGCGCGGACTTTAAAAGCAAATTAATTTTTTTATAATAATACTGAAAAATCGGGCTATCTTCAGAAATCTTATCTTCTGCAACTAAGCAAATAAGCTCGTCCCTTACTGCATATAATTTATAGAGCGCATTTTTTTTCTGGGTTTTATATCGCAGATATGCAAAAAACAAAGCCAATACAGTGCCTAGCGTAATAAAAACAATTAAGCTATCCATACTGTTAATCATTTCATACTCCAAAAATTGATAACTAAAGCTAATCATCACAAACAAAGCATCGCATTTAATCTGCAGATGGATGAGCCCGTGAAGATTCTCGCTTTTTAAGTATCTGACTCTCTAGTCGCGCCTTTACGGCACTCAAACGAACGACCTCTTCTTGCAAGCCCATTTGCGCAAAACAACAATAAATGAGTAAACCAACAATAAATGAGTAAACCAACAAATGCGTAAATAGCAAAAGCTACAGAGGCTGACCAGACAACGGCACTCACCATAGGCCCGTCCCAGTATTTGGTGTAAAGATAGTCTAGCCCAACCAACAAACCTACATAGGTTGCTAGCGTAGTAATAATACCTAAACCGCTACATTTTTTTTGAATAAATTTTTTTAACGACATTATGTGTGCTCTACCCCTCATATGCACAATAAGACTAAATAGATAATTCTTTATATCCGTATTGAATTATTTAAACACTGCTAGAATCGACCAATATCCAAGATTTTTTGTGTCAATTTAAATCTTAAAAAGCTAAGCAGACAAAGGCAATTTAGCTTTAGATAAGTTGCTAATTTAGGAAGAAATAAAAGAATGTTATCGATGATTGAGAAACTAAGAAGTTAAAGATAACAAAGAGGTAGTAACAAACATATTTAGAGTTATTTCACTAACCCCAAAAAGTCGGCGATAGTGGGTCTAAGTAAATTCTCTACGCAGTGCACAAAATTTTCGGTCAAGAAAGGCACTGTAACGATTG
>Ga0209196_1001852_pt1 | contig 14223 bp, 9 predicted proteins | sample COGITO_mtgs_1105_5_FD_184801 | JGI IMG/M metagenome (GOLD analysis project Ga0209196, IMG submission 184801) | Pelagic marine microbial communities from North Sea - COGITO_mtgs_110509 (SPAdes) (version 2) | ecosystem: Environmental > Aquatic > Marine > Epipelagic ... | reverse complement strand
GCTAAGACCGGATCACACCTGCAAAAAAAGTTGCCATGGCGTTGGTGGAATTAATCCACAGAAAATACCCAAAGGACTCTATCGATATTATTGTGTTTGGAAATGAAGCATGGCCTATCAAAGTGAAAGACCTCCCCTATTTAAAAGTAGGGCCTTACCACACCAATACGGTCGCCGGACTGGAATTGGCCATGGACATTCTGCGTCGAAAACGACATACAAACAAACAGATTTTTATGATTACGGATGGTAAACCGAGCTGTATTCAACTACCATCAGGTGAGTTTTATAAAAATAGTAACGGCTTAGATGATATGATTGTCTCTAAATGCCTCAATAAAGCTGCGCAAGCACGAAAACTAAAAATTCCAATTACTACTTTTATGATTGCCCAAGATCCGTATCTCCGAAAATTTGTGGAGCTATTTACGGCGCAAAACCAAGGAAAAGCCTTTTTGACGGGTCTCGATGGGTTGGGAGAAATGATATTTGAAGATTACGAAAAAAATAGAATTAAAAGAATATGAGCAAAGAAATAACTTTTAAAGAATTGAAAAATTCTGATTATAAAGACCAAACGATTAACCAAGAAATTCAGGCAAATCTAATCGCACGCATCAAAGCGAAGCAACCCGTATTTGAAGGCCTTTTTGGCTATGAAGACACGGTAGTGCCTCAATTAAAAAAAGCAATTATTGCCGGACATCATATTAATTTATTGGGATTACGTGGGCAAGCAAAAACTAAAATCGCCAGAAGTATGGTGGATTTGCTCGATGAATATATGCCAATTGTGAAAGGTTCTGAAATCAACGACAGTCCTTTTCAGCCAATTTCAAAATATGCTAGAGACTTAGTGGCCGAAATGGGCGATAAAACGCCGATTTCATGGGTACACCGATCCAATCGGTTCTTTGAAAAATTGGCCACTCCCGACGTGAATGTGTCGGATTTAATTGGTGATATCGACCCGATTAAAGCGGCAACTTTAAAGCTACCCTACTCCGATGAGCGCGTGTTGCATTACGGCATGATTCCCCGAGCAAATCGATGCATCTTTGTATTAAACGAACTTCCGGATTTACAGGCACGGATTCAAGTCTCTTTATTTAACATTTTACAAGAAGGCGACATCCAAATACGTGGATTTCAACTAAGAATGCCGCTTGACATTCAATTTGTATTTACCGCAAACCCCGAAGATTACACCAATCGAGGGAGTATTGTTACGCCTTTGAAAGACCGAATTGGATCGCAGATTTTTACACACTATCCAAAATCAATTGCATTGGCGCGAGAAATCACAGAACAAGAAGCCAAAATTTCTAAAGAAGACAAAGCAACTATTCTGGTTCCTGACTTGGCAAAAAACTTATTGGAACAAGTTGCCTTTACAGCGCGTAAAAGCGAATACGTAGATGCCAAAAGTGGCGTGAGTGCACGTCTAACCATCAGTGCGATGGAAAACCTCATGGCAGCCGCAAAGTTGCGACTAATTGAAACAGATGCAGCGAAAACAACCATTCGTTTGGTAGATTTCATGTCTATTATTCCTTCAATTACCGGAAAAATTGAATTGGTTTATGAAGGTGAACAAGAAGGGGCCGATGAGGTCGCTAAACTTCTTATTGATAGCGCAGTGATGGTCTATTTTGATAACCTTTTCCCTCGCATTTCTAAACTCGAAAAAGAAGGTCATAAAACTCCATACACCGACTTGATTCATTGGTTTGACAACAACTTTCTTGAATTAAATTACACCGACACAGATGACGAATTCTATGCCAATCTTAAAGCGGTAAAACCGTTAGTTACCCTCGTTGAAGAATACGCAGCTAAATTAAGTGAAGAAGATCAGAATTTTTGTATGGAACTCGTTTTATGGGGATTAACGATCCATAATAAATTAGATAAATCAGAAAACAACACCTCTTTTAAATTCGATTCCGCAGGGATCAATCAGTATTTTAATAGAAACAATTAGTTGAAAATCTAAGTTCATTAATTAAAATCACGTGTATCTTTGGATGTACGTGATTTTTTTATACATTTATAACAGATTAAGACCCCAAGTCTAAATCTTCATAACCAATAGAACCTTTCGTATAGAATTATTTTACCACAACTAACGACCATGTCACTAGTCCATTTATATCGTTGTGACTAAATAAATTAGAGCTATAAAAACCTTTTTTAATACGCTATTACTGATTTTTTAAAACACTCGATTTGATCATGAATCACAAAAGTTAAAACCATATCAATCAATTAAAAAAATGAAGATGAAAAAACCACTTATAATAATACTCATCGTAATTTTAGTTCCTTTAAACCTTTGTTACAGTCAAGATGAAATTGATGAAAAAAGAACCTTAATTATTTCAGGAGGCGGAGCACGTGTCTGTTGGGGTGCGGGTTTTGCTAAAGGACTCATAGAATCTGGTCATAACTACGAAACAGTCGGAGGAACGAGCGCAGGTGCTTTGATTATGTCTTCGGTGATTTTAAATCAATTTGAAGAGCTTGAAACATTATTCAACAGTATAACCAACGAAAGTGTGTATAACGTAAACCCAGTTAGGTCAAATGGTGGTATCCGTATTTTTCGTTCAATATATCGCACGCTATTCGGAAAGTCTTCAATAGGGGAATCGAAAAATTTAAGAAAACTCATCGGAGAAATTTTCTCAAAAAAAGACTATGAATCTATATTGAAACAAAACTATTTTTTGTGTAACGACGAGCTTAAATACTTCCAAAAAATCTATGAAATCAATCCATTCATCAACGTATATAGATATGTTAGATTGGATATGGGCCTCCGCATCTGTTCCTGTTTTGATGGCTCCCGTAAAAAAAGATGGACAAAGTTGGGTAGATGGTGGCGTCATAGACAACGTCCCTATAGATGGAGCCGTGATTAAAGGGGCCAAAGCTATTGATGTCATTTCATTATTTCCAGAAGAACCAAACGGATGGGAATCATCGGACGCCTTAACAGATATCGCAGGAAGAACATTGGAAATATTACTAAATTCTTCCTCGAAAAGTGATATTACTGAAGGAATCTTATTATCGGAAATTAAAGAAGGAACTGAACTAAACATCTATTATATGTCAGAAGAAGATGCGAATTTTTTATCAAATCTTTTTTCGTTTGAAAGTGAGACTCTATCGGAAGGTTATAAAAAAGGGTATGAAGCTTATAAAAACACAACCATGTCAAAAAAAACCTATATTATGGGAAAGAATGCTAAATTTCTTGAAAATTAGCGCTATAAAATTCTTATAAATCGTTGTCAAACGCTGACAAAAGCAAATAAAATGATAAAACTATTTTCATATGGAACGCTTCAATTGGAACGTGTTCAGAAAGAAACTTTTGGAAGATTATTAATCGGCAGTAAAGACAAATTAGCAGGATATTGCATTTCAAAAATGAAAATTATAGATCCAAAAGTAATTGAATCCAGTGGCACAGATAGTCATCCAATTCTGAAATACACAGGAAATAAAACAGATTTTGTAGAAGGCACCTTATATGAAATATCTACTGAGGAGTTGATCAAAGCAGACGACTATGAAGTTGATGATTACAAACGTGCAGAGCTCATTTTTGAGTCTAAACAAACAGGTTTTGTGTATGTGAAAAACGAATAAATAGACACATTAATAAAGATTTATAAAGCTGTCTCAATAATCACATCAACGAAAAACGATATCTACAAAAAACCCATTGAATCCTCATTGTTACGATCCAATTGTGCTAGTGATTGGAATTGAATTAACTATTCATTAAAAATTAAACGTGATTACTTGGTGGTAACCCATTTTTTAGTATTTTTGAGGTCTATTTAGTCACCAAATCTAATACTCTTCATAACCAATATAGTTTTTATTAAGTTATTTTTTACTGTAATTATTAATCTTATAAACAAGATTGGCATGGTTACTCCTTACGTTTTAGAAGTCTAGCGATAGATTTCGAGAGATAGCCGCAATCAGTAATTTGACAAACCATGAACAAGAACCTACTATATCTTGTTATCTTATTTTTTTGCTCATCTATCTCATCTCAAGAGATTTTTAAAAAAATAGACGCAACCAATTTTCAAGAAAATAATACAGAAAAACCAAAGGCTTTTGAGCAATTTCAACTAAGCACCACTCGTCTTTTAAAGACTTTAAACAACGTTTCTCAAAGAGGGTACAAAAGAAGCACTCCCACCAATCTTTCTTTACCAAATGGTCTGGGAGGATTTGAGGTTTTTGAGGTTTTTGAATCTCAAATTTTAAATATTGAGCTTTCAAAAAAATATCCGACCATCAAATCCTATGTAGGAAAAAGCACCCAAAGCGCAGCAACGGTTCGCTTTAGCTATTCACCTTCTCAAGGGTTTAATGCTGCTCTTTCAAATAACAAAAGTGCTACTGTTCTAATAAAACCATCCGATTTAAAAAATGAGAGATACCGCTCATATTCTAGAAAAGATATTATCGAAGAATCAAATTTCGAATGCAATACCATAGAGAAACTTAAAGAAAACACACGCAATTTATCTAGTAGTAGCAATCGTGTGAGTAATGATGGATTTTTAAGAAAGTATCGACTTGCTGTTGCGACGACTGCCGAATATTCCAATTATTTTTTGGATGGAACTGAAGTTGATGATACCGAAAGAAAGACAAAAGTTTTAGCGGCGATTAATGCCTCTTTAACACGGATTAATGGAATTTTTGAGAGAGATTTCGCTATTACAATGGAACTTGTGAGTAATACTGATTCAACTATTTTTTTAAACCCATCCTCAGATCCTTTTAATGGAGACTTTAATAGCGAATTACAAAACACCTTAGATAGTACCATTGGAGACAGCAACTATGATGTGGGTCATTTGTTTGGCTATGAAGGGAGTACGTATGGAAGTGCGGGTTGTATAGCTTGTGTTTGTACTTCAGGAAGTAAAGGCAGTGGGTTTACGATTCACAATGCACCAGATTCTGATCATTTTAATATGATTGCAAGTCATGAATTTGGTCATCAATTTGGAGGCTTCCATGTACAAAGTAGCTCTAATTGTCGAAGTGCTATAGGCTTACAAGAAGTAGAACCTGGAAGCGGTAGCAGTATTATGGGATATGCAGGGATTTGTTATCCAAATGTACAAGAAAACCCAGATGATTATTTTAATTATGTAGACATTAGGGATATCATTCAATGGACACAAAATGAGAGTTCTTGTGCCGAATTAATAGCAACCGGAAATAATGATCCAATAGCCAACGCTGGAATTAACTATACCATTCCAAAGTCTACTGCTTTTGTTCTTGAAGGAACAGCCTCTGATGTTGATTCCAATAGTAATTTGACCTATTGCTGGGAAGAAAACGATCCTGAAGATCCGTATTCTTCTGACTATCCTTCTTCTACAAGAGTCTTTGGTCCTATGTACAGATCTAGACTTCCTGTTAGTGAACCTCTAAGATACATGCCTCAATTAAGTGATGTCTTAGCAGGTGATCTAACTCCCACTTGGGAAGTAACCCCCTCTGTTAGTAGAACTTTAGATTTTGTTTTAACTGTAAGAGACAATGCACTTTTAGGAGCAAAAACAGCTTCAGATGACATGACCGTTACTGTTGATGCCAACTTTAATCCATTTAGGGTCACATCGCAAAACAGCTCAGTAACCTGGAGTGTTGGAGATGTTGAAACAATCACATGGGATGTTGCAAACACAACAAACACACCCATTAATGCAGCCACTGTAGATGTTTTTTTGTCGATAGATGGCGGATATACCTATCCTTACATAATTGCCAATAATATCGCAAATGATGGTTCGGAAACGATTGTTGTACCAGAAATTTCGTCTTCCACAACAGAAGCACGATTTATGGTTAAGGCTTCTAATAACATCTTCTTTGCCATAAACGGAGCAAACATCACTATTCAAACGTCAGAATTTTTAATGAGATTTGGTGAAAATAAAAAAAACGTATGTACCCCTAGCAGTGTGTCATATAATTTTACATATAACACGTTTTTAGGATTTTCTGAACTAACAACTTTCTCAACAGAAGATGTTCCAGCAAATGTAAATGTCAGTTTTAACCCTACAACTGCTTCTGTTGACGGAACAGAAGTTGAGGTTATCATTAACAATACTACTAATTTTCCATTAGGTTTAAATCCATTTATTGTAAAAGGAACTTCGCTAAATGTCACAAAAAAATCTGTTATTAATTTATCCGTATATTCTAATACAATTAGCCAACCCTCTCTTTCATCTCCGAGTAATAATCAAAACAATTCTGATACAAATACAACCTTTCGTTGGGATTCAAATAACAATGCTGAAAACTACGCTATCGAAATTGCCACTGATAACTTATTTACCTCAATTATTGATTCGTCAACACTTCCTGAAAACAACTACACCTCCAATAACCTAAAATATAATACGCCTTATTTTTGGAGAGTCCAAGCTACAAACCCCTGTGGAGAGAGTTTGTTTTCAGACACCTATAATTTCACAACACTATGTAGCCCCCCAGATAATATTAATTTAAATAATATTGGAGCTAATTCTGTTAATATCTCATGGACAGAATTAGGGGATTCAACATCATGGGAAATCGAAATTGTAAATCAAGGAATCCAGCCAACAGGGTCCGGAACTGAAATCTCTTTAAAACCATACATTATAAATAATTTAAACTCTGGTGAAAATTATGACATATATCTAAGATCTGTATGTAGTGAATCTAATTCTAGTTCTTGGGCTGGTCCTGTATCATTCTCAACTTTAGCCGATTTTTGTAATGGAAATCATTTTTATGATTCAGGAGGAGCATTTGAAAATTATGGTGATAATGAAAATAAAACAACAGTCGTTTCTTTAAATGGTGCAGATATTATTGAAGCCACTTTTTTAAGCTTTTCATTAGAAGATGGCTTTGATGTTTTATATGTTTTTGATGGACCTGACACCAATGCTCCATTCATAGGATATTACACAGGCAACACAATACCGCCAGTAATAAGATCAAGTGAAGGAAACAATTTAACGTTTCATTTTATTTCAGATGACTCTGTAACTTATAGTGGTTGGGAGGTAGATATCTCTTGTATCACAGTGACCTGTCCAGCCCCTTCAGAAATCACTTCGAGTAATCTTACTTCAAATACGGTCGATCTGAATTGGACTTCCAACGGTACGGAAACGGAGTGGGAAATAGAATACGGTGAAACAGGGTTTAATCAAGGAACTGGCACCACGTTGTCTACTACTACAAATCCTTTTACATTAAATGGATTGTCACCTGTGACTAATTACGATATCTATGTTCGAGCCATTTGTGGTACAATTCCAGGCACAGATGATAGTTTTAGGGTTGGTCCTATTGCTATAGAAACACCTTGTGACGAATTCATAGCTCCTTATTTTTATGATGTTGAACAACAAACGAATGGAATTATTGAAGACTGTTGGACAAGCAATCCAACTTTCCAAACTGGAAATTATTTTTGGACTCCATTTTATGGCTATCAATACGATACCGAAACAGGGCCGTATCAAGCCAAAAGTGGAAATCTGTTTTTCGCATCTTATCCCTACAACGGAGCTTCTTCAGGGGATGTCACAGAATTATACACGCCTATCATTAATATTGCGTCTCTGAATGTTCCTGTTCTAGATTTTTACTCCTTTATGCATGGAGAGAATGTAGGAAGTCTACACGTAGATGTTTTAAATAACGGTGTTTGGACAGACGATATTTTAGTCATCAATGGCGAACAACAATCCGAAGCACGAGATTTATGGCAAGAACAAATCGTTGATTTAAGTGGTTTTGAAGAAAGAGTGCAAATACGATTTAGAGCGATTTCGGGTGGTTACGGCATTAATGAAATAGATCTTGATGACATTAGTGTTGTTGAAATGCCTTCATGCCCTAATCCATCAAACTTTGAAATTAGCAATATTACCTATGAATCTGCAGAATTAAACTGGACCTCTAACGGTACGGAAACGGTCTGGGAAATAGAATATGGAGATGTTGGTTTTACACAAGGTAATGGGACCACGGTTTCTGTCTCAACAAATCCTTTTACATTAAATGGATTGTCACCTGTGACTAATTACGATATCTATGTTCGAGCCATTTGTGGTACAATTCCAGGCACAGATGATAGTTTTAGGGTTGGTCCTATTGCTATAGAAACACCTTGTGACGAATTCATAGCTCCTTATTTTTATGATGTTGAACAACAAACGAATGGAATTATTGAAGACTGTTGGACAAGCAATCCAACTTTCCAAACTGGAAATTATTTTTGGACTCCATTTTATGGCTATCAATACGATACCGAAACAGGGCCGTATCAAGCCAAAAGTGGAAATCTGTTTTTCGCATCTTATCCCTACAACGGAGCTTCTTCAGGGGATGTCACAGAATTATACACGCCTATCATTAATATTGCGTCTCTGAATGTTCCTGTTCTAGATTTTTACTCCTTTATGCATGGAGAGAATGTAGGAAGTCTACACGTAGATGTTTTAAATAACGGTGTTTGGACAGACGATATTTTAGTCATCAATGGCGAACAACAATCCGAAGCACGAGATTTATGGCAAGAACAAATCGTTGATTTAAGTGGTTTTGAAGAAAGAGTGCAAATACGATTTAGAGCGATTTCGGGTGGTTACGGCATTAATGAAATAGATCTTGATGACATTAGTGTTGTTGAAATGCCTTCATGCCCTAATCCATCAAACTTTGAAATTAGCAATATTACCTATGAATCTGCAGAATTAAACTGGACCTCTAACAGTACGGAAACGGTCTGGGAAATAGAATATGGAGATGTTGGTTTTACGCAAGGAACTGGCACCACGGTTTCTACTACAACAAACCCATTTGTGTTGTCAAACTTAAATTCTCAAACAAATTATGATGTATATCTAAGAGCTACTTGTGGTGCAAGTCCAGGAACGGATGATAGCCAATGGATTGGACCTGTCTCAATCAAAACTCTTGCAGATTATTGTAATGGAGATCATTTTTATGACTCGGGTGGCGAAAATCAAAACTATCAAAATGGCGAAAATGAAATTACAGTAATTTCTCCAATTTCTAGCGATTATGTAATTGTTGAATTTTTAGATCTTAATTTAGAAAGTTGTTGTGATCAACTATCTATTTACGATGGGCCAGACATGAATGCTCCTTTTCTTGGTCGCCTTACAGGAAATTCGTTGCCAGAAACATTTACCTCCACACATTCAACAGGGACACTAACCTTTCACTTCACATCTGATAGTTCTGTTACAGGACGAGGATGGGATGCAAAAGTAAGCTGTATTTCAGAAAGTTGTCCAGCACCTTCCAATACAACTATTTCTAATATCGGAACAGATCAAGTAACCCTCAATTGGGAAGCTGGAAATACAGAAGATAAATGGGAAATAGAATATGGATTATCTAATTTCACACAAGGAAGTGGGACCAAAATAATAGCAACAAATACGACTCATTCTTTAACCAATTTAATCCCTGGTAAATCTTATCAGTATTATTTAAGAGCAATTTGTGGCAGCACTTCGGGCGAAGATGACAGCCATTGGACTGGTCCTTACACTTTCACAACCAACTGCGGAAACATAGTAGCTCCATTTTATGAGAATTTTAATCTGTATTCAAGACCAAATTGCTGGGATGAGCAGGGATTTGAGCCCTGGAACTTTAATATAAATGCAGAACACGAAGCCTCAACAGCTGGGGACAATTCTCCAGAGCAAAACACAAATTATGCTTGGGTCGATGGTTCATTACCAAATGGAGAGTTTCATTTAAGTAAATTAATAACTCCATGGATTGATATTTCAAATTTAACGAATCCTGCTATAAGTTTTTCTCTTTTTAGTGTTAACACCATAAGCAATACTTACAATACATTTAAAGTGATTATCTATGATGATAATGATAGACATGAATTATTAATGGTTAAAGAATCAACAGAAGGATGGAAGAACTATATTTTAGATTTAAGTAATTTAGAAATCACAAATACTATTTTAATTGAATTTATTGTTGTAGAAGACAGTCCTTGGTTATCAGAATTTAATGATATATTGATTGATGAAATAAAAGTAGATGAAATAGACAGACTTGATGTGATTACTAATACTATTTCTAGTTTTAAATATTATCCAAATCCAGTAAAAAACTCTTTATCAATCCAATCCAGTGAGTCAATTAATTTGGTAACAATTAAAAATATTTTAGGTCAAGAGGTCTATCGTCATAAACCAGAATCACTTCCAGAAATTGAGATAGATATATCAAAACTTAGTGACGGCACTTATATCGTAAAGGCCGTATCTGATAACAAACTCCATAATTTTAAAATTATAAAAGAATCTGAATAACTTTAAAATCTAGATAAACAAATGGAGTGAGTTACCCTGAGATCATTTCTTACAATAGAGCCACCAGTTCATGTCTCGGGTGTACTTATAACCTAATTTTTCATAGAGAGGAATTGCTGTATTTCCCTTATTGGTATGTAGAATAGGAAGTTTATTCTCTTTTAAAATCTCTTTTGTCGTATGTGCAATGAGTTGTTTTGCATAGCCTTTACGAGTATGATCTGGATGTGTCACCACAGAACTCACTTCAATGAAATCATTGGCTTGCATTCGTTGTCCAGCAATTGCAATTAGTTGCTCGTTTTTAAAGATGCCAAAAAACCGCCCCATTTCAAAGCCTCTTTTCCGATAGAAGCCCGGCATTACCAACCAAATTAAATCATAAATTTCATCTATATGTTTCTCAGTAAGCAGTACAATTTTTTCGGTCATTTCAACTGGAGTCAGATGTTCTAAAACCATTTGACACCCATCTATTTTTTTTTCTAAAACAGTCGTGCTAGGATCAATGACCGGGGTTTGGTTTTCAGTTACTAAGAAAAATTTCTCTACTGTTTTTGAATATTCATTTGAAGCTGTACTGATTTTAGAGGCATCGTAAAAAGAACCGAAAACACAAATGTCTGGATGGTAAAACAGAACGCCATCAAATTCAATCATAAACTTATGATGCGTCTCCTTTAAGGAATACCAAACAGGGTTTTTTAGTTTTTTTTCTAAAGAAGTCATTTTTAAGTATAAAAAAACTTGCAAAAAATGCAAGTGTATAAATATATACTTTTTTTTTAAAACCTAACGCTTACATAGTCGCTTGAATCTTTATAAAAATGGAATGCCAAAATTTCAAGGTAAATTTACCGTATGTTTACAACACTTAAATCCCCCTACAACCCATTGAAATAGTTGGAAACTATGAAAAATAAAAAAAAGACCGCATTAGGAGCCGCTTATGGAGTGACTTTTGGAATTATCGTTGGCGCACTAACAGATAACATTGGACTCTGGCTTAGTTTGGGCATTGCAATTGGTTGTGGAGTTGGAAGCTTATTAAATCAAAAAAAACCTGATAACAATTCCTAAGGACTCCAGCAAAAACGAGATATGACTCCATGGTGATCTATCCATTTTAGTGCTGACTCTTGTAGAATATAATCACAATTAAAGTCCAAAAAATGATTGTACCTTTGCAAGCTTATATAATTAACCAATTTACAACTGGCTTGGCATGGCAAAACTTCCAAAACAATACCAATTTTTAGACCTATCGGACTATGGCCGTAGAGGAGGCCATTGGATTGCAAGCCAACTCAAACACACCCGTTTTACCCCAATTCATGTCACAACGCTATTTATTGTTGCGGGACTCATTGCTATTGGATGTATGCTCAATGGCTATTATAAAACAGCCGCCTTTTTTATCATTTTAAAATCTATTTTAGATGCCGCTGATGGTGAGTTATCGCGTCTAAAAAACACACCCTCTTATACTGGGAGGTATTATGATTCTATTGCCGATTTCTTGCTTAACTTTTGTTTTTTATTGGCTTTTTGGCACATTAGTGAAGGCTCTATTGTATTAATGTTAATCGCATTTTTTGGGATTCAACTTCAAGGGACAGTTTATAACTATTATTATGTCATTTTAAGAAATGCGGTCGAAGGCGATTCTACCAGTCGAATTTTTGAAGATGCAGCTCCAAAAGCACTCAAAGGCGAGAGCCAACGAACGGTAAATATATTTTATAAAATCTACGATATTTTATACATTACTTTTGATAAGATCATGTATTATATGGATAAAAACGCTAGTGACAGCCCACCCTTCCCGAAGTGGTTTATGACCCTCGTTTCTATGTATGGACTCGGGTTTCAGTTGTTGTTTATGGCTTTTATGTTAGCTTTCAAACTCGAAGCGTATGTCATTCCATTTTTTATTGGCTACTCCGCCTTAATTCTGGTATTTGTCGGCATCCGAAAATTAGTCCTTAAACCTTTATAAGCTTGGCGCAATTTTAGCGACTGCTGCAATCGTTTCATCCAAATCTTCATACGTTAAAGCATCTGTAATAAACCAAGTTTCAAAAGCGCTGGGAGCAATATAGATACCCGCATTCAGAAGTCCGTGAAAAAAAGTTTTAAAACGCTCATTATTTCCTTCTGCTGCGGTTTCAAAATCGACCACTGGGGACTCTGAGAAATGCACTGAAATCATAGATCCAACTCTGTTAATCGTATGCAAGACTTGATGCGCCTTTAAAGTTTTTGAAATTCCTTCGTGTAAATAGGCTGTTTTTTGAGCCAATCGCTCAAAAACCTCAGCATCCGATTCTAAGGCTTGAAGCATGGCATAGCCTGCCGCCATCGCTAAAGGATTCCCACTCAAGGTTCCTGCCTGATATACGGGTCCTAAAGGCGCTAAATGTGCCATAATTTCGTGACGTGCTGCAAAAGCCCCCACAGGCAAACCACCACCAATCACTTTTCCAAAACATACAATATCTGCATTCACCCCGTAGAGTTCTTGAACACCGCCTCGTGCCAATCGAAAACCAGTCATGACCTCATCAAAAATTAAAATTGCCTGATGGGCGTCACACAACGCTCTTAAACCTTCCAAAAATCCTGATTGTGGTGGAATACAGCCCATATTTCCCGCAACAGGTTCTACAATAATAGAGGCGATTTGAGACGGGTTTGCTTCAAAAATTTCAGCCACTGCAACTAAGTCGTTATAAGGCGCTAAAAGAGTGTCTTTAGCGGTCCCTTCCGTCACTCCAGGACTATTAGGACTCCCAAACGTGACTGCACCACTCCCCGCTTGAATCAAAAAAGAATCCGAATGCCCATGATAGCATCCTGCAAATTTGATGATTTTTTCTTTGCCTGTAAATCCACGTGCCAATCGCACGGCACTCATACAGGCCTCAGTTCCAGAGTTTACAAATCGAATTTGATCGATATTTGGAACCATCGAAACGGCCAATTCTGCAATTTTAGTTTCAATTTCTGTCGGCATACCAAACGAGGTTCCGAGTTGCGCTTTTTCGATAACGGCTTCAATAACTGGTGGATACGCATGACCTAAAATCATGGGGCCCCAAGAGTTAATGTAATCAATAAGACGATTGCCATCGGCATCATATAAATAAGCGCCCTTTGCTTTTGTTACAAAAACAGGGGTGCCTCCAACGGCTTTAAAAGCACGAACTGGTGAATTCACACCTCCAGGAATGACAGCCGAAGCGGCTTTAAATAATTGACTACTGCGTTGGTATTTCATGAAATTAGTTTGAAGAAATTTTAAGTTGTTGCCCGATGCTTAACTCTGTAGATCTTAGATTATTTTGTTGTTTAATTGAATCCACAGTGGTATTGTATAATTTTGAAAGAGAATACAGCGTATCTCCTTTTCGAACGGTGTGACGTTTTGTATTGGTTGACGATCGTTTGTTGGTGCGTCTATTTTTAGTTTTAGTATCAAATTTATAAAGTTCATAGCGCTCTATCAAGCTAATCAGTTTTTGAGGGTATTTTGGATCGGTGGCATAGCCCGCTTTACGAAGGCCTTTGGCCCATCCTTTATAATCATCTTTTTTTAATTTAAACAAGCCCGCATAGCGTTTACGATTGGATAAAAATTCCGAATGATCTCTAAAAGATTGGCTCGGGTCTTTATATTTTCTAAAACATTCTTGATCTTTATCGTCATCGTGATAAACGCGTGGGCCAGTCCATTCATGACACTTGATTCCAAAATGATTATTGGCATCACGCGCCAAACGGCCTT
>Ga0209196_1001847_pt1 | contig 14259 bp, 16 predicted proteins | sample COGITO_mtgs_1105_5_FD_184801 | JGI IMG/M metagenome (GOLD analysis project Ga0209196, IMG submission 184801) | Pelagic marine microbial communities from North Sea - COGITO_mtgs_110509 (SPAdes) (version 2) | ecosystem: Environmental > Aquatic > Marine > Epipelagic ... | reverse complement strand
TCTTTCATCGCTGGGATTCATGTTTTTAATAACGAATGAATGTAAATAAATTTGTTTTTTTGTATCTGGTTCTTTTCCAAAAGAATATCCATTTGAATGCAATGAAAACACTGGCCTATATGGTTTATAATTTTTAATTAATTTCATATCTTCTATTGATAATATAGTACATTTTGTATTATCTGGATTACAAGTCATTTTATAATATCTTTCTTTTGTTTCTGTATTTTCAATTAAATAACAAAAATTTTTATATGTTCCTGCGAATTTACCCGCACGAATATAAACACCATCATCTTTTTCAATCACGTTTTCGTTTTGAGAGAACATATTATAATTATAATATAATATATTCTATTTAAATCAATTTTTTTTGTTAGTTATTATTTAAAAATACGGATAATACACCAACTAACTTAATTTGAATATGCTAAACCACCCATACCCGACATGACACGAAGGACATTGTAGTTGGTGGCGTAGACGCGGACTTTGGCGGTAGAGGCACCAGAGATGGCAGCAGCAGAGACAACAAGCTGAAGAGTAGCGTTATCAATTCTGGAGAAGTTGCAAGTTCCGGATGGCTGGTGCTCTTCGGGGCGAAGGGCAAACGAGTAAACGTTGATACCGGTGTCTGGGTGTCTGGTGTGATGCTGGAAAGGCTGGACGAGGTCGAAGTAGGTTCCTTCACGCTCGGAGAATCTGTCCTGACCGTTAAGCTGGAGCTTGGCGGTAACAACTGGATTCTCACCCCAGCAGTGCATGTGGAGGGCGGTCTCGGCGAGGACGAAAGCACCGGCGTCAGAGACACCGTTGTTTTGCGATGCTCTGAATGTTCCAGATACACTAGCGACGGCCGCTGCTGAAATATCACCAGTGGCAGATGAACCACCAGCGGTTGGGTCATTGAAGAGACCTGACGCGTCGATGACCTTGTTGTTTGAATCATCCGCTGTTCCAAGCTGTGCTGCAGAAGAGAATGCGCGAATGGAGTTGGGCAAGGCATCGATGGCATCAGTGTAATTGAAAGGCTGGGCACCAAGAGCGGCGTTCAATACTTCGGAAGAGACAAAAGAGTCACAGTAGCTGACGTTGGCATCAGGCTGGACAACCCAGATAATTTCCTTACATGGGTGATTGAAATTCAACTTAACTTTGTTACTGGAAGATCCAATGGATTCATCACCAGTGAATTGAAGTTGTTCAATGAGGTATTCGTGTGGGTTCTGTGCCATGCGTCTGCGCTCATCCGTATCGAGGAAAACGTAGTCGACGTATAAAGAAGCGGCAACAAGAGATTTGCTGTATGCTTTTGTTTCTTTTCTGTTATCAGTACCAGCAGCACTGATTTCACTGACAGCCCAAAGGCATTCATCCATAGGACGAAGCTCGATGTTGATTTTGACTTCATGGTATTGAAGGGCAATCAAAGGAAGAGCAAGACCTGGGTTTCTGCAGAACCAGAACTCGAGAGGGACGTAAAGAGTCGTCTCTGGGAGCGCTTGACGAGGGGCACAAGTGGCATTAGGGACATCCTCCGACGAGCAAGCGGTCGCGACTTTAGCAAACTTGGGGTCAGTCAAGTAGGTAAGTTGAGTGGTGTTACCAATCATTTTGTGGAAACCGTCCTCCTGTTCGGAAGTGAGGGTAAGCTGATTCCAAATGTGCATCCAGTCACCATACTGTTTGTCGATGCGCTGACCACCAATCTCGACTTCGACCTGCGAGATAAGCTGGTGTCCAGGGTTGTCTAACCAACGCGCATAGACTTCGTCGGCACCATCACTCTGGTTAATCTCTGGGAGAGTAACCTGAAGATAGGTTCTGTAGGCCAAATCACCGTTTCTCGAAACAGTGCATTGGACTCTGCGACCGAAGTCAGCCTGTCCGTTAAAAGTTTGTTCAATAGATTCCATAGCAAAGTTCGTGTGACGTCTGTAAGTTACCTTCCAGAAAGTGATTTGAGGGTTACCCGTAAGATAGACATCCTGGGCACCGTAAGCGACAAGTTGCATAAGACCTCCTCCCATATTATTATAATATTCCTAAAGAAAAAAAAATTTAAAAATTAACATTAATTAATTTAAATTTTACAGCATAATTTTTAATTATTAAATAAATTTGTTTTGATAAATCGTTTCAAATATTCATCGGAAAAAACTTCTTTTTTTCCTTCGTGGTTTTTTGAAAATAAAAATCTCTCGCCTTTTTTTTTGATAGTCCAGCCTTTTTCTAAAGCATTAAATATAAAAACAACTTTTGTTTTTTTAATAATATCCATTTCATCAAAATTTATAATATCATTAAAATCAATATCCATATTAATTTTTGCATACAAAAAAAATATAAAATTATAATTTAAAAAATATAAAATTATAATTTAAAAAAAAATATATATATAAAATATTTTCTATTTTATATATTAGATATGCCTAATTTTAAACCAAAAACAGCAAAAAAGATAAAATTTAATAAAAAAAAGGTAACTTTGGATAACACTCATAAAGAAAAAATGTTCGAATTTGAAAATATAAAAAATACGATTATACCTAATTATAATAAACAAATAGAATCTCTAAAAGAAGAATTTTTTTCAACTGATAGTTTTGAAAGAAAATTACAAATAAAAACTGAAATAAAAGAACTAAAAAAAGAAAGAAAATTAAAAGAAAAAGAAGAACAAAATTATTTATTAAATAATTCAAAATTTATTTTTAATTACTTCGAATCAAAAAAAAAATTATCACAAGGTGGCTGCGATAAAAAAAAAATATTACATAATTTTTTTAATAAAAATTATGATAATAACACAAAAGAAAAAAATGAAGAAGCAAATAAAAATTTAAACTCTTACCTAAAAAACGTTGATTCCACCTTTTTTAATATTGATAATTATAAACAAAAATATGATGTTTGTAAAAAATGTTCTGGTGAATTAATACCAATTGATAATAAAGGTATTCTTGTATGCAAATTATGCAGTTTACAAGTGAAATACTTAATAGAACATGAAAAACCATCATATAAAGAACCACCCAAGGAAGTTTGTTTCTATGCATACAAAAGGATAAATCATTTCAGAGAAATTTTGGCTCAATTTCAAGCTAAAGAAACAACACAAATCCCAGAACAAGTATTAATAGATATTATAAACCAAATAAAAAAAGAAAGGATTGATATAAAAAAAATGAATAATAAAAAAGCTAAAGATATATTGAAAAAACTGGGTTATAATAAATTTTATGAGCATATACCATTTATTAAAGATAAATTAGGAATAAAACCGCCTGTTATGAAACCAGAACTAGAAGATATTTTGTGTAATTTATTTTTGGAAATTCAAAAACCTTATTCAAAGCATTGCCCGAATGACAGAGTCAACTTCTTAAATTATTATTATGTTCTTTATAAAATGTGTGAATTATTGAATGAAAAAACATTTTTACCTTATTTTCCTATGTTGAAAGACCCTTTAAAAAGAATCGAACAAGATGAAATATGGAAAAAAATATGTGGTGAATTAGAATGGGAATTTATACCAACAGTTTAAACTTTTGAGAATTGACTTTTCACAATCAGCTATCATTCATAATTTAAGAATGATTTCGTCATATTTGTGAAAAATAAAACTTTACATTTATTCTTTTTTCTTTGGACGTCAGCATTCCACTTTCCTATTTTTATTTTTTTTTCTTGCTTCAACCTCTTTTTTCCTTTTAGCAACAAGTTTTTTATGTTCTGTTCCACCAACTCTACCATGTCGAGCTTCTTCTTTTACTCGTTTTTTAATGCGGTCTGCGATTGTATCACTCATATATATATAATGATTAACAATTATCTTTATATATATTTACCATTTCCTTTTCTTAATAACTTTGATTTTAGATATTTTTTTTGTTTTTTTTTTAAGACTTTTTTCAAAATGTCCCCATAAACGAGAATACCCATCTATTGCCCATTTATATTTTTTTGGAAATTCTTCAAAATATTCTTTTGATAAATATCCCTCCTCACCCTTTTCTATCAAAAAATATACATTTTTTTCACCTATGGCCAAAGGATATGGAACACCACTATTGCCAACTTGTGAATGGTATTCTAATATTTCGTCTTTTGTTTCAAACTCATAAATCCACGGCCCTATAAATAAGTATCTATTTCCTGAAATATGGGCCAATATTGTGTTTCCTTTACCACCAGACCATGCATTACCTCTATCATCAATACCTTTTGGTATAAATATATTTTTTAAATTTTTATAAGATTTTACTAATATTGGATAATCATAATTTATATCCTCATAATTTATATCCTCATAATTTATATCCTCATATGTGAAAATATCTAATCCCTTTCCTTTAATTACAACTTTATATGGTCTTCCCCCATTATCAAAAATTAAATATTTTTTACCAGTTAATGATTTTTTTGATGTTTTGTTTGACTTTCTTTTTGAATTTTTTTTTGTGACCTTTTTCTTAAAAAGAACTTTTTGCCAACGTTTTACACCATTTTTATTTTTTACAATAATCCACATATTTTTATCATTTCCCCTTTTTTTTTTACCAACTGAAAATAAAGATGCTGATTCTGTTGGACCTTTTCTCATTTAATATACTTTATAAAAGTATTTTAAATTATTATAAGATGAAATTTTAGAAATTTCATGTTATTTTATCATATTACCAAAATATCTTGTTGAAACTACTACTAAACCAAGGACTATTAAATGTGGAACTATATATTCTACAAATGTTTCATTCCTCATACTACATAATTGTAAATCTAAAATTATTAACAAAAAAATACCCCACCCTAAAACCCATGTCATATTTTTAAAAACTTTCAAATCTTTTGTAAATAAAAGTGGTATAAGGAAACTGATAACAATTACAAATTTTGTAATAAATAAAGCAATTAATGAATATAATGGTCCAGAAGAAAAGTCTTTTATATCTTCGGCTTTTTTTGATAAATATAAACCATATGCTTCAGACGCGCTATCAGAAATAGCTAAAGATATAATACTAATTATTAACAAATTATATGATATTTTTGTTTGAACTAAGCCTGATATTAAACCAGTTGTTGTAATAACACCGGCGTTTAAACCGAAAAATAATCCTTGTCTAATATCATCAATCATATATTATAATTAAATAAAATGCTTTTCGGAAATATATTAACTCTAAAGTTTTAAAATATATTTCGTCATTTCTCAAATAAATTTGAACATTTATTATAACTTTTTTTTATATATTACTCATATCGCTTCAGTTCTCACCGCCACCATAAAGCAAATGATTAACATTATCCATAACCTCGCCTCACCCACCGGTTTGAATTGATGATTGATTTCAGCTAGATGAAAAAGATTCAATATTTGAATGTCAGCCACCTTTTTGTTTTTTATTTCGTTTCATAACAATACCGGGTAAATCGCCAAACTTGGTTGTCCCTACCTTCATAAACCCATTTTTATTATAAAATTTGATAGCTCTTTTATTGTTTTTTAATACATCTAAAATTAAATTAACATTTTCGTTTTTTTTCAAAAATTTTAAAAATAAATTTTTGGCTTTACCATTACCTTGTTTTTTATTAACTAATTGATTAATTTTAATATCTCCTTTTTGAAAATTATATTTTGAATATTTTCCTGGTGTTACTTTGTATTTTTTCCAAGTTAAAACAACGCCGTTTTTAAATATAATCTCCTTATTTTGAAATTTCTCTCTTAAATTTCCTTCTAAAAACCGAAAATATCCTCGAGGAAATATTTCTGGATATTGTTTAAATATATTTACAATTTTTTTTATTTTACTAACTTTTTTCAGTGTTTTTTTTCTTGTTTGTTTTTTCTTTCTCCGCGAACGTTTCTGCGTTTTCGGCATATATATATCTTTTGAAAAAAGATATGGCAAAAATATATCTTTTGAAAAAAGATATGGCAAAAATATATCTTTTGAAAAAAGATATGGCAAAAATATATCTTTTGAAAAAAGATATATTTTTTTTCTAAAAAGAATACACTAATAAAGTTTGGTGCACTTTTACTGTATAACCCAACCTTTTTGCTTGTGGTAACATAAGTTTTATAGGTGATATTTTTTTATAAGAAAGCACAACTTTGTCGAATGGTTTCATACCACATTTTTCCAATATCTTTTCGGTTTGATATGTGAGGTCATAGAATTTATGATTTTTGCGCCAATCGCCGACCATAATGCAGTATTTTGCACCTGGTAGAGCTTTTTCCGTTACGCGTCTCCAAATTTTCTCATATTTTTCTAAAAATGATTCCCAAGTTTTCTCTCTATCTATTCCATCTTTTTCATATTTTTCTAAATTCCAATATGGAGGACATGTTAATAATCCGTCATGATGTGGTATTTCTTCGGATAAAGAATTAGCTAAAATATTATCTACCCCGAATTTTTCCTTTGCATTGTCGATTGCCTTTTGTGATATATCGTATCCAATGTATTTTTTATTTGCCTTTTTTATAGCATTATGTCTTTCACCCCAACCGGCAAAAGGGTCGAAAATTATTTGGTTATCTCTTAAATGGAACTCTGCGCACCATTCTGCTATATCTTGTGGGAATGGACTATATGTTAAACGGCTTGATTTTTTATCATGACATTGTTTTCCTCTAATACCTTTCATACCTGATGGTTTTACATCGAAAACCGACACTGGTAAATATTTGTAACTTATATCGTTTTTTTTGTCATTAATATTATTTTCACTAATATCTTTTGTTATAAAATTTTTAATCATTAATATTATTATTTATTTTTATATGTTTTCTTAAACATATAAAAATAAATTAACGTTTTTTTGTCAAAACTTTTTTCTAAAAAGTTTGTTTTTTGTCAAAACTTTTTTCTAAAAAGTTTGTTTTTTGTCAAAACTTTTTTCTAAAAAGTTTGTTTTTTGTCAAAACTTTTTTCTAAAAAGTTTATAATCCACCCGGGAAACCAACAAGATTAGCACCAATACCAAAACCGGCACCTGACCTGGCGGAGACAGCCATGGAAGGAACATATGTGTCGAGGATGGAGAATGTAGCGGCAGCGGTTAATGCAATAAGAAGAACTTCTTCAAGATTGAGTGATTTCTTTGGGATAGCATAAGCGGCAATAGCAACCATGATACCTTCAACAATGTATTTTACTGCTCGTCGCATTAATTCTCCTAAATCTAAAGATGCCATTAAATTTTCAAACATATTTATAATAATAAATTAGAAAAAAATAATATAGTTACAAAAAAACTTAAATAGTAAAAATAGTAATAAATATATATGAGTACGGATATGAATTTTACAAGAAAAACCTGTGATGACGGTAGTGAAAACCCAAAATATGTAGATTTACTCGAAGAAGATAAACCAATTTCTGGACAAAAGTTTGTTTGTGTTTCTTTTATTTCACCGGAAAATGTCTTGAAACAAAAAGAACACTTTTATTTTGAAGAATTCCTAAAAGATTTTGATATGACAAAATCTGTAAAGAAATTTACTCAATTTTTAAATTTTATAGGCTATAAATATAATTTGAAATTTGAAAAATTAACGGAAGATTTTAATGAATATCTTAAGAGTGAAAGTGAAACTTTTGACTCTAATTACGTTAAAGATGCTTATAAAAATTTCGTTGATGCAAATGAGGAAAGATTAGAAAATGATTTTTCGGAAGCTCAAAATTTCCAAACAAGTACACGAGGTATTAAAATTAGAGGTTCTTATTCTACACAGGGTGAGGCAGAACTTCGCTGTAAGTTGCTGCGCGAGGTAGACCCAAACCATAATGTTTTTGTCGGTCCGGTTGGAATGTGGATGCCATGGGAGCCAGATGCTTATAAAACAGGAAGGGTTGAGTATCTCGAAGAACAATTAAACCAATTAATGAGTGAAAAAATAAAGAATGAGGAATATGCTAAAGTGGAATTTGATAAAAGAGTGAGAGAGACAAAGGAAAAAGCAATAAAGAAAAATATTAAATTGGCTGAAAAAACTGGAAATAAATTAACGCAAAATATTGATGAGAATGGTAATCTTGTTGGTATTAACAATACCATTGAAGAATCATTTGGATTAAAGGAAGAAATTACAACTGCTGATATTCAAAAAGAATTATTTGAAGGTGAAAATATTGTTAATACAAAGAGGGATAAAAGTAAGCGTAAATTTAATGAAGATGGGACGAGGGATTAGAATTTTTTAATATTTTTTTAATGTTTTATAAAACATTAAAAAATGAAAACTAAAAATAATTTTGAAAAAAACTTATTATTTTTTTATTATATTTTTTTCCACAACAATTATTTACACAAATAAAATATATATTATTATTTTTTAAAACATCAGTAAAAGGTTTTATATTATTTTTTTCCATATACAACCCTGCATTTAAATATCTATATTCTTTTTTATTATCACTAGGTTTTAATTTACCTGCATATATTGCATAATTCATTGATAATAATGTAAATCTCGCTGCGATTAATCTACAATCTTTCCCACTTTTTATATTTTTTTCAATCGAATTTTCTATAGATTTTTTGGCTAAATCGAATACTTTTTCACTTGAACTTTTCTTTAATGGACATATTTGATGTGTATCCATATAAATCATTTTTTCTCCTGTTATTTTTTTATAAATTTTTGAAGATAATAAATTTGCACACCAGTATGGCATTCCCCATTTTTTTCTATTATAATGATTGACCTTTTTGAAATCATAAGGAATACAAAATGCTTTACCCATAATATCACTTTCCTTAATAGGTTTTATAACAAAGGTGTCGTCATTAAAATAACAATAATTTTCACTTAATCCTTTAATATTATGTAAATAACATTCAATTATTTTTGGTGCGGAGTTATCTTTTTTTGTTGGTAAATACTTTTTTGGTATTATTTCTGTATGTCGTATGATTTTGCATTTTTTTCTGAAAGAATATTTTAAATTTTTTAATTCTCTTTTTAAAGCATTTATTCTTTGATATTTTGTAACTAAAAATATATTTCTAACCCATGGCATATTTTTTTCTAATAATAAAATATTTATTGAAAAAAGAATATTTCTGTTACAATAAGTATAAACAATATCCATTGTGATTTATATGGCTATTTTAAAAATTTACCATTTATTTTTTTTAACGTTAATTTGTGGCCCCTTTTTCATAGCTTTTGGGTCATATTGTTCTTCTTCATCGTCAGAATTTAGGTCTTTGGACATTTCCCAAAATTCTTTTGAACCTAAACGAAATTTATTGTGCGATGTGGCTTTATACCAAAAAATTTGGTCTTCCAACTTATTAGATTTTGCATTATTTGAAATTACAAGACATTCATAATTTTCAGTGCACTGGTCCATTACCTGACAAAATGATTCAAACGTAGAAAACATACCAGCATAATTTTCATATATACGTTTTCTATTTGTTAAATATGGTTCTCTTAAAATAAATGTATAGTCAATATTAGTTCGAAGATTTGGAGGAACACCTAAAGGATACTGCATTGTAATAACGAGCATAATTTTCCAATGTCTTCCATTCATAAATAATAATCGCATGACTTTTTCGCGACTCCAACTATTATCATATAAACAATCATCTAAAATAACAAAAGCCCTTGCATCTATGTTCGATTTACCATACGCTATTTTTTCTTTTTTTATTTGTTTTAATACAATTCTTTGTCTTTTTAATATATTTTCAATAATAGCACTATTGTATTCATCATGAATAAATAATTTAGGCACTAATTCTCCATAGAAACCATTACCAGCTTCAGTTCCCGAAATGACAGTCCCAATTGGAATATCCTGATGATAATAAAGCAAATCCCTTACTAAAAAACTTTTACCCGTATCACGTCTTCCAATTAAAACAATTACAGGGCCTTGTGTTGAATTAGGGTCAAAACTAATTTTTCTCATATCAAATTTTTTCAATTCTAAATTCATATATTATTTAAAAAGTAAATTATATATTGTAAAAGACGCAAGTATTAAAAATTCAAGTTTTTTGTTTTTAATATTTTTTTAAGTTAAAAACAAAAAAAAATATTAATAAAATAAAACATAATGTTTGATATTTTTTATAAAAAAAATAATAATAAAGAATTATTTAAATTTTTTTTAGATAATTCGGAAAATCGTATAACGGAAATGCAAAATTATATTCCAATATATTCAAGATTTTTCTCTCTTAACGAAACAAATGATAATAAAATAAATTTAAATAATAAATATTCAATAAAAAAAATAAAAAATCAAGAAAGTGAAAATAAATTTAAGATATTAGTTGAAGCAAATGATGCAAATAATACAAATCATTCAAAAGATGCTTTTTTTAAATACTCTCCTTTAATTGACCCAAGCAAATACATGGCTGGAAAATATAAAGATATATCGCAAAATATTATCCATAATCTTCCTAAATTAAATAGTAAAAATATTTTAAAAAAATTTAATTGTCATGATAATTCCGCGTATATTGATTCATTTTTTTCATATTTAACCAGTCAATTATTAAATACATATAAATTTATACATGGTATAGATTTTTATGGTTCTTTTTTAGGAATAAAAGAAAATTTTAAATTTGATATAACCGATGAATTGGAATATTTATATGATTATGATTATTTTCATAAAAATAGAAATATTTTATTTAGAACCGATGAAATAAACGAGGAATTAATGGATGACGATACAAGAAAAAATAGAACAAAAATAGATATAGGAAATAATGAGGAAATAAAAATAGAAAGTATTGATAATGATATTTATGATGGGGTATTTGAAGAATTAACAAAGGAAAACATTGAAAAACATAATTTATTTTTAAATGATATTAAAATAACAAATATTGATTATAAACGAGAAAATGAAATAGAAAATGTTTCAGATAATAAAACAAATAGTGAATGTTCCTCACGTATTTCAGATACCAGCAATGAAGAGGACGAAGAGGACGAAGAAGAAGATGACGAATTTTCAGATATAACAAATGAATTAACAAATGTATATGCAAACATTTTTAATTTTCCATGTCAAGTAATATGTTTGGAGAAATTAGATAATACAATGGATTATTTGTTAGAAGAAACAGAAATTAAAGATAGAGAGGTAATTTCTTGTTTGTTTCAAGTAATAATGACTTTAATAGTTTATCAAAAAATGTTTGATTTTACACACAATGACTTACATACAAATAATATTATGTTTCAAAAAACCGAAAAGCAATATATAAATTATTATTACAATGATAAATATTATAGAGTTCCAACTTATGGAAAAATATATAAAATAATTGATTTTGGAAGAGCTATTTATAAATTCAAGGATAAACAAATATCTAGTGATTGTTTTTATAATAAAGGTGAAGCATCGGGTCAATATAATTTTTCGGTTTTTAGAAATAAAAATAAAAAAGAAATTAAACCAAATAAAGCTTTTGATTTAACGAGGTTAGGTTGTTCTTTATATGACCATTATGTTGAAGATGTCGAAAACGACAGTAATAAATCATTGATAAAATTAATAACAGATTGGATAACGGATGATAATAATAAAAATATTTTATATAAAAAAAATGGTGAGGAAAGATATCCAGATTTTAAATTATATAAAATGATTACAAGAAAATGCACAAAAAATACACCTGAATCCCAATTAACGAGACCTTTATTTCAAAAATTTATTAGCAGTAAAAAAAAAATTGGAAAAAAAGCACCAATAATTAATGTTGAAAAAATGCCATCATATATTTAAAATTTTTAAAAGGTAGGTGAATCTGTAAATACTTCAACAATTTTTTTATTAAGTGGTGAATCACTTCCAAATTGTGACAATAAGTAATATCCCAATATAACCGAGATATAAACAACAACTGAATCTCTTAATAAAATTTTCGGTGGAACTTCTTTTTTTGTTATAAACCTAATTTCGATAAATTTTATAACTAAAAAAAGAGAACTTATTATTAATCCATTAAAAAATGTCATTTTATATAAATAATATTTTAAAACATACTATTTATAACGAATTAAGATAAAACTTCAATATCACCTAAAAGAGTTTCTTTGTTCATTTTTTTTGTTGGGCTAATATCTTGTAAATCGGCTATATCTAAAGTAACATTTTCACTTGAAATTGTTAATGGTCCATCATCAAAATCATCATCAAAATCATCTTCTTCCTCTTCTTTTCTTTTTTCATTTGCGATTCTACTAATTTCTTCTAATCTTTTTTCTGTTTTTGGAGCATGCACCACTGATGACTTATTTGTTCCCATATCCAATACATCATCATCATCATTAAAAGAAATAACTGTTTTTTTATCTGGTTTTATCGTGTTTGTATCTTCAGTTGTTTCATTGCTAGAAAATAATTTATCATTTTTTATTTCGTTTTCAATATTTTTTTCAGCTTCTTCTTTTATTTCATTTTTAACACTTTCATCTAATTCTTTTATTGTTTGTTCCGCTATTTTTGTCTGTTTTGCTTCGGCTGCTTCAGCGGCATCGGCGGCTTCAGCGGCTTCTTTGGCTGCGGCTTCTTTGGCGGCATCGGCTTCTTTCGTTTCTTCGTTTTTCTTTAATTCAGGTGATTCAATATTAATTTCATTATCTATTTTATTAATAGTTGTTTCACTGGATTTTTCTAAATTCTTCTTTACTTCTTCTAACATATCTTCGGCTTCTTCATTATCTACTTGTTTTTCCAGTGTTTCTTCGATTATTTCTTCATGAATTGTTTCATCCATATATGCTCTTAAAATATTTTCAATGGGCATAGATTCTCTAATTACATTTAAAATAGATTCTCTACATAAAATATCACATTCTCTCATATTTTTTTGATAATCTAAAGGCATGATGTCCTTTTCAAATAAATAAATATTACTATATAATTTTCTAGAAAAATTAATATAAACATTATGAATAAAATCATTTAAACTAGGAATATCAATATCTATTTTTTTTTGATTATTTGAAACTCGAATACTGGTTAGAATTTTAACTTGAGTTATATGAACACATGTTAATAAATCTTCTAAATAATTACATTTACTTTCTTTTATTATTCTATTTTTTTCCTCTGTAATTATATTCGTATTCCAACGCGGAACCCTTGAAAGAAAATTTTGAAAAGTCATTAAATATTTATCTCCCTCTTCATTTTGAATACATAAATCGAGTGCTTCGTTAAAAATAGATTTAATACCTTGAATAACTAATGGCGATAATATATTAATTAAACGTGAAGAATATTCGTTCTTTGCTTCAGATAAAACATTAAGGTTATAATCGTCCATTTTTTACATTGTTAATATATTTTCTAAATTAATGTTTTTCCGCATAAAAAATATATAACAATAAATAAACATTAAATTTTTTTCATTTCTAAATTCTTTTCTAATTTTATCAAAATAAAGTAAAAATTTATATTTATCATCGTTTTCAGATTTTTCTATAAATTTTATTATATCTAAAGCATAAAAACCTTTATTATATAGCTCATTTATAAAATCAGTTAAATTAATTAAATTGCTAAATGTTTTTTTATTTGATATTTTTTTTTTTAACCATAATTCTCTCTTTTTATTAAAATTTATTTCAATATCATTTTTTTCTTTTATTTTAAATAAATTTTTTTTCTTATTTTCTATTTTTGGATATGGAATATATATATTACAAAATCTTGATAATATTGGATTTAATAAATTATCGATATTTTCAATAACTATAAAAAAACGAGTATTATGACTAAAATTTTCAATACACCTTCTTAAAGCAGATTGTGCATCGGTTGTTAATTTTTCTGCGTTAAATAAAATAATACTTTTAAAAATTTTACCATTGTTATTCTGCATATTTCTTTTTGCGAAAAATTTTATGTCATCCCTTATAAATCTAATCCCCTTGCAATGTGCACAATTAACATACATCACATATTCTTTTATTTTATTATTATCATTATCATAAATTTTATTAATAAAGTAATTTAATATATATCTTTTCCCTGTTCCACAATTTCCATAAAATATAATATGTGGTATTTTATGATTTTCAATAAAATAATCTAATTTTTTTTTTAATTTTTTATGTATATCTATTTTTTTTACTTTGTTATCTAATACATCTTTATTTTTAATTATTATATTCATTTAAATTAATTTATGTAACCGTTTTAAACTTTTATATTTTTTTATATTTTTTTTTTTTTTTTTTTTTTT
>Ga0209196_1001825_pt1 | contig 14453 bp, 9 predicted proteins | sample COGITO_mtgs_1105_5_FD_184801 | JGI IMG/M metagenome (GOLD analysis project Ga0209196, IMG submission 184801) | Pelagic marine microbial communities from North Sea - COGITO_mtgs_110509 (SPAdes) (version 2) | ecosystem: Environmental > Aquatic > Marine > Epipelagic ... | reverse complement strand
AGAGGGTCGCTAGCATCTATGACGCTTATATTACCGCCATCAAACTTATCTGAAATTACAATGGGTCTCATTTATTGATTACCTTATTAAAGAATTACCTTGTTTAAAGAATTACCTTATTAAAAAATTACCTTATTAAAATATGTTGATCTTGGCTAATACCTATTCGCTTAAATGCAAATGACTTAAATGAAAACGGCTTGAATGCAAACGGCTTAAATGCAAAGGGCTTAAATGCAAACGGTTAAGCGAATAATGATAAAAAAGGAATAAGCGCTATTGTGACTAATAATTAAAATGAACCCCATAGCTATAACTGCCAAATAAATTAGCAATTAAGGCCTTATTATTTAAGCGCCACACAAAGAAGCAATTCAAAAAAAAGCGAGCCTAAGCTCGCTGGGGATGACTAATCAGTCAACTAAACAGACTTCTCGATAAGAGGTAGGCGTTAGCCCCTCCCAACGGATAAATGCTCGGGTAAAGTCACAGGGCTCTGCAAACCCTACTTTGGATGAAATACCGGCAATACTAATATCACTGGTCAGCAAGTACTTTTTTGCTAAATCACGACGTATTTTGGTTTTGATTTTTTGAAAAGATACTCGCTCTTTTGCTAATTTACGTGACAAGGTTCTGCGTCCCATCATCATAATTTCAGCAACATAATCGATAGAGGGTGAGAACATACCGTCATCACGCAGCTCTAAAAGTATCTGCTCTACTTGGCTGGCAATACTTTGATCATTACCCGGCACCAAAAACCAATCAGGAAAGTTATCAGTGAAATCACCATCCATATAAGCTAACTGGCTTCGAACAACAGGTAAGACTAGGTGATCATGATCAAAACTAAAGCCATCTTGCGGCTGATCAAACAAAACCTCACAACCAAAACAGCGCGCATAATCAAAAGAAAATTCTGACTCTGAGGCAGAAAAACACACACGCGTTAATTTAATTTGCTGGCCCACTAACCAGCTATAAAAACGATAATCCCAATACATGCGCATGACATACAGTAAATGAGGATCAACGCCTTTATTAAAATCAGTTAAACGATAGCTTAATGTTGATTCACCACTCTCTTCATCAATATTAAGTTCACGCGCTTCGTCGTGGCGAACAGCATTTATAAACTCGCAGGTTTGGCGCAGGGCTTGGCCTAAGGTTTCAGATTGTACTGCAGTACAGCCAGCGTGCATCTCCATTGCTAGCTTACCGGGGATTCGTAAAAACCCCATATATTGATCGTTCATGGTCTCTCTAACAACCATTAACAGCCGCTGGAACTGCTCACCATTAATACTGGCGCGTTTATTGGTATATGTTGTAGGGGGGATTTCAGCCTGCTCTAACAAAGCCTGCGGATCATGGCCTGCCTGCTTGGCTCCGTATAAAAAACCTTTAACATAACTATTACTAACCCTATCTCCAAAAACTGGGGCTGCGGCTCTTACACGACGATTAGTATCTTCCATTACTCTCTCCTTTTAGTAACCTCCTGAAGTGGGACAAGGGATTACCTTTACACGAGCTGATTATTTATTAGGCACAACCTAGAGCCTCTTGTTATTAAATCCAGTCGCTGAATTAACTAGACACTAACAACTATACTAAGTTTCACGCCAGTTAGCATTTCAGGACAAAAAAATTAACATTTCGGGCCTATACCTATAAGACGCCTAAACAGGGAAAAACCCCACCTTAAGAATGAAAATAAATAGAAATTTGTTAGAGTGGTTATAAAGCAATCAGTGATCGGCAGCCTAAATAGGGTTTAGGCTGCCTTAAAATCACTATATTACAGTAGCTTAGAGAGGTTTTGAAAAAAAGAGGTGAAGCAAGGCGGAAATAGAAGTCATTCAATTGTCAGCCGCTCATCAAGAGCGACTGACAAATAATCCCTCTGTAAAAATCTGTAACAATTATGGAAAAATGCCTCTGCGATCATAAACTTCTCGCAATCTCTCAAGCGCTACAGCATAAGCAGCTTCTCTATTGGTACACTTTAAGCGGTTACGCGACAGTAATACTTCATCATAGGCCGTCCATAGAAGATCACGTAATTTATCCTGTATGTCCTCATTCGACCAATAATGTGCCGATCTATTCTGCAGCCATTCAAAGTAGGAGACAATAACACCGCCAGAGTTCGCCAATATATCAGGGATAATCTCTACCTCTTTTTTATTAAAGTATCGATCTGCCTCTGGCGTTGTTGGCCCATTAGCCGCTTCAATAATTAGACGACAATGCATTTTTTTTGCGCGCTCTATGGTTATTTGATTTTCGAGAGCCGCAGGTACAAAGACATCCATGGGGGTAGTGAATAAAGCTTCATCATCAACAATTTTAGTTTTGCTATTATCAGTATTGCCGATACCTGAAGCAACAAAACCTTCGATGCTGCCATGCTGTTGAATCCATTCCAGCAATTCGGGAACGGGCAAACCATTGAGATTACTAATGGTGCAGTGATGATCACCCGCAACCGTAATTTTGCATCCCTCGTCATAGGCAAGCCGAGCAAAATGGCCACCCACATTACCCATGCCTTGAATGCCGATAGATAAAGTATCTAAAGCCACACCATGCTGACCGCACCAATGACGTAAATTGTATAGCACACCCTGCCCGGTCGCTGCTTCACGACTTTTGCTACCGCCACACTCAACCGACTTACCGGTGACAATACCTTTTACCGATTGGCGCGCTGAGGGAGCGTTGGTATTGGCATAGGTATCCATAATCCAATCCATGGTCTGGCTATTGGTGCCAACATCGGGTGCAGGAATATCATGGTCTGGGCCAATATTATAAGAGAGCGCATGCGTAAAACGGCGGACAATACGGCGCATCTCTTCAGAAGAATAATCGGAAGGATTAATAGTTACGCCGCCTTTAGCGCCACCGAATGGAATACCGACTAAGGCACTTTTAAATGTCATCCAAGCGGCTAGCGCTTTAACTTCATCGAGATCGACCGCGGGGTGAAATCGGAGGCCGCCCTTGTAAGGGCCAAGAATATTATTATGTTGAATCCGGTAGCCGGTAAATACCTTGAGCACACCATTATCCATACGGACGGGGAAATTGACGATAATTTCATTTTGGGGTTCAGACAAAATCGCTAAATAATCCTCATTTAAACCGATCAACTCTGCTGCTTTATTACAATGCGAGAGTGCTGCTTCAAATAATTTCATCGTTATTGATTACCTCTTAAAAACTGCCTGATAAGTGTTAAGCACAATACTAGTGATGGATACCCACTAGGACAACCCATAGCTAAAAAATCTCAGCCGTATTAATTACAAACATGTGAAAATATGGAGGTTATAAAAAAACCTCTAAACGCTTTTGGGCGGTAGAGGTTTTTAGGGTTGAGAAACGATGATTGAGGGCGAAAGTAAACTGCCTTATATCGCTATGCGGCATTTAACTTAACGCGAGAAACTCTACCTAAACGGACCTTCTTCTTTGCCTGCCAGAGATCATAGCTGTGTTGCATTGCGAGCCAACTTTCAGGTGACCTGCCGAGAGACTTAGCAAGCCTAAGTGCCATTTCAGGACTAATGCCACTTTGAGATTTAAGCACTCGGTTAAGTGTAGATGCAGCGACATCGAGCTTACCAGCTAAAAAGCGGCAACTTAAGCCAAATGGCTCCATATAGGTTGCAACAATAAACTCACCTGGATGAGGTGGATTATGCATAGTCATTAGTGATAATCCTCCTAATTAAGTAAGTAAGTAAGTACGTAAACATTTCCATCGGCAAACTTGAATTTAAGGCGCCAGTTGGCCGAAACTATTGTATGACTGATAACTTAGAATCCGAATGGATTTATCCGTCAGTGGACGGAGCCTACTTAATCCTTTTCAACAAATAAACAATAGCGACAAACGCAGGAACAATAAGAAGCACCGCCACCATTGGCACACTTTCTTTAATAACCTCAACATCTAAAGCATATACAGTTGCAACATCGGATATATCCGTTAGCAGCCTCACTATCAACAGTGTTAAAAGCGCTCGATGAGACCTAAGCAATAAAGCCACTATTAGCCCCAGAGCAACTGTTATATTTCTAGTAATATAAAGTTGAGTAACATAATTCAACTCGGAGACATTCGGGATAAAATCACCGGGACTCATTGCTGTACCTACCGAGAAAAAAAACACTAAGAACACTTGTATTAAAACGATTACCCATACCCAAACAGGTAAAAATTTATCAGATTTTTCATTCATGCTTGCGCCCCTTTAGCTTAATAGTCAATGAGATATCAATAGAAACTCTAATGCACATTAAATATTGCTCTACCTATGTCATGCGTTCTTAGCCGTATATTTCAAACGCAATAATTTCTGCCCCGTTGGCTCATGAAACTTTTCCTCTAATAGCTCAAAACCATACTTTGAATAAAAGTTTCGACCAATAGTATTCTCCTTAAAAACCTCAACCTCCAAATTGCCATGAAGCGACTGAGCCTTGTCCATTAACGCTTTACCAATCCCTTTTCCATGATGGCTAGGCTGAAGAAATATTGCACCAACCTCACTCCCCATAAGCGCAATAAAACCCATGACATCACCATCTACTTCCGCAACCCATGTATCCGTATTCGGCAAATAAACTTCAGCAACATTTTTACGCTGTAAGGCTATAAAATTATCAGCCATAAACTCATGAGCTAAACGCGTTGCCGCCTCCCATGAATCCAAGACGGCGTTTAAATCCGATTCTTTATATGCTCGTATATGCATAAACTTAACCCTTCAACATCAAAATTCTTAGCCATTAGCGTAATAAAATAATCAATCTCGAATAGGACAACCGACAGCCTAAAAAACTCAATCTAATTACTTATTATTTTCTATATATACCCACCCATAAAAAAACCTCTACAGCCCATAAGGCGGTAGAGGTTTTGGCATGATGAAACGTAGTTAAAAAAAAGACCTATTTAAGAGGCTTTAAAAAACGCCTGACACTTTAAACCCGCGGGTAATATAAAATCAGGATTAGGTAATTCAATACGCACACCAAAGGTCCCGCTGGCTGCATCGATAATCTTATCGACTATCTTTATCTTCCCCTCATAGCGCCTGCCATCACGCTCTGGCTGAACTTCAACCGTCATACCATTAACTAGCGAGCCATAAACGTCTGACTTCATAATAACTTCGACATAGAGCGGATCTAACGCCACTAGCTTAGCCACAGGCTCTGAACCCACATATTCGCCTACTGATATATTCTTTTGAACCACAACACCATTAATGGGGCTGTAAACGGTTCGCTGCTTAACCAGTGCCTGAGCCTCTTCAAGCATTAACCTGGCTAGCTCGGCCTCTGTGAGCAGTTCATCACGCTCTAAATCAGATAACAGCTTCTTTTCTAATAAGTTTTTATTGCGCGCCACTTTTCGCTTTGCAAATGATGCCCGCGCTTTGGCCGTAACGTAAGCGGCATTTTGAATAGCAGAATCAAGCTCTAAGAGCTTCTGGCCTTTGCGTACTTGATCACCCCGCTCCATATGCACCACGTTAACCACGCCAGGAGCTTGACTACTAATATCAACTTGCTGACTGGGCTCAAGTAAACAGCTCAGTTGGGCCGCGTTAATATCTACCGTGCTATTTGCTGATACTGATGTAGCCAACACAATGGCCAAAGAAGATCCACAAACTCGTAAAAAACTCATATTCTTTGCCCCGCAAATGCCAAGAGTTCATCCTGACGTTCATCAATTTTTAATAGTGTCGATCGCAATTTAAGATGCCTTTTTTCTAATGTTTTTTGAGCCATACGCAATAACTGCATACTGATTATTTTATTCAATTTATGCTGCTGAGGTATTCTTGCTGCCAACTGAAACCAAATGTTAGATAGGTTTTCTGTAATCGCATCTTCAACCGAGACTATACGTTCTACGCTGCCGTTATCACCCATACGGGCACAGCGACCTTCTAACTGTCTATCTATGCGAGAGGACTCTTGCAACTCAGTAAGAATAACATGCAGACCACCGGCTTGGGCAACGCTATCGGCTAACTTTATATCTGTGCCGCGACCCGCCATGCTGGTAGCTATGGTTACAGCGCCTGACTGCCCCGCTGCTGCAATAATATCGGCTTCGTCTTCATCTTGCTTGGCGTTCAATAGTTGATGGCAAATGCCTTGCTCAGTTAGCTCCGCGCTGAGTCGCTCAGATGATGCTACCGAACCCGTACCCACTAAAACGGCACGACCTTGATCTAATACATCACTCACGGCATTGGCTATTAACGGCCACTTGTCATCAATGGAATAACATACCTTGGCCTTAAAATTAACGCGACGATTTTTTCGATAGCTGGGAATAGTGATTATCGGTAACTGATAAACGGACCAAAACTCTTTTTGTACTTCACGCGCTGTACCTGTCATACCTGCAATATGATGATAAAACCGGAAGAATCGCTGGTAACTGATTTTCTCTAAGGTCACACGCGGCTTGGTTAACTCGCAACCTTCTTTAAATTCAATTAACTGATGCAGTCCTTTCTCCCATGTTCTATCGGGCATAACACGACCGGTATGCTGGTCAATAATTTGTACTTTATTATCACGCAGTAAGTATTGCTCATCTTTATGAAACAAAAATAACGCTGACAATGCCTTACTAACAAGCTCAATACGCCTAACGCGCCCACGCCAAAAAGGCCCTAACGATGCAGCTTGATCTTGCGCTAGCTGCTCACCCAGCTGCAGTAACGAAACACTTCGTTTAACATAATCAATACTAAAGTGCGTGTCTTCAATCAGATTTTTCGCAATCGCTAAGGCCTGCTGATAAACTTCACTTTCACGCTCATTCTCTGGCACTGTGGCAGAAATAATTAAGGGCGTAATGGCTTCATCCATTAATACGCTATCCACTTCATCAATAATGGCAAAGTGCAGGCCTTTGATAAGAATCTTTTCTGCAACGGCTTCAGTGCCTTTTAATCTCTGCGCATGTAGCTGCAAGGCATGACGGCCTTTATCGATTTCAATTTGATCTTTTAAATAATCAAACACTAACTCTTTATTGGTACAGTAAACAATATCGCAGGCATAAACGGCTTTTCGCTCATCATGACTCATGCCCTGCACTACGCAACCAACACTTAAGCCCAGCGCTTCATACACTGTGCGCATCTCTTCACAATCACGTCTAGCTAAGTAATCATTCACCGTTATTACATGCACAGGTACGCCCGCCAATGCCGCTGTGGCCGCAGGCAATGTTGCCGTTAGGGTTTTACCTTCACCGGTTTGCATTTCTGTGATGTTGCCAAAAAATAAAGCTAAGCCACCCAGCAACTGCGTATCAAAGTGACGCATACCTAACTGTCGGCCCGATATTTCACGCACTAATGCAAAGGTTTGTGCCACTAAACGCGTATCGAACTCAGAGCGGCGCAGTGCAGCGCCTAAATGACGCCCTTGAAGTAATAGCTGTTTATCATTCTCTATCGAAAAGCTAATCGCATAGCCTTTAATAAGTGACAAGGTCGATTGGTAAGATGATAAGCGCCCGAAGCGCCAGCGATTCAACAACATTAATACACGTGTTAAGGCTGTATCCCATAAACTTTTTTTAATTAGATTTTTTTGCGGCCGCAGAATATGTGAGCGCGGCAATATAGACGGACGCTTATACATTTAACTGCCTTAAAAATACACGACGCACAGCTCGGTAAACACGCTTAATTAAAGGCTCTGGCTGATGATGAAACAACACATAGACACGCTCTTCTAAACGAGAGACTGGCGCATTTGGCACAGCTATATCAATATGAAAATAACGCTCATAGCTCTGCATCTTTCCTGACGAAGCAGGATCAGCCGCTATTTGACCACCACCCTTAACACTTAATACCTTACTAGGGAATTCTTTACTGGCCGCAGGTACACCCCGCTCCATTAAGCCGTTATAAATCTTATTCGGCAATGACACTAAGCGCACATCAATACTTTGTGTATCGCCTCTCACCGATTCAATGGCATCTTCACTTATCATAACGGTAGCATTAACACGCTCATAATCCACTACATGGCCAATTAAATCGCCTTGCTGCACATAGCGCCCCACTAATGAATTTGCTGCGGGTAGATCGAAAATACCATCTTGCTGGCTGCGAACAAGTAATGCAGAAAGACGCTCATTAGCTCGTTGTAATTCTTTTTCTAAATATTCGACTTCACGTTTTAATATATCTGACTGACTTAAATCAGCAAGGCTCACTAAGTAACGCTCTTGCGCCTCGGCCACTTGCGCCTCTAATACTGCAATGTCGGCTTGAGACTCTTGGTCTTGCATAATAATAAGCACATCACCTTGATTAACCGACTCACCCGGCTGCGCCACTAGCTCAGCAACAAAGCCACTGTTTTCGGCGCGCACATAACCTAGCTCAGATGCCAAGAAGACACCTTCGGCTTTGGTGGCATAAGGCATTGGAATAACGGCAATTGCTAAAAACAATACGGTAAGAAAAATTACGCCAACGCTCATTACCCGCGTGTTTTTTTCTTTAAGCTGTGCATCTTTAAATGGCGCCATTAGCACTTTCGAGATCGGCTGTAGCAATGACATATAAATACTCCATAGCGCCACTAACACACCAATAAAAAAGAACTGGCTAGACACATAAAGTGCAATCGCCAACATCACAAAAAGTCGATAGCAGTAAGAAGCGACCGAATAAAAGAACAACCAAAACTTTTCTTTAATGCTATCTGCTGGCGAGTCAATATTCTTAACGCCCAACACTTTAGTCTTTAATAAATAAGCAATATATTGATTGCTGCGACTGGCCAGATTCGGTATCTCTAAATAATCGGATAGCACATAGTAAGCATCAAATTTAAGTAGTGGGTTACCATTAAATAGCAAGGTTGATATACCAGAAATCACCATGGTATTAAAAGCAATAGTCCTAAGCGTACCGGGCTCTGCATAGGCCCAAACAATCATGGCTAAGGCAGCTAAAAATATTTCAACCAGCACGCCCACTGCACCCACCAACATACGCTGGTGTTTATTAGGAAAGGCTATCGCTTCTGAGGCTTCCACATAAGGCACAGGAAAAAACACCAAAAACATAATACCCATTTCGTGAACTTCTGCGCCCCATTTTTTGAGCACATAGGCATGACCAAATTCATGAATGGTTTTTACCACCGGATAAACCAGCGCCATTAAAAATATATTCTCTAACGCTAACACCCGGTCACTGGTATTAGTCATTAGCGACGGCCAATTAATTAGCGCTAACAATATTGCCGTTACTAATACGGTCAGCCAAATAGCAAAGCCCCAAAGACTAAAAATAGGGGTTACCCAATGGGCGGTTTTATTAAGAAACTTATCAGGATCCAAAAGAGGAATACGAATGCCTAGCGGTGACTTAAGCCGCTGTAAAAATTTTTTACGACGAATGGTTTTATGTCGAGTATTCAAATCATCAATGTTCGGCGCCACATCGGCCATAAGAATGTTGGCTCTGTATAACTGTGAAACTAAGGTGATAAGTTCATCTTGAGTAGGCATATCTTCATCTAGACGCAAACAAACAGCATCCCACACCTCTTGAAGTGTTAGGTCACCATCAAGACGGCCAATAATTTGATAGGCTTCTGGCGTAAAGCGATGAAATTGCCCGGTGACATGATCTTGCAATACATACCACAACTGCCCACGGTATTCATGCCGATGAATATCGGCATGGCTTCGCAGCTTAAAGCGTATGGCTTCGACATGGTGCCAAGATTGACTAAAGAGTGCCTCAGCCATAACAACCTAAACCGTTTATTAACGGTAATAAAGCCTGCGCCATTAAATGAATAATCATTCCGATTAACCCCAGAATGACCAGAGCTTTAATCTTAACCACTCTAGAAAACTACGACTCCAAATGTCAGCGTATTTACGCTCACCAATAACCACTTTACCTATGCCTTCCATACCTGGCTGCAAGGCAATATCACCTGCTAACAAACTCGCTTCAACATTAAAGTAGCTTCCGCCTTCTACGTCAGAAATAACCGGTGTTAAACGATCAATCGTAAAGCTGATTGGCTGCTGAGGTAACGCGGACAAAAACAAGCTGCCCTGCTGACCTATTTGCACATCGGCGATACGGTTTTCAGGCACTAATAAAATAACGCGGAAAGCATTAAGGGGCGACACTTGAAACAGTTGCTCACCTTTTGAAACAGCACTGCCTAAGCGCTGACTTAAATCACCGCTAATCACTAGGCCATCAAACGGCGGGTATAGCGTGGCGCGTGCTAAACGACTTTCGACTAAACTGAGCTCAGCATTTATTTGTGCCGTTTGCGCAGCAATAATTTTAATGCTTGCTCTATCATAGGCCGCTATCGCTTCTTGATATTGACGATCTAACTTGGCTTTTTCACTTATCGCTTTTAGTTTTTCCAATCGTAGGTCACGATCATCAAGGTAGGCTAATGCTTTATCGGTAGTAACGTTATCACCGGCGCGTACTTGCGATGATTTAATGTAACCATCATAGGGTGCGGCAATAACATGTTGTAACGAGGTTTCTATGCGGGCATCAGTTGAGAGACGGTACTCACCTACGGCAAAGAGTAAAAATATAACAAACGCTGATAACAGTAATGCAATACATTTACGGCCAATATAACCGGCACCGAGTAAGCGTTCCGCTTGTGTTTTTGTAGAGGCTCGCGCTTTAGCAAACAAGCTTCTATCATTTAAGCGTTTTTGCTCAAGTGCATGAATAATTAAGGCAGATACTGATTCGACAAACTCGGCGTCTTGCTGACTGAAAGGACGCTCTTGAGTTCGCTCTAAAGTAATAACAGCAACGCATTCTGATTTCACATAAAGTGGAATCGACATAACACTGCATTCGCTAAAGTTTTGCGCGAGTACTTGATGTGCTAAAGCTACCGCTCCTTCTAAAGCAACTGCATCTTCTTGATGTAAAACAGCAGATTCGTCTTGCTGACTATCTTCTGTCGATACTGCTGTAGTTGAAGCTGTAGTTGAAGTTGAAGCTGTAGTTGAAGCTGGAGTTAGAGTTGAAGCTGAACCGGAGACTGGCGGATAACAAATGATGGATTGTTGATCGTCTGCCTCGGCCATAACGGCTTCAATGGCCCGCACTAAGTTCATGCGTTCGCCAAACTGCGCACTGTCAGAAATAAACTGCAGCTTTAAGCCTTTTTTATCTTTAATACCAAAGCTCACACGCTCACATTGCAGCGCTATCGATAGCTCACTGACAAAGCGCATAACGGCACTGTTGTAATCATCTTCTATTAATACATTGGCTAGCGTATCAATGCTCACTGACATACGTTTATTTAAACGAGTGCTGCCTTCGTTGGAGCTGCGCAGCTTACCCACTTGCATCCAACTACTGCCCCACTGTAATTGCTGCATAGCAAATTCAATGGCATTTTTATCTGTAGCCAATAAGCCAACGGCCACAACAGCAACCATTTCTTGCTCTATAAAAATAGGATAGGCAACGCCATAGCCAACACTAGAAATATTGTTAGAGCCATTAACAGACGCATCGTCTTGATTAGGCTGGGCAAGATTAATCACCAGCCCTTCTTTGCGGGATATCACGTTTTCAATAAGCTCAGACAAAGGCTCGATATCGGCCGATGCCGCAGGCCATAGTGCCGCTGGTGCAAAATCGTTAGCGAGCTGGCCGTGTTCATCTGTTCGGCGCAATGCCAGCACTGAACAATAAGCACCTGGTATAAACCCGCACTGCAATTGCAACCAGCCTTGAAAAAAATCATCAGGCTGACTAGAGCTTAAAGCCGCCCAGCTTGAGGCATCACTGCGATGCTCAGTGTGACTGTTAGCGTCGGCAGAGGTAGAAGAATCTGAACTGGTTGAATCGGAGTTGATAATACTCATAGCGCTTTTATTATATTTTCCACGTTCAAGGATGCTAGTTATGCAAAAACCTAGCAATAACAGATAAGACATTATCCATTATTACTAGGCTTACATTATTGCGGCTTAGTATAACCCGTTTAATCGCGGAATCGTGCCCAGCTTATAAAGCGTTTTGATTGCGCCTTAGCAGCCACCAGTGCATATTCTGAACGATCCAGACGCTGCTCTGTCGATTGTCGCTTACCTTTTAATGCTGCCCAGCCCGCCAATGCAGCCAGACCAGTATTTATAGGTAGAGTAGCATCAGGTTCATTAGACGCTGCTTGCGTATTAACATCTTCGCTAAGCTGCGCCTCACAAGCCTCAGGCAATTCTGAAGCGTTATCGGTATCAGCTTTCAAGTCAGTACAAAGCTGCTCAATGTCTAACACAGGAGCACAGGCGTCATCGTTAACGTTTTCGCCTGAACCGTCTGCATTCGCGTCACAATTCACTGGCTCATCGATTACTGGGGTATCCGCTTTCAATAACACAGCAGCACCTTGATCTGATGAAGCCGTTAATGATTGATCACCAAATACTAATGCATCTAATCCTGCCCAAGTGGTATTTTGCGCCAGAGCCGGCGTTGGCATTGCTAACACCGCATTAGCTAGCAACGAACCTGGATTCGCCGAAGGCAATGAAACTAAAGGTAATGAATCTGACGTTAATGAGCCTGTAGTTAATGGCGCAGCTGTATAGAGCTCTTGCTGAACAACACGGATAAGATCAAGCGAACCTTGCGCTAATGTTACAGAAGTCTCTAAGCCGGTAATCAATTGGTCTGCATCAATCGTGAGTCGGTAACGTCCATACTCACCGGTCATGATATCTTCAGAAAGATCACCAGTGAATAAGTCATTACCAAAGCCGCCAATCATGTAGTCATTGTCAAGACCACCGTCGAGCTCATCATCAGCACCAGTAAAGAAGCGTTCAGCTTCCGGCGTTGCACCTTCAGCTTCGGGTGTGAGTAACGGTGTTGGTATTGACTCTAAAGTCACCAATAATTCATCACGCGTAATCATACCGGCATCACCGACAAGGAAATCTTGTCCCGCATTGCCCGATAACAAATCAGTACCCGAGCCACCAAAGATCACATCGCTATCACTACCACCCGTTAATCTATCGTTACCCACAATATCAACATCACCGGTAAACGCATTGGCATAAAGCCCATTAGCTGCAAAGTTAATCGTACCTTGATCACCAATGATGACCGAGTCACCTGCTGCATTAGTCACTTCATCATCGCCAGCTCCGGCAATAACAAATGCGCCACCTGCACCTAAGTTAATCACATCGTTGCCACCAATATCATCTACTGGTGTCATTAATGTTGGGATGGTTTGCAATGGTGTACCTTGAGTCAGAGTAATAATAATATTATCACCCGCTACTAAATCAACACCGCTGCCCGTAGTAATAGCATCACTTGCTCTACCACCAGCAATCATGTTGTTGCCGTCACCGGCAATAATCGTATCGACATCACCAAAATCTAATTCAGTGCTTAGCAACTCAACAGGCTGGCCTTCTGTATTAAAAGTCAGCTTCGCATTGTCACCAAAAATAATGTCGTTATCGTTGCCCGTTGTGACTTCATCAATACCTGAACCAGCAATAATAATATTGTCGCCATCACCGGCCACAACAATATCGTTACCCGCTTGCGACGGTGAGGTACTCACTGCTTCAACTAACACACCAGCATCGGTAAAGATAAACTCAGCATTGTCGGCAGCAATAATATCTGCACCCAAGCCTGTTTCAATATCATCATTACCAAGACCTGCAATTATAATATTGTTGCCATCACTTGCAGCAATCAAATCGCGATCACCTTGATCCGGCGCAATACTCATTGCCGAGGTAAGAACACCTACGTCAGTAAAGCGTAAATCAACATTGTCGCCAGCGATAATGTCATTACCTATGCCGGTTGTTGCACCTGCAGTAATATCATCTGAAGCTGAACCAGCAATAATAATATTATTACCGCCTGCGGCAATAACCGTATCAATACCACCAGCATCGGTTTGTGTACTTAGCGCACGAATCAGAACGCCTGAGTTATTAAAATCAAGCTGAACGTTATCGCTCGCAATAATGTCGTTACCGGTTCCCGTGCTAATGTCATCATTACCCTGCCCAGTAACAATAATATTATTACCATTAGCAACCGTTACATCATCATTACCGCTAGTCAGCGCAAAGCTAGACAAGTCAACTAATACACCAGCGGTATAAAGTGCAATACCGCCATCACCTAGAATCGTATCGTTATCGATACCGGTTTCAATAGCATCATTACCCGTTGCGCCAACAATAATATTGTCACCATCACCGGCTTTAATAATGTCGCCTGCACCATTAGTTAAATCAGTGGCTGTAACACTTTCGACAACACCCGTAGCCGACCAAACTATCTGACCATTATCGCCAAGGATAATATCAACACCGT